>Ga0068859_100000560_pt1 | contig 36894 bp, 32 predicted proteins | sample KBSSwiS22_FD_66585 | JGI IMG/M metagenome (GOLD analysis project Ga0068859, IMG submission 66585) | Switchgrass rhizosphere microbial communities from Kellogg Biological Station, Michigan, USA - KBS Switchgrass S2-2 | ecosystem: Host-associated > Plants > Roots > Rhizosphere > Soil ... | reverse complement strand
GCCACCGCCGCCGAACCCGCCGCCCCCGCCCCAGATGATCGGCCCGCCACCCCGGCGGGCCCCGCTGGCGCCGGTGATGCCGACCATGAACAGGGCCACGACGGCGGCGCCGAGGCCGACGAGAAGGCTGGCCGTCAGCAGCCAGCCGAGGCCGCCGACCGCGGCGCCGGTGGCGAGCGCGCCGAGCTTCCTGCCCATCATGCGGCTGAGGATGCCGCCGACGATCGGCACGAAGATGAAGAGGAAGATCGCGATCGACTGGAAGTCGAAGCCGCCGACCCGCGAGTCGCGGCTCGAACGACCTTGGCCCGAAGTCGGTGTCGGCAGGCTTTCGCTGGCGATCCGCTCGCCGAGCCGGTCGACGGCGCTGTTCAGGCCGCCGGCGAAGTCGCCGGCGCGGAATGCCGGCACGATCTGCTGGCTGATGATCCGGCCGGCGGCGATGTCGGGGATCGCGCCCTGCAGGGCCTTGGCCACCTGGATCTGCACCGTGCGGTCGTTCTTTGCGACCACCAGGATCAGGCCGTCGCCCACGTCCTTGCGGCCGATCTTCCACTGCTCGCCGACGCGCTGGGCGAACGAGGCGACGTCCTCCGGCGCGGTCGTCGGCACGATCAGGATCGCGAGCTGCGAGCCATGCGCGGTCTCGATCGCGGCCAGCTTGTTCGAGAGCGCCTCGGTCTGCGCCGGCGTCAGCGTTCCGGTCTGGTCGACCACCCGGCCCGTGAGCGCCGGCACCGGCAGCACGCCCTGCGCCCCCGCCAGGGTGGCGGCGATGCCGAGCAGCACGGCAGCGACAAGGGAGCGCATCGCCGGACCCGGTGGCAGGACGTTGGCGACGATCAGCGCGGCGCCGAGGCGGCCTTGTCGAAGTTGACGCTCGGCGGCACCGAGATCTGGGCCTCGTTCTGGACCGTGAAGTTGGGCTTGACCTTGTAGCCGAACACCATCGCCGTGAGGTTGGTCGGGAAGCTCCGCGCCTTGACGTTGTAGTCGGCCACGGTCTGCACGTAGCGATTGCGCGCCACAGTGATCCGGTTCTCGGTGCCCTCGAGGGCGACGCGCAGGTCCTGGAAGGCCTGGTTGGCGCGCAGGTTCGGGTATTGCTCGGCCACCACCAGCAGGCGCGAGAGCGCGCCGCTCAGCTCGCCCTGCGCCTTCTGGAATTTGTTGAAGGCCTCGGGATCGTTGATCAGCTCCGGCGTCGCCTGGATCGAGGTCGCCTTGGCGCGGGCCTCGATCACCTTGGTCAGCGTCTCCTGCTCGAAATTGGCTTCGCCCTTGACGGTGGAAACCAGATTCGGGATCAGGTCGGCACGGCGCTGGTACTGGTTCAGCACCTCCGACCAGGCCGCCTTGACGCCTTCGTCCAGGCGCTGGAAATCGTTGTAGCCGCAGCCGCCGAGGCCGAAGGTCGCGGCGAGCGCCAGGGCAGCGAGGGCGAGACGGCGAAGGGGAGCGAGGGCGTTGTTGTTCATGAGCGTCCTTTCGATGGGCCGGCGGATCGTACCGCCGCCCCCAATCCCCTACGAAGCCGCAGCGCGCGGCCCGCGCCGCGCAGCCACGACCGGCGGCGGATGCCATGCGCCGAGCTCGAGCTGCAGGTCTTCGCGCCGCCAGCGAGGCACCGGCCGGAGCGCACCGGCGATCGCCACGAGCCGGGTGGCATCGAAGGCGTGCGCAGCGCGCTCGAGCTCCGCCTCCGGATTGCGCAGCAGGCTGGCCAGCCAAACGGCCTCGGCGGCGTCGAGGGCCGCAGCGCGCTTGCCGAAATAGTGCAGCGCCGCGGCTTCGGCGCCGCACTGGCCGTCGCCCCAGGGCGCGATCGCGAGGTAGAGCTGCAGCACCCGCGCCTTGCCGAGGGTGCGGTCGAGCTCCACGGCATACAGCAGCTCGCGCAGCTTGCGCGCGGCGCTGCGCTCGTCGCCGACGTAGAGCATCTTGGCGAGCTGCTGCGACAGCGTGCTCGCGCCGCGCCGCCGCTCGCTGCCCTCGGGCAGCTCGCTGGCCCAGGCGGCCGCCATCTCCGCGAGGTCGAAGCCGCTGTGCTCGTAGAAGCGCTGGTCCTCGGCAGCGATCACCGCCTTCGGCAGCCAGGCACCGAACGGCGCCGCCGCGTGCCGACCGCGCGGCGAGCGGGCGCAGGCCGGCAACGGGCTGGCCGAGATCAAGGCCTCGGTGCCGAGGCCTTCCACCGTCAGGCCGTCGAGGCGCGGCTCGATCGCGTAGCGCCGCGACGGTAGCGACAGGCGCACGACGGCACCGGCACGGCCTTCGATCCGGGCGCGCGCCGCTTCCGGCACCGCCGGGCCGAGCAGGGCGACCAGGTCGGCCACCGGCACGTCGGCGAGCTTGAGTTCGAGGTCGACGCCCTGCGCGCCGAGGCGCCCGCGCCAGGCGGCCTGGACGCGACCGGCGCGCAGCGTGCCACGCAGCTGGTTCGATTCGCCATGCTCGACGCTCGCCTCGACTTTCTCGATGCGCACCGGCCGGGCCGCGAGCAGGGGCGAATCGATCAGGCAGGGGGCGCAGCGCACGATCAGCGATGTCGGCGTCGCGCCGGCGCGGGCGTGGAAGCTGCCTTGCGGGGTCGCGACGCTCCGCCCGTCGAGCAGGCGGATGCCGAGCGGGTGGGTCGCCACCCGCACCAGCGCCGGCACGCTCAGCGACACGCCGAGCGGGCCGATGGCGGTGCGCACCGACCAGTCGCCGGGCGCGGCACGCAGCGCGTAAAGCGCGGTCGCGAGCAGCACCGCACCGCCGGCGAGAGCGATGCCGAGCACCGCTGCGAGCACCCATGCGACGGCGCGAACGAAACGGGTCGCGAGCGAGCGCGGCGGCCGGGCCTGTCGATCGTCGATTGCAGCGAAATCGGGTCGGCTCATGTCCGGCTCCCGAGCGGCGTCGCCACCGTGATCGCCTGCCAGGGCCCGCTCGAGCGACCGAGCTGCGCCGCCCAGAACCACGACGAGGCGTCGGTGAAGGCGAGGCCATGGGCGTCCTCGATGCGCTCGCAGACCCGCACCCGACGACCGTCGCGCTCGGCGACGAAGCAGCGCCAGAGCCGGGCCTCAGAGTCGCGCTCGAGCCGGGCATCGACGACGCGGTAGCCGAGGCCGCGATAGCAGTCGGTGGCCGGATGCAGCATCCGCGTCGGCGTGCGCACCTGGCGCCAGACGAGCACGCTTTCCTCGTCGGTCAGGCGCTCGATCCGGCCGGGGAATTGCGCCGCGAAGCGGGCCTCGACCTGGCCGAGCGCGAGCGGCCGCAGCGGCCGGCCGTTCCACTCGCGCGGCCACTCGGTCGGCGTTGTCGTCGCCGGCGCTTCCCTCACCACGCCGCGCGGCCAGGCGAGCGGCGTCAGGGCGCAGACGGCGAGCAGTGACGCGAGCGCCGCCAGCAGCGGCCCCTGCAGGGCGACGCTTTGCGGCCGAAAGACGATGGACTGCCGTGGCGCGGGCTTGCGCGCGCTCGCCACCAGCGCCGCGACCGCGGCGCAGACGAGGCCGAGCACGACCATGCCGATCGCCTCGTGCTGCCACGGCGAGGCAGCGCTGTCGCGCGCCTCGAGGCCGACGAGCAGGGCGTTGCGGACGATGTTGCCGGCGAGAACGATCACGCCGACGAAAGCCAGTCGCCGGGCGAAGACCCGGTCCGGCAGGCCGCGCCAGAAGGCGACGGCGCAGGCGCAGAACCACGCCATCCAGACCATCTGCACGCCCGAGCACGGCGCGTCGACGATCACCAGGCGGCCGTCGACGAGCATGGCGCTGCCTTCGCGCGAGGCATCGAAGCCGGCCAGGCCGAGCAGCCCCCGGCTGGCCTCGGCGGTGACCACCCGCAGCGGATAGCCGGCATAGAACTGCAGCGACGAGACCACCGGCAAGGCCAGGGTCGCCAGTCCGGCGAGCGGCAGCACCGGCGTGGCCGCAGGCGCGAACGCCGCCAGGGCCGCGGCGAAGGCCAGCGCCGCGAGCACGGCCGCGAGTAGGGCCGGCGCGACCAGGCCGAGCACGGTGGCGAGCGAGGTCAGCAACACCGCGACCGCGAGCCACCCCGGCACCGGCTCGACGTGAAGGCGCGGCGCGAGACGGGCGATGGCGACGGCGAGCACGGCCAGCGCGGCCAGGCCGAGCGGATCGTCCGAGCCGTCGCCGAGACGCGCCGCCACCCAGCGCCAGTGCGGCCAGAGGGCGAGCGCGAAGGCGACGAGGCCAAGCAGCGGGCGCAGGCTGCGGCGCCACTCGGCAGGCGGCGCATCGGCCGCGGCCTTCGTCGCCGCAAACGCGTCCGGACCACGCCGCGGCGGCGGCACCGGATGCCAGATCCGCACCGAAGCGCGGCCGACCACGGCAAAGCGCGATTCCATGGCCGCCGTCTTTCAGCAGCCGCGGCGACGCACGGCCGCAATCGCGACCGCGACGATCGCCAGCGTGATCGCCAGGGCGAGCCAGCCTTCGGCCTCGGGCGTGCTCGGCACCTCGGCGCCGATCGCCAGGTTGCTGACGCCGGCCGGCATCGCCGAGGGCTGCTTCACCGTCGTCGACTGCATCGGGTTGGGGTTGCGGACGACGTGATCGACGGCGATGAAGCTGGTGTACTGCGTCAGCAGGCTGTACTGCAGGCCGAGCGCGGTGATCGCCTCCTTCTGCGCGTTGCCGCCCTCGAGCGCCTCCTGGTCGGAGAGCATCGCGATCCGCTGCCGCGCCCAGAGGTAGCGCAGCGCTGCCGTGCCGGCGTCGTCGCGGCCTTCGGCGCTGGCCTCGCCGCGCCAGGCGCCTTCGACGCTGCGCCCTTCGACCACCAGGCGCGCCCCGACCTGCGGCACGCCGCGGAACTTGCCGTAGATGACCACCGGGCGGCCGCCGAGCAGATCGGGCAGCTGCGCCGGCAAGGTGTCGTAGGTGTCGAGGCCGTCGACGTGCGCCTTCACGTGGGTCAGCACCGGGCTCTCGATCATCTTGCGCAGCCGCTCGGCCTGGGCGTCGGCCTCCTCGGGCTTGGTGACGATGAAGGCCTCGCCCTGGCCGGCCCGGGCCAGGCCTTCGATCAGGTGCCGGTTGACGCTCGAGCCGATGCCGAAGGCGAAGACGTTCGCCTGGCCGAGGTTCCTGCGCACCAGCTGGAACACCTCGTTCTCGACCGTCACGTAGCCGTCGGTGACGACGATCACGCTGCGCGACACGTCCGGCGCCTTCGGCAGCGCGGCCACCCGGCGCAGCGCCGGCACGATCTCGGTGCTGCCGCCGCCGCCCATCTGCCGGATCGTCTGCAGCGCGCGGTCGATGTTGGCGCGGGTGGCCGGCACCGAGGCCGGCGCCAGCATCCGGTTCGAGCCGGAGAAGAGCATCACGTTGAAGGTGTCGCTGGGCCGCAGCGAGCCGATCAGGCGCTCGAGCAGCGCCTTGCTGGTCTCGAGCGGATAGCCGTGCATCGAGCCGGAGATGTCGACCACGAAGATGTAGTCGCGCGGGCTGATCTCGGCTGCGGCGATCGCCCTCGGCGGCTCGACCAGGGCGAGAAAGAAGTTCTCGCTCTCGCCGCGGAACAGCATCAGGCCGGTCTCGACCCGGTCGCCGGCGAGGCGGTAGTCGAGCAGGAAATCGCGGTCGTTGCCGGCGACGCCGGGCGCGAGCGTGACGGTCGCCGCGCCGCCGTCGCCGCGTTCGATGCGCACCTCGTGCGAACGCGAGGCGATCTCCTTCACCGGCACCGGCGTGTCGAGGATGACCTTGATCTCGAATGCCGACGGGCTCGGCAGGCCTGCGGGGAGGTACGGCGTCGCGACCCATTTCTCGCCGGCGGCGGCACCCTGCGGCGAGTTGTAGCGCGGGCCGACCACGGTCGGGAAGACGAAGCCGTAGATCGCGTCATGCGGCGTCAGCAGCTCGGTGTAGCGCAGCTCGACCGCGACCTCGTCGCCGGGCAGGATGTTGGCGACATTCATCTCGAACACGTTCGGCCGGTGCTGCTCGAGCAGCGTCGTCGTCTTGCCTTCCTGCCTGGCGGTCTCGTACTCGATCCGCGCCTGCTGCTTCTCGCGGATCTTCGCGGTCAGCAGGCGCTCGCCGAGGCGCACGTTCATCGCGTACACCGCCGAGCCGGTCGAGCCCGGAAAGACGTAGCGTGCTTCCAGCGCGCGCTGGCCCTCGTTGCGATAGTGCTGGGTCACGGTCACGTCGGCGATGACGCCGGCGATGCGCACGTCGACCCGGGTCGACTTCAGCGGCAGGCGGTCGACCGAGCCGTCGCTGCCCGACACGTGGAAGTAGGGGCTCTCGGCTCTTCTGGCCTCCGAATCGTCGGCGTTGGCCGGCGTCCAGGCGAGCAGCGCCGCGGTGGCGAGCACCGCGACCAGCACGCCGAAGACGACGCGGCCGATGCCGCTCTGCGGCGCCAGCGGGGTTTCGAAGATTCGCATCGCACTTGCTCCGATCTCGACCCACCGACGCGGCAGGCGTGGAGCGAAGCATCGGCAGCGGCCGCGAAGGCAATTCGAAGCGAGCGTCTCCCTCTCGTCCGTGATGTGAAGCGACTGTGAAGGCGCTGCGAAGAGGGCTATGCTCGGCATCGCCATGACCGCCACGCATCCGTCCTTCGCCCTGCACGGGCCGGCCGAGCCGCGCACGCCGCTGGTCCTCGATTCGCCCCATTCGGGCGTCGACTTCCCGGCCGATTTCGGCGCCGCGGTCAGCGAGCTCGCGCTGCGCGATGGCGAGGACTGCCATGTCGACGAGCTCTGGCAGCCGGCAACCGAGCGCGGCGTCGGCCTGCTCGCGGCGAGCGTGCCGCGCACCTACATCGACTACAACCGGCACGCTGGCGACATCGACCTCGAGCTGGTCGAAGGCGGCCAGTGGCCGTACGAATACCTGCCGAGCGGCAAGGCGCGTCTGGGCAAGGCCCTGATCTGGCGCACCCTCGACGACGGCACGCCGATCTACGCGCGCAGGCTGGGCGTCGAGGAGATCCACCGGCGGATCGAGCGCTATCACCGGCCCTACCACCATGCCCTGGCGAAGCGGATCGAGGCGACGCACGCCCAGTTCGGCGCCAGCTGGCACATCGACTGCCATTCGATGAACGCGGTCGGCGGCGTCCAGGGCGAAGGCGGCGCGGGCAAGGTGCGGGCCGACATCGTCCTCGGCGACCGCGACGGCACGACCTGCGAGCCCGCCTTCACCGAGCTCGTCCGCGCGCATCTCGCGGCCCGGGGCTACGACGTCAAGGTCAACGATCCATACAAGGGCGTCGAGCTGGTGCGCGCCTATTCGAATCCGGCCGGGCGCAGGATGAGCCTGCAGCTCGAGGTCAACAAGCGCCTTTACATGGACGAGAAGACGCTGCAGAAGACCGCCGGCTTCGCCACCCTGCAGAGCGACCTTGCCTCGCTGGTCGACGCCGTGCTCGCCTACGCCGCGAAGGCGACGCGATCGCCCTGATGCCAACGACAGGAGTTGCCCCGATGGCCAAGCGCATCCAGCTCAAGCGCAGCAAGGGATGGAAGATGCCGGCAGGTGCGGTCAAGGTCGACCGGACGACGCGCTGGGGCAACCCGTTCACCATCGCCGACTGCGGCAGCGCGGCCATCGCCGTCGCCAACCACGGCCGCTGGATGCGCGGCGAGATCGCGGCTCCCGGCGGCGCCGACCCGCCGACGGCCGCGACGATCCGCGCCGCGCTCGGCGGCCACGACCTCGCCTGCTGGTGCCCGGCGAACGGGCCCTGCCACGCCGACCTGCTGCTGACGATCGCCAATCCGGCCTAGGAGGGCGCCGCGGGTCAGCCCGAAGACGCGCGCGGCAGCGACAAGGTCGCGACGGCGCCGCCGCCGACGCCGTTCTTCAGGGTGACCCGGCCACGATGCAGCTCGGCGATCTCCTTGACGAACGAGAGGCCCAGGCCGGTGCTCTTCTTCGCCGTCGCCGGCCGCGCCAGCGAATAGAACTTCTCGAACACCTTGTCCTCGGCGTATTCGGGGATGCCGGGTCCCGCATCGCGGACGACGACGTCGACGCTGCGCGCATGAACGACAAGCTCGACATCGACCCGGCCGCCTGGCGGCGAGAAGTCGAGCGCGTTGTCGATCAGGTTGGCCAGGGCGCGCTGCAGCAGGAAGGCGTCGCCGACCACGACCGCGTTCGCCGCCGGCTCGCCGACCACGGCGATGCCGAGGCCGCGGGCCTGCGCCGACGAGGTAGCGCTCGCCACCACCTCGGCGACCAGCGCCGCCAGCGGCACGGGACTGGCCCGGTCGAGGCTCTTCCTCGACTCGAGGGCGGTCAGCTCGAGCATCCGGTCGACCAGCTCCTGGATGCGCTGCGTCTCGCGGGCGATGTTGGCGATGAAGCGCGCCCGGTCGACCTCGGGCATCGGTTCCTGCAGCAGCTCGGCGGCGCCGCGGATCGCCGAGAGCGGGCCCTTGACCTCGTGGGTCAGCGTCTGCACGTAGTCGGCGACGTAGTTGCGGCCGGCGAGCGCGTCGCGCATCTCGTCGTAGGCGGCGCCGATCGCGCCGAGGGCCCGCCGGCCGAGGCGCGGCAGGCTGAACGAATGCTGCTCACGGACGTAGCGCACGTAGTCGGCGAGGACGCCGAACGGCCGCACCAGCCAGATCGAGAGGATGATCACCAGCAGCAGCACCGCGACCACCGAGGTCGCGCCGAGGAGCAGCGTCTTCTTGCGCGCCGCCTCGACGAACTGGCCGAAGCTCTGCACCGGCTTGCCGACGCCGACCGCGCCGATGATCGCCCCGCCTCCCGCGGGCGACGGGTCGTGGATCGGCACCGCGACGTACATCACCGAGGTGCGCGGATCGCCTTCGATGTCGGCGGTGGTGCGCGCGCCGTACTCGCCGCGCAGCGCCAGGAAGACATCGTGCCATTGCGAGTGGTCGGCACCGAGCTCGGCGCCGCGCGAGTCGAACACCACCCTGCCCCAGCGGTCCATCACGGTCGCGCGCAGCTCGACCCGGGTCTTCTCGACGCCGTAGATGTCGGCCTTGAAGCGGCGTGCGTAGACGGTGCGGAACACCGGCTCCAGAGCGTCGACACGCAGCGCGCCCTCCGGCGAGGCGTGCTCGATCAGCGCCGCGAGCAGCTGCGCCGTCTCGACCAGCGACTCTTCCGCCGACTCGCGATAGCGCGGGTCGATGTCGGCGAGCTGCCGGTACATGAGAAAGGCGACGCCGAGCGCATAGGCAACGAGGATGCCGGCAAAGATGCGGTTGCGCTTGGTCACGCCGGAGTCGAGGCGCGCATCAGAGGAGCGAGGCGACCTGGCGGGCGGCGTCGAATACCGCCCGGTCGGCGACGCGGACGAGATTGTCCGCCTTGCCCTTGGCCGACAACGCATCCCAGGCGCGGATGGCGTCCTCGCCGAGGGACGTCGTGATCACGGAATCGGTGCCTTTGCTCGCGCCCAGGGACCGCATCGTCGAGACCTCGACCAGCGTCGCCTTCACATAGGCGTAGCAGGCGAAGTAGCCCGTGGCGACCACGGTGCTGGCGGTGTCGCGCAGGCCGATGCTGTTGTCGATGTAGATGCCCATTCCCGACACCTTCCCGCTCCCCGTCGTCGAAGCGGCCAGCTTGAACACGGCGTCGTCTCGCCGCTTGGTGACAAGCAGCAGGTGCGTCGCCTTTTCCTTCAGGAGCAGCGACTGCAGCGCCTGGCGCATGCCGTCGCTCGCGTCGCCGGGCTCGAGCACGCCGTCCTGCAGGGCGTACAGGCGCTTGTCGCGGATCGAGACGCGCAACCGTTCCGCGGCGGGGACGGCTTCCTTGACGGCGCGCTCCGCCGCCTCGGCGGCGGCGACGTCGAACACGGGGTCGTCGATCGCCATGGTCTGCTGCTCGTTGCGATCGACGTTGCTGCCGGTGGTCATGCGGCGCACGACCAGGCTGAGCGCGTCGCCGATCAGGGACAACACGGCGACGACCCGCGGCGCCGGGTCGGCCGCGTGCACCCGCGCCATCGGCAACACGGTCAGAGAGCTCGCGAGCAGCGTACGTCGGGTCGGTCCTGACTTGCTCATCGATTCCTCGACAGGGGAGTGGCGGGCAGGTCCTCGGCGAGCGAATAGCCGCTGCCGCGATGGGTCCGGATCGGCTCCTCGTCGGGCGCGATCGCCTTCATCTTGGCGCGCACCGTCTTGACGTGGGCGTCGACGGTGCGGTCCATGCTTTCGGTGTCGTTGCCCCAGACCCGCTCGAGCAGCGAGTCGCGCGAGAACACGTGGCCGGGGCGGGCGGCGAGGGTCTTCAGGAGACCGTACTCGTAGCGCGAGAGCTCGAGCAGGCGACCGTGGTAGCGGATCTGCATCCGCCCTTCGTCGACGGCGATCGGCGAGACGGACGCCGTTGCGGCGCCCGCCGCCGCGGCAGCCGGGGTCGCGCCCTTGGCGGTGCGACGCAGCACGCCGCGCACCCGCGCCACCAGTTCGCGCGGCGAGAACGGCTTGGCGACGTAGTCGTCGGCGCCGAGCTCGAGGCCGACGACCCGGTCGATCTCGTCACTGCGCGCGGTGAGGAAGACAACCGGCACCTCGCTCGTCGCGCGGATCCGCTTGAAGATCTCGAAGCCGCTCGCATCCGGCAGGCCGACGTCGAGGATCACCAGCGCCGGCGGCTCGGCCGCGATCCGCGCCAGCGCCTCCTCGCCGGTGGCGCACGACGCCGGCTCGAAGCCATCGGTGCGCAGCGCGTACTGCAGGGTGTCGGCGATGCCGGGCTCGTCCTCGACGATGAGGATCCTCGGTTTCATGCCGGCAGGAAGCCCTCGATCGAGAGGTAGCGTTCGCCGGTGTCGTAGTTGAAGCCGAGCACCGTCGATCCCGGGGCGATGTCGGGGAGCTTCTGGGCGATCGCCGCCAGCGCCGCCCCGGACGAGATGCCGACCAGGAGGCCTTCCTCGCGGGCGCAGCGCCGCGCCATCTCGCGCGCCGCCTCGGCCTCGACCTGGATCGTGCCGTCGAGCAGCTCGACCTGGAGGATCTTCGGGATGAAGCCGGCGCCGATGCCCTGGATCGGATGCGGGCTGGGCTTGCCGCCGCTGATCACCGGCGAGGCGCTCGGCTCGACCGCGAAGACCTGGAGCTTGGGCCACATCTTCTTGAGCACCCGGGCGCAGCCGGTGATGTGGCCGCCGGTGCCGACGCCGGTAATCAGCGCATCGATGCCGCTCGGAAAGTCGGCGGCGATCTCCTCGGCGGTGGTGCGCGCGTGCACCTCGACGTTGGCCGGGTTCTCGAATTGCTGCGGCATCCACGCCCCGGGCGTCGTCGCCACCAGCTCGGCGGCGCGGGCGATCGCGCCGTTCATGCCCTTTTCGCGCGGCGTCAGCTCGAAGCTGGCGCCGTAGGCGAGCATCAGTCGGCGGCGCTCGACGCTCATGCTGTCGGGCATCACCAGGATCAGCCGGTAGCCCTTGACCGCGGCCACCATCGCCAGGCCGACGCCGGTGTTGCCCGAGGTCGGCTCGACGATCGTCGAGCCCGGCCGGAGCGCGCCCGAGGCCTCGGCCGCCTCGATCATCGCCACCGCGATCCGGTCCTTGATCGATCCGCCCGGGTTCGAGCGCTCGCTCTTCACGTAGACGTTGTGGGTCTTGCCGAACAGCCGGTTGATGCGGATGTGCGGCGTGTTGCCGATGGTGTGAAGAACATCGTTGGCAAGCATCGAAGGGCTCCAGGAACGGCCGGCGGCGAGGGCCGCGGCGATTATGTTCTGCGAACTCGGCGCGATCTGTCGCGGCGATCCCGTTTGCGACAATGGCCGATGCCTTCACCGCTGCAGAACGACACTTTCCTGCGCGCCTGCCTGTCCGAGCCGGTTCCGGTCACGCCGGTCTGGCTGATGCGCCAGGCCGGCCGCTACCTGCCGGAATACCGAGCGACGCGCGCCAAGGCGGGCAGCTTCATGGGCCTGGCCACGAACCCCGACTTCGCGACCGAGGTCACCTTGCAGCCGCTGGAGCGCTATCCGCTCGACGCCGCGATCCTCTTCAGCGACATCCTGACCGTGCCCGACGCGATGGGCCTCGGCCTGTCGTTCGCCGAAGGCGAAGGCCCGCGCTTCGAACGCCCCGTTCGCGACGAGGCCGCGGTCGCGCGCCTGGCCGTGCCCGACATGGCCAAGCTGCGCTACGTCTTCGACGCCGTCGCCTCGATCCGCCGCGCCCTCGCTGGCCGGGTGCCGCTAATCGGCTTTTCCGGCAGTCCCTGGACGCTCGCCTGCTACATGGTCGAAGGCGCGGGCTCCGACGACTACCGCCTGGTCAAGACCATGCTCTACGCGCGGCCCGACCTGATGCACCGCATCTTGGCGATCAATGCCGACGCCGTGGCGCTCTACCTGAACGCGCAGATCGACGCCGGCGCGCAGGCAGTGATGGTCTTCGACAGCTGGGGCGGCGTGCTCGCCGACGGCGCGTTCCAGCGCTTCAGCCTGGCCTATGTCGAGCGGGTGCTGAGGCAGCTCAAGCGCGACGCCGACGGCCGGCGCGTGCCGCAGATCGTCTTCACCAAGGGCGGCGGCCCCTGGCTGGAAGCGATCGGCGCGCTCGGCGCCGATGTCGTCGGCGTCGATTGGACCGTCGACCTCGGCGCCGCCCGGCGGCGCCTCGGCTCCGGCGTCGCGGTCCAGGGCAACCTCGATCCGAACGTGCTCTTCGCCGGCCCGGAGGCGATCCGGAGCGAGGTGGCGACGCTGCTCGCCAGCTTTCACGCCGGGTCCCCTGCCGGCGCCAACGGCCATGTGTTCAACCTCGGCCACGGCATCAGCCAGCACACGCCGCCGGAAAATGTCGAGGTGCTCGTCGAGGCCGTCCACAGGCTTTCCCGCCCCTACCACGCCACCGCCGGAACGTGACGAAAGTCACATCGGCCGGGTACGTGCCGAATCTGCGGTGAGTGAGCACTCAGGGCTTGACTTATCCCCATGACTTTGATCCGTCATAAATCTCCGGTCGGGTGTTGCGGCGCATCATTCCGAAATTCCGCTCTTCACGTAAGTCATTGATTTCATTGAGTTCATTTGCCTGCCGCGAAAGCGGGCAAGATGTCGGAAAGCAAGACGCAGCAAGCGTTTCGGCGCCGTCGAGGGTCCTTCTCCACAAAGTTACCCACAGCTCCGGTGGAAAATCTCAAAACCGGTTCCGAATCATGAACTTAGAGCGTGTAGTTGAAGTTCGCTACCGTGCCGCCGAGGGCCCCGGACACGGGTCTTGATGAGCGCAGCGCAGACCGTCCCCGTCGTCGTCGAAACGCCCCGCCATGCCGGTCTCGAGGGCGCGCTCAGCTATGCAAGTCAGCGCCCCCTCACGCCCGGAACCTTGGTTCGCGTTCCCCTCGGTCGCCGCGAGGTCGCGGGGATCGTCTGGTCCAACGCGACCGGCGATTCCGGCACGGCGACGGAGATCAGGGAAATCACCGGGACCTGCGACGCCCTGCCGCCGCTGCCCCTGCCCTGGCGCGAGCTGGTGGCCTTCGCGGCCGGGTATTACCAGCGCGGACTCGGCGAGATCGCGCTCTCGGTCCTGCCGACGGAGCTGCGCAGGCTGGACAACGCCGCGATCGCCAATCGCCTGGTCCGGCTCGACAAGCGCCTGAAGCGGGACCAAGCCGCCGGGACGGTCCCGGCCGCGCCCGAGGTGCCGTCCTTGTCGCCGACCCAGGCCGAAGCCGGCGAGCGGATCGCCGCAGCCATGGCCGTCGCCGAGCCGGGAACGGTGCTGCTGCACGGCACCACCGGCAGCGGCAAGACCGAGGTCTATCTCCGCGCCGCCGCCCGGGCGCTGGCGCTCGGCCGCCAGGCCCTGGTGCTGGTGCCAGAGATCAACCTGACGCCGCAGCTGGTGGCGCGCTTTGCCGAGCGCTTTCCCGGCCAGGCCATCGTCGCCCTGCACAGCGGCCTGACGCCGGCGGCACGCCTGCGCCACTGGCTGATGGCGCACACCGGCCGGGCCGACATCGTCCTCGGCACCCGGCTCGCGGTCTTCGCACCGCTGCCGCGGCTCGGCCTCGTCGTCGTCGACGAGGAGCACGACCCGTCGTACAAGCAGCAGGAAGGGGCGCGCTATTCGGCCCGCGACCTCGCCGTCTGGCGCGGCCGCAACGAACGTGTCCTGGTGGTGCTCGGCTCGGCCACGCCTTCGCTCGAGAGCTGGCACAACGCCGACGCCGGCCGCTACCAGCGGCTCGGTCTGCCCGGGCGGATCGGCGGCGCTGCATGGCCGGAGGTGCGCCTGCTCGACATGAGCCGCCTGCCGAAGCAGCGCGGCACGCCGGCGGCGCTGGCCCCGCCGCTGGTCGCCGCGATCGAGGCGCGGATCGCCCGCGGCGAGCAGAGCCTGGTGTTCCTCAACCGGCGCGGCTATGCGCCGGTGCTGCATTGCGGCGAGTGCAGCTGGAAGAGCGGCTGCCCGCACTGCAGCGCCTGGCGCGTCTTCCACAAGCAGGACCGGACGCTGCGCTGCCACCACTGCGGCCTGGCCGACGCGGTGCCGCGCGCCTGCCCGGATTGCGGCAACCCGGACATCGCGCCGATCGGCCGCGGCACCGAGCGCCTCGAAGAGCAGATCGAGGCGCTGCTGCCCGGGGCGCGGATCGCCCGGATCGATGCCGACAGCACGCGCAGGAAGGGTGCGCTCGAGGCCCAGCTCGGCGCGGTCCATGCCGGCGAAGTCGACGTCCTGGTCGGCACGCAGATGATCGCCAAGGGCCACGACTTCCGCCGCATCGGCCTGGTCGCCGCCGTCAACCCCGACAGCTCGCTCTTCAGCAGCGACTTCCGCGCGCCGGAGCGGCTGTTCGCACTGCTGATGCAGGCGGCCGGCCGGGCCGGGCGCGACGCGGCGCAGGCGTCGCCGAGCGAGATGTGGGTGCAGACCTGGCACCCCGCGCATCCGCTCTATGCGGCGCTGCGCCAGCACGACTTCGCCGCCTTCGCCGCCACCCAGCTGAAGGAACGCGCCTCGGCCGGGCTGCCGCCGTACTCGCACCTCGCCGTGCTCCGGGCCGAGGCGAAGACGGTGGCGGCGGCGCGCGGCTTCCTCGTCGCCGCCGCCGAGGTCGCTCCGGCCGCCGGGGCGGGCACGGAGGTGATGGTCTACGCGCCGGTGCCGCTCGGCATCGCCCGGGTCGCCGACGTCGAGCGGATGCAGATGCTGGTCGAGTCGCCCTCGCGCCAGGCGCTGCAGGCGATGCTGCGCGCCTGGCTGCCGCTGCTGGCGAGCCTGCGCCAGGAGCGCCATGCGCCGGAGCAGCGGCTGCTGCGCTGGGCGGTGGACGTCGACCCGCTGACGATCTAGCGAGCGGAGGGTCTAGCGGGCGGCGCCGGCCGCGGCGTCGGCGAGCAGCAGAATCGCCCGCACCAGCTGCTCGACCGCCTCGGTCAGGTCGGCAGGCGGCTCGAGCGATTCGATCTCGGCCAGGAGCTCGTCGGCGTCTTCGAGATCGTCGGCGTCGACGTGCTGATAGAGCAGCGCCAGCGGCTCGAGCGTCGCCTCCGGCGAGAGCTGCATCGTTCCCGGGAAGAGCTCGAAGGCGGTCGCGACGCCCGCGACCCAGGGAAAGACGGCGGCGCGAACCGGATCTCCCTCCCCGGCCTCGTCGACCTCGAACACCCAGGGATCGAACCAGCGGCGCCGGCCGATCGCTGCCTCGAGCTCGGCATGGCGGCGCTTCACCAGCGCCTGCAGCGGCGCCGGGTCCCAGCCGCGCGGCAGCGGCCGTGCGTCGGCGTCGGTCACGTGAGCGAGCCAGCGCGCCGGCGCAATGCGCGCCGGCTGCACCAGCACGCCGCAGAGAAAGCCGTCGAGCGCCGAGACGTCGAGCGGCTCGAGCGGCGCCGGCACGGCGTCGAGCAGGGCCTGCAGGGTCCCGAGCTCGCGCTCGGACAGGGGCGCGGCTGCCGGACGCGGCGGCGATGCAGCGCCGCGCGGTCGGGGCGGCGCGGACCGGGTCACCACAGGACCAGCTGGGTGCAGCGGAACAAGGCGAGCTTGCGATCGTTCGGCCCGAACACCGTCGCCGACCAGACGTGGGTGGTTCGCCCGAGATGCTCGGCCCGGCACTCGGTGCGCATCGTCCCTTCGCGCACGGTGCCGAGGAAATTGCTCTTCAGCTCGATGGTGGTGAAGTTCTTCGCGCCCTCGGGCAAATGCGCCATGCAGGCATAGCCCGCCGCGGTGTCGGCCAGGAGCAGCACGCTGGCCGCATGCAGATAACCGTTGGGCGCCAGCATCCACGGCTGGATCGCCACCTCGGCATCGAGACGCTGCTCTTCGAGGCGGGTGACGACCAGGCCGAACTTGCCCGGCAGGGTCTCGGCTTGGCGCGCCTGAAAGCTCGCAGGGGTGATCTCGGCTCTCAGCATGGGGCGTTCCTTCGCGGGCGTTCCTGCGTCGAAGCATAGCCAAGCCGACCGCACGACAGAGGGCCGGGGCCTCGCGCTTGACTTGTCACCCGCAGGTGACTATATTGTCACCTTGTAGTGACTTATGGAGCCGACGATGCCCGCCGATCTCGACCGCCGCACTTTCGTCCGTCTCCTCGCCGTCGCGGCGGTATCGCCGCTCGCCGCCTGCTCGCAGGACTATCCGGAAGAAGCCGTCGCCGCCTGGCGCGGCCCGGACAGCGCGGCCGACCTGCGCCGCTGGGCGCTCGGCCACGCCATCCTCGCGCCCAGCTCGCACAACCGCCAGCCGTGGCTGGTCGATCTGCGCGAGGCCGACGCGATCGTCCTACGAATCGATCGCGACCGCCTGCTGCCCGAAACCGATCCCTGGTTCCGGCAGATCGTCGTCAGCCAGGGCACCTTCATCGAGGCGCTGGTGCTGGCGCTCCGCCAGCGCGGGCTCGAGCCCGCCGTCGCCCTCTTTCCCGAAGGCGAGTTCGCGGCGCGCACCATCGACGACCGGCCGGTGGCCCGCATCACCTGGTCCCCGGTCGCCGCACCCCGGCGCGATCCGCTGTTCGACCAGCTGCCGAGACGGCAGACCGCCAAGGTCGACTACGACACGACGCGCCCGGTCGCGGCAGAGACGCTCGAGCGCCTGCGCAGCGCGCTAGCCGACCCGGAGGTGCGCTTCGGTGCGACCGTCGAGCCGGCGCGGCTCGAGGCGCTGCGCACGCTCTGCTGGGAAGCCGCCCGGGTCGAGCTGTCGACGCCGCGCACGGTGATGGAAAGCCTGCGCCTGACCCGCGTCGGTCCGGCGGAGATCACCCGCCATCGCGACGGCATCAGCCTCAATTCGCCGTTGCTGCGGCTGGTCGATGCCGTCGGTGCCTTCGACCGCAGCCGGCCACCGGCCGAAGGCAGCACCGCCTATCGGCAGATGATGGCGCGCTTCGAGGGCCACAGCCGCACAGCCATGGGCTTCCTCTGGCTGTCGACGCCGCGGCCGGCCGGCGCAGCCCGCGCCGCCGAGGTCCGGGCCGGGCGTGCCTACCTGCGGCTGCAACTGAAGGCGACCGAGCTCGGCCTGCAAGTGCATCCGATGAGCCAGGCGGTACAGGAATTTCCGGAGATGAAGACGCACTACGACCGCGTCCACGAGCTGCTCGTCGGCCGCCCGGCGGAGGAGGAAACGGTGCAGATGCTCTGCCGTGTCGGCTACGCGCCGGCGCAGCAGCACACGCCGCGCCGCGGCGTCGCGGCGATCGTGCGCAGCTAGGCCCGTGGCCGGGCCGGCGCGATCGCCCGGAGACAATCCGCCGATGACCACCGCTCCCCGGAACCCGTCACCCCGGATGCGCCGTGCGCCGGTCGCGCCCGAGCGCCCGGCGCGCGACCGCGAAGCGACCAAGGCGCGCATCCTCGGCGCGGTCGGCGTCGTCCTCGCCCGCGACGGCTTCGGCGCCGTCGGCGTGAACGCCATCGCCAAGGAAGCCGGCGTCGACAAGGTGCTGATCTACCGCTATTTCGGCGGCCTGCCCGAGCTGCTGCGCGAATGGGGGACGAGCGGGCGGTTCTGGCCGCGCGTCGCCGAGCTGCTCGGCGCCGACCCCGAGGCCTTTCATCGGCTCGACGCGCCCGAGCGCTATGCCCGCTTCTTCGAGCACTTCATCGACGCCCTGCGCGAGCGGCCGCTGACGCTGGAGATCCTCGCCGCCGAGATCGTCGAGCGCAACGACCTGACGGCCATCCTCGAGTCCGAGCGCGAAGCCTGGGGCGAGGAGGCGAGCCGCCTGCTCGCTGCCGGGGAGTTCGCGCGCCGGCCCGCGCTGCGCGGCCTGACGCTGCTGCTGGTCGCCGGCGTGCAATACCTGCTGGTGCGCAGCCGCAAGATCCGCATCTTCGGCGGCGTCGACCTGAAGAAGGACGCCGGCTGGGACGAGCTGAAGGCATCGATCCGCCTCACCGCACTCGCAGTGATCCGCTAGGGCATACGACGAGAAATCCGCGAGCAGCGGATACTCGGGACATGACGCCGCAAGATCGAGACGCGCGCCAGCTGCAGGAGCATCTCAGAGAGTTCTACGCAGGGCACATCGACCGCCATGCCGTCCGCTCGGCGGTGATGGACGTGGTGCTGGCGCGAATCGGCTGCCAGCGGGTCAGTTTGTGGAAGTTCGAGGGCGATCCGGGCCATCTCAGCCTGCTCTGCTTCGCCGCCAAGACCGCCGCCGGCGATCTCGACTTCGTCGAGAAGCGCCTGGCCCAGAGCGAGTACCGGGACTACTTCAATGCCCTGATCGTGCGCGGCACCTACGTCGCCAGCGATGCCCTCGCCGCCCCGGCGCTGCAGCCGATGCGCGAGAACTACCTGGTTCCCAACAACGTCCTCTCCCTGCTCGACGCCGCCTTCATGCTCAACGGCCGCGCCTACGGCATGGTCTGCTGCGAGGAGACGCAGACGCAGCGCGACTGGCGCGTCGGCGACGTGTCCGCGCTGCGCGCCATCGTCACGCGGCTGGCATTGATCATGTCCAGCACACCCGAGTCGATCCTGTGGGCCACGCCGTCGCTGCCGCTGCAGGCGCTTACCGACAGGGCACCCGACAGGGCGCCGCCGGCCCGGACCGAACAACGCGGCGCGGCCTGGAAGGGCTGAGCCCCTATTGACGGCGGCGCGTCGGCGGGAGCACGCTCCGCCGCCATGCAAGCGCCGCCGGAACGCCTCGGGAAGTACCTGATCCGGCGCGAGCTCGGACGCGGCGCGATGGGCGTCGTCTACGAAGGCTACGACCCGCTGATCGAGCGCGCCGTGGCGATCAAGGTGCTGCGCATCGACGAAGCCAACGCCCAGCTCGACGCCGAGCTGCGCATGCGCTTTCGCCGCGAAGCCCAGGCGGCCGGCCGGCTCAGCCATCCGAACATCGTCTCGGTCTACGAGTACGGCGAGGAGGCCGGTTCGAGCAGCGCCTTCATCGCCATGGAGCTGGTCGAAGGCCGCGACCTGAAGAGCCTGTTCGACGCCGGCAAGCGGTTTGCGCTTGCTGAGGCCGGCCGGATCATGGGCGAGCTGCTGAGCGCGATGCAGCATGCGCACGAGCGCGGCGTCGTCCACCGCGACATCAAGCCGGCCAACATCATCCTGCTCGCCGACGGCAGCGTCAAAGTCGCCGACTTCGGCATCGCCAAGCTCGACACCTCGGAGCTCACCCAGCTCGGCTCGGTGCTCGGCACGGTCTCGCACATGTCGCCCGAACAGCTCACCGGCGACGCGGTCGACCGGCGCAGCGACCTGTTCTCCTGCGGCGTGATCCTCTACCAGCTGCTGACCGGCGAGCGCGCCTTCAGCGGCTCGCCGGCGACCGTGATGCACAAGGTACTGCACGAGCAGCCGGCGCCGCCCTCCAGCGTCGTCGCCTCCCTGCCGCGGCCGCTCGACGCAGTGGTGCGAAAGGCCATGGCCAAGTCGCCCGGAGAACGCTATCCGAACGCCGACGCGTTCGCCACGGCACTGCGCACGGCATTCGCCGGCGCCGCCGCTTCCGCCGCTTCCGCCGCGCCCGCCGCGCCTCCCGCCGACGCCGATGCAGACGCCACCGTCCTGCTGCCGCGCGCCCGGGCCGCACCGTCGGCGCCGCCGGGCCGATCGCGGTCCGCGGCCGTCGCCGGCGGGGGTGCGCTGCTGCTACTCGCGGTCGGCGCGGCCGCGTATGTCTTCATGAGGACAGGATCGACGCCGGCCCCGACGCCCGCGGGCGAGACGGCGACGCTGGCGGCCGTTTCCGGCAGCGAAGCGGCCTCGTCCGCAGCGGCCGCATCGTCTGCACTTGCCGCGTCCGCCGCGCCGGCGACGGCCCCACCCGCCGTTGCGTCTGTCGCCCCGCCGCTTCCCGCGGTCGCGGCGGGACCGAGCGCGGAGGAGATCGAGCAGCAGACCTGGGACGACGCCCTGAAGAGCAACACCCGCCCCGCGTACGAGGCCTACCTCAAGGGCTATCCGCAGGGCCGCTTCAGCGCCCGCGCCCGGGTGCGGCTGGCGGCCCTGGCGCCACCGCCGGCAGCGCAACCGCAGACGCAGCCGCAGGCGCAGGCGCAATCGCAGCCACAGGTGCGGGCGCTGGCGCCGGCGCAGCTCCAAACGCTTCCGCCGCCCCAACCGCCACCGCCGCAGCAGCAACAGCCGCCGGCACAGACGCAAGCAAAGACGACGACGCAACTACCGCCGCAGGCGCAACCCCAGCCCCAAGCACAAACACAAGCTCAAGCGCCCGCGAAGGCGGCATCGCCGGCGACCAGTTCCTCCGCATCGTCGAAGGTCGCGGCGGCAACGCCGATTGCGCCCTCCCCGGCCAAGGCGACGTCGACCGGACCGGCGTCATCGGTCGAGCGCGCCGCTGCCGCGACCGATTGCGTCGAGGACGCGAAGCGCGGCAACGCCCGCTGCCAAGTCGTCCTCGGCAACGCCTACCGCAACGGCACCGGCGTCACGCGCGATCCGGTCGAGGCCTCGCACTGGTATCGCAAGGCGGCCGAGCAGGGCAGCGACGTCGGCCAGTACGAGCTGGGCGCGCTGTACGACGCCGGGCTCGGCGTCCCCAAGGATGCGACGCAGGCTGTGGCCTGGTACCGCAAGGCCGCCGACCAGGGCCTCGCCCGGGCACAGAACCGGGTCGGCCAGGCCTACGAAAACGGCACCGCCGGGCCGGCCAACCTGGTTCTGGCGTCCGACTGGTACCGCAAGGCCGCCGATCAGGGGCACGCCGGCGCGCAGAGCAACCTCGGCCGGCTCTACCTCCAGGGCCGGGGCGTCTTCAAGGACACGGCCAAGGCCGCCGAGCTGCTGCAGAAAGCCGTGGACCAGGGCGAGCCGAATGCCATGGTCCTGCTCGCCGGGATGTACCAGCGGGGCGAAGGCAAGCCGCAGGATCCGGCGCGCGCCGCGCGCCTGTACCGCGACGCCCTGGCGATTCCCGGGCTGTCGATGCGCCACCGCGAGATCGCGCAGGCCGCGCTGGCGGCGAAGTCCTAGCGGCCCGCGCGCAGCGCGCGGCCACGCGCGATTGGCGGATACTGGCGCCCCCACTTCGCATCCCCGACGCAAGGACCGATCGCCATGGGCGCCACCGAAGCATTCGCCAGCACGGCCGAGATCGGCCATTACGTCGACGGGCGCCGCGCCGTCGGCAGCAGCGGCCGGCGCCAGCCGGTGTTCAACCCGGCCACGGGCGCGGTCTCGCGACAGGTCGCGCTCGCCTCGGTCGAAGAGGTCGCGGCCGCGGTGGCTTCGGCCAAGGCCGCGGTGCCGGGATGGGCCGAGACGCCGCCGCTGCGCCGAGCGCGGGTCCTCAACGCCTTCCTCGGCCTCCTGAACGAGAACCGCGACACCCTGGCGGCGATGATCACCTCGGAGCACGGCAAGGTGTTCAGCGATGCCCAGGGCGAGGTCACGCGCGGCATCGACATCGTCGAGTTCGCCTGCGGCATCCCGCAGCTGCTCAAGGGCGACTACACCGAGCAGGTCTCGACCGGCATCGACAACTGGACCATGCGCCAGCCGCTCGGCGTCGTCGCCGGCATCACGCCGTTCAACTTCCCGTGCATGGTGCCGATGTGGATGTTCCCGGTGGCGATCGCCTGCGGCAACAGCTTCATCCTCAAGCCGAGCGAGCGCGACCCGTCGCCCTCGATCTTCATGGCCGAGCTGCTGCAGCAGGCGGGCCTGCCCAAGGGCGTGTTCAACGTCGTCCAGGGCGACAAGGTCGCGGTCGACGCGCTCCTCGTCCATCCCGACGTCAAGGCGCTGAGCTTCGTCGGCTCGACGCCGATCGCCCGCCACATCTACGAGACCGGCGCCAGGCACGGCAAGCGGGTGCAGGCGCTCGGCGGCGCGAAGAACCACATGGTGGTGATGCCCGACGCCAATCTCGAGCAGGCGGTCGACGCGCTGATCGGCGCCGCCTACGGCTCGGCCGGCGAGCGCTGCATGGCGATCTCGGTGGCGGTGCTGGTGGGCGACGTTGCCGACCGGATCGTGCCGTTGCTGGCCGAGCGGGCGACGAAGCTCGTGGTCAAGAACGGCATGGAGACCGACGCCGAGATGGGGCCGCTGGTCACGAAGGAGGCGCTGCAGCGCGTCGAGTCGTACATCGCGTCGGGCGTGGCCGACGGCGCCACTCTCGCCGCCGACGGCCGCGGCCATGCGGTCGCCGGCCACGAGCAGGGCTTCTTCACCGGCGGCACGCTGTTCGATCACGTCACGCCGCAGATGAAGATCTACCGCGAGGAGATCTTCGGGCCGGTGCTCTCCTGCGTGCGCGTTCCGGACTTCGAGGCGGCGCTGAAGCTGATCAACGACCACGAGTACGGCAACGGCGTCGCCTGCTTCACCAGCGACGGCAACGTCGCCCGCGAGTTCGCCCGCCGGGTCGAGATCGGCATGGTCGGCATCAACGTGCCGATCCCGGTGCCGATGGCCTGGCACGGCTTCGGTGGCTGGAAGTCGAGCATGTTCGGCGACACCCACGCCTATGGCGAGGAAGGGGTGCGCTTCTATACCCGGCAAAAGAGCGTGATGCAGCGCTGGCCGGCCTCGACGCCAAAGGGCGCCGAGTTCACGATGCCGACCTCGAAGTAGAGCAGCTCCGCGCCCGTCTTCTCAGCGGGGCTCGTCGGGCAACCGCCAGTCGAGTTGCGTGCCGTCGCGGCCGACCCGCACCTGGCGGCGCTCGGTCCGGCCCGCGAAACGGGCATCGACCGTGTAGTCGCCCGGGGCCAGCTTCAGCATCAGGAGCGGCCCCGCCTTGTCGACCTCGATCACCCTGGCCGTGCCCTGGCTCACGTCGACATGGTCGGCGACGGCATACGCACCGCCCGGTTGGCTGAAGACGATGCGCAAGGGAAACGCGCTGCGCTGAGCCGTCATGGCGGCACGCTCTTCCTCGCCGGCGCCGCCGTTGAGGTATTCGATGCTGCCGGCGCGCTGCACCGCGGGTGGCGGCGCCTCCGGAGCGGCTGGCGCCGTCTGCGCCAGTGCGGCGCAGGTGACGACCAGCGCCAGAGCGAGGCCCAGGGCGATGCGTGCTTCAGCCTTCATACTTTCTCTCGGCGGGGTAGGGACCGACCGAAGGTAAGCGGCTCGGAGCGGCGGCACCATCGGCGCCGCTCGCGCGACCCTGTCGGAGCTGTCCGACCCGGACCGCGGGGGGTGCAATTCAGGTGCCGATCACGCTGCCGTCGAGCTTGCGGATCACGACCGTCGCGCTGCGCGGCCGGCGGAGAGCGCAACGCGCTAGATCTTCTCGGTTTCTCCCGCCTGCGGCTGCCACTTCATCAGGTGGCGCTCGATCCGCCCGACCGCGGCGTCGAGCGCGAGCGCGAACACGGTGAGCACGAGGATCCCGGCCATCACGGTGTTGATGTCGAAGGCGCCCTCGGCCTGCAGGATCAGGTAGCCGACGCCGCGCGACGAGCCGAGGTACTCGCCGACCACGGCGCCGACGAACGCCAGGCCGACCGACGTGTGCAGCGAGCTGAACACCCAGCTCGTCGCGCTCGGCAGGTAGACGTGGCGCAGCAGGTCGCGCCGCGAGGCACCGAGCATGCGGGCGTTGGCAAGCACCACCGGGCTCACCTCCTTGACGCCCTGGTAGACGTTGAAGAAGACGATGAAGAAGACGAGCGTGACGCCGAGCGCGACCTTGCTCGCCACACCGAGGCCGAACCAGACGGCGAAGATCGGTGCCAGGATCACCCGCGGCATGCTGTTGAGGGCCTTGATGTACGGATCGGCGATCGCCCCGGCCATCGGGCTGAGGGCCAGCCACAGGCCGAAGCCGAGGCCGAGCACGGTGCCGATGGCGAACGCCAGCACCGTTTCGACCAGCGTGATCCAGAGATGGCCGTAGATGTCGGCGTGGCCGACGAACCACTGCCAGATCCGGTCGAAGATCTTCAGCGGCTCGCCGAAGAAGAAGGCCGCCTGGCGGTCGTTCTCGAACATGAAGGTCGGCAAGAGGCCCGGCGTCGTCAGCAGGTGCCAGACCACGAAAACGACCACGAGCAGCCCGACCTGCCAGACACGCAGGTATCTCATGCCGCCGCGCCCGTCGTGGTCATGCCGCGAGCTGCTGCCGGTAGCCGGCCAGCACCTCCTCGCGCAGCACGGCCCATATCGCCTGATGCAGCTCGATGAAACGCGGCGTCGCGCGCACCTCGGCCACGTCGCGCGGCCGCGGCAGGTCGATCGTGAACTCGCCGATCGGATGCGAGCCGGGCCCGGCGGAGAGGCAGACGACGCGGTCGCTCATGGCGATCGCCTCGTCGAGGTCGTGGGTGATGAAGAGCACCGCCTTCTTCTTTTCCGCCCAGAGGGCGAGGACCTCGTTCTCCATGAGCTGGCGGGTCTGGATGTCGAGCGCGGAGAACGGCTCGTCCATGAGGATGATGTCGGGGTCGAGCACCAGCGTCTGCGCCAGGCCGACGCGCTTGCGCATGCCGCCAGAGAGCTGGTGCGGATAGCGGTCGCCGAAGCCGCCGAGGCCGACCCGCTTCAGCCATTCGATGGCCTGGGCACTGGCGGCGGCGCGGGCCGCACCATGAAACTCAAGCCCGGCGGCGACGTTGCCGAGCGCGGTGCGCCAGGGCATCAGGCTGTCCGACTGGAACATGTAGCCGGCGCGCCGGTTTATGCCCGCGAGCTTTTCGCCGAACACCTCGACCGTGCCGCTGCTCGGCGCGAGCAGGCCGGCGGCGACGTTGAGCAGGGTGCTCTTGCCGCAGCCGGTCGGTCCGACCACCGAGACGAACTCGCCGGCGCCGACGGTGAGGCTGACGTCGCGGACGGCGGTGTAGCGCTGGCTCGGTGCCTCTCGGCTGGCAAAGGTGCAGCTGATGCGGTCGAGCACCAGGGCCGCGGGCGGCGGGGTGTTCGCAGGCGCGTGCAACGAGACGTCCTCAGCCCTTCGGGTACTTGGCGTTGGCGCGCTTGACGAGTTCGTTGGTGTAGATCGCCGCCAGGTCGATCTTGGCGGCGGCGATCTCCGGATCGATGCTCGCCAATGCGCGCCGCGCCGTCTCCGCCCCGGCCTCCGGGAAGATCCCGTCGGGCGAGAGCGCGCCCTTGGCGGCGAGGAAAGCGTCGACGTAGACCGCGCGGTCGCCGAGCAGGTAGTTCTCGGGCACCGCCTTGATGATGTCACCGGCGCCTGCCCCCTGGACCCACTTGTCGGCGCGCACCAGCGCGTTCGCCAGGGCCTGCGCCGTCTGCGGATACTTGTCGAGGAAGGACTGCTGGGTGTAGAGGCAGCCGGCCGGCATCGGCCCGCCGAACACCCGGTCGGCCTCGGCGACGATGCGCGTGTCGGAGACGATCTTCAGGTCGCCGCTGCGCGTCAGGAGCGTGATCACCGGGTCGAGGTTGGAGATCGCGTCGATCTGGCCGGTGCGCATCGCCGCCACCGCGCCGCTGCCGGTGCCGACGCCGATGATCGAGACGTCGCCCGGCTTCAGGCCGACCTTGGCGAGCACGAAGTTGGCGAGCACGTTGGTCGACGAGCCCGGCGCGGTGACGCCGAGCTTCTTCCCCTTCAGCTCCGCCACCGACTTGAAGTTCGGCATCGTCTTCGGATTGATGCCGAGGACGATCTGCGGCGCCCGGCCCTGCAGCGCGAAGGCGCGCAGCCGCTGGCCCTTGACCTGCATGTTGATCGTGTGCTCGAACGCGCCGGAGACGACGTCGGCGCTGCCGCCGACCAGCGCCTGCAGGGCGCGCGAGCCGCCGGCGAAGTCGGCGATGGTGATGTCCAGGCCCTCGGCCTTGAAGTAACCCTGGCCTTCGGCGATCGTCAGCGGCAGGTAGTACAGCAGGTTCTTGCCGCCGACGGCGATCGTCAGCCTGGGCTTCTCGACCGCCTGGGCCCGGGCGAAGGGTGCGACGCCGAGGCTGGCGGCCGGAGCGAGGGCGAGGGCCTGGATGAGGCGGCGGCGTTGCATGCGAAGTCTCCTGTGGTCCTGCGTCGGCGCGCGTGGGCCGAGGCGGCGGCAACTTTAGCAGCGCGGTTTTGCCCAGCACCCTATGCCATACCCGCCCCGTAGAATCGATGCGAATGAGAGTTCGCGTCGGACGCTGGGCCATCCAGTCGATGCTGGCGCTGGCCGCAGCGTCGGCGTCTGGCCAGCCGCGACCGCCCGGGCCCGCGCCGGCAACCCCGCCCACCCAGGACGCCGCGGCCACGCCGCCCCCCGCGCCGCCGGTCTCGCTCTCGGCGCGCAAGGTCTACGAGCAGGCGCGCTCGCAGCTGGTGCAGATCCGCACCGTGCTCAAGGGCCAGGCCAGCCAGACCTCGGTCGGCTCCGGCTTCCTGGTCACCAAGGACGGGCTGATCATCACCAACTTCCACGTCGTCAGCGAGGCGGCACTGAAGCCCGAGCGCCACGAGCTGGTCTACGTCACCGCCGACGGGCGCGAGGCGCCGCTGGCGATCCTGCAGCTCGACGTGCTGCACGACCTGGCGCTGCTGCGGGCCGCCGACGGCTCGGGCAAGGCCTTCGACGCCCTGCCCTTTCGCCCTGAGGACCAACCGCTGTCCCAGGGCGAGCGCATCTACTCGCTCGGCAATCCGCTCGACGTCGGCTTCGCGGTCGTGCAGGGCACCTACAACGGCATGGTCAAGCGCAGCTTCTATCCGCAGATCTTCTTCGGCGGCGCGCTCTCCGGCGGAATGAGCGGCGGGCCGGCGCTCGACGAGGAAGGCCACGTCGTCGGCATCAACGTCGCCCGCCGGGTCGACGGCGAGCAGGTGAGCTTTCTCGTGCCGGCGATCTTCGCCACCGCGCTCCTGGCACGCGGCCGCGATGCGACGCCGATCACCGCCCCGGCCTACGGCATCGTCGACGAGCAGCTGCAGAAGCACCAGGCGCTGCTCACCGAGCGCTTCCTGCAGCAGGGCTGGAAGAGCGCCACCCATCCGCGCTACCTGGTGCCGGTGCCGCCCGACGTGTTCATGCGCTGCTGGGGCTCGAGCGAGCCGTCGCGCACCGGCGGAATGGATTTCGAGCGCTCCGACTGCGTGATGGACACGCGCATCTTCGTCGGCGAGTTCAACACCGGGACCATTTCCCTGCGGCACGAGAGCTACGACGGCTCGAAGATCGGCGCCCTGCGGTTCGCCTCGCGCTACTCGCAGAGCTTCAAGAACGAGTCGTTCTCGCGCCTGTCCTCGCAGCACCAGACCAAGCCGCGCTGCAACGAGGACTACATCGATCGCGACGGCCTGCCGCTGCGCGCCGTCGTCTGCATGCGCGCCTACAAGAAGCTGCCGCAGCTCTACGACGTCTCGGTGCTGGTGGCGACGCTCGACCAGGCCGAGTCCGGCGTGCAAGGCCGGTTCGATGCCCAGGGCGTGAGCTTCGGCAACGCCCAGAAGCTCGCCCAGCACTACCTCGACGCCTTCCGATGGGTCCGCTAGCGCTGCTCGAGGCGCTCGACCGCGACGGCATGGTGCGCCAGGCCTGGCGCATCGAGCATTGGCCGGTGACGATCGGCCGCGCCCTCGACAACGACGTGGTGCTGACCGAGCCGCACGTCGCTTCGCATCACGCCACCATCGACCTGGTGCCGGCCGTGGGTGGCGTCGGCGCCGACTCGCTGGTGGTCACCGCCGGGCCGACGAACAACGGCCTGCGCGTCGGCCGCGAGCGCATCGCCGGCGGCAGCGCCAGGACCTTCGTCGATACCGACCGAGACCTCGACCTGCAGATCGGCCGCAACGCGCTGCGCCTGCGCCTGCCCGGGCACGCGCTGGCGCCCGAGCTGACGCTCGCGCCGATGCTGGCGCGCGAGATCCGCTGGCTGCCGACCGCCGGCCTGGCGCTCGCCTCGCTCGCCTTCATCCTCTTCAACACCTACATCGACAACGACCCCGACGGCCTCGGCCGCGAGATCGGCAAGGCCGTCCTCAGCGCCTTGCTGGTCGCGGCGCTATGGTGCGGCTTCTGGGCGCTGCTGTCGAAGATCTTCGCCCGGCAGAGCAGCTTCGGCTGGCATGTGCGCGTGTTCGTCATCGCCAGCCTGGTGTTCGTCGTCCTCGGCACGCTGCCGCCGCTCGTCGCCTTCGTCTTCTCCTTGCCCTGGGTCACCGACTACGCCTTCGTCGCGGTCATCGCCGCGGTGGCGACGACGATCTACTTCCACCTGCTCGCGGTCGAGCCGGGGCGCGAGCGACTGATGCGTGCCGTCGCCGTGACCGGCTTCGCCGTCGGCGTCGCCCTGCAGGTCTGGTTCAACTTTCAGCGCACCGGCCGGCCGGGCGAGGAGCTGTACATGAACCACCTGTTCGCGCCGCAGCTCCGGCTCGCCAGGCCGGTGGCGGTGCCGGGCTTCATCGACAACCTGGCGCCGATGCAGGCGATCCTCGACAGGAAGGCCAAGGAGCAGGGCGGCGCCGACGACGGCTCCGGAGAAGACGATGACGAATGAGACCCCGGGCCGGACCGTGCTCGTCACCGGTGGCGGGCGCGGCATCGGCCGGGCCACCAGCCTGCTCTGCGCGGCGCGCGGCTGGGCCGTGGCCGTCAACTACGCGCACGACGCCGCGGCGGCCGAGAAGGTGGTCGCCGCCGTCGAGGCCCAGGGCGGCCGGGCCCTCGCGGTCCGCGCCGACGTCGCCAGCGACGCTGAGGTGCAGGCGATGTTCGAGACCATCGACCGGGCCCTGCCGCCGCTCGCCGGCCTGGTGAACAACGCCGGCGTCGTCGACCTCGGCGCCCGCGTCGACGCGATGACGCCGGCGCGCCTGCAGCGCATGTTCGCGATCAACGTGTTCGGCAGCTTCTACTGCGCCCGCGAGGCGGTGCGGCGGATGACGACCCGGCCCGCCGCCGCCGGCCGCGCCGGGGCGAACGTCGGCGGAGCGATCGTCAATGTCTCCTCGGCCGCGGCCAAGCTCGGCGCGCCCGGGCAGTACGTCGACTACGCCGCCGCCAAGGGAGCGATCGAGACCTTCACCCTCGGCCTGGCGAAGGAGCTCGCGGGCGAAGGGATCCGGGTCAACGCCGTCCGCCCCGGGATCATCGAGACCGAGATCCATGCCTCCGGCGGCACGCCCGACCGGGTGGCGCAGATGCTGCCGCTGCTGCCGATGCAGCGCGCCGGCACGGCCGAGGAGGTGGCCGAGGCGATCGTCTTCCTGCTGTCGGAGGCGGCCAGCTACACCACCGGTTCGATCCTCGAGGTCACCGGCGGTCGCTGAGGCGTCGAAGGCGCCTCGCGCCGAGCTCAGCGCCGCTCGACGATCACCGGCACCAGGCCGAGCGCATCGCGCACCCGCGCCGCCGCCCCCTGGGCATCGGCGCGGCTCGGGTACGGCCCGGCCTGCACCCGGTAGAGCGTCGCGTCGCCGTAGGTCGCAAGCACCGGCAGCAGCCACTCGACCTCGTCGCCGACCCGCCGCTGGAAGCTCTCGGCGCCGGCCGGCTCGCGAAAGGCGCCGAGTTGCACCCAGAAGCCGCGCGGCGGGGATGCGGTCGACACCATTGGCGGTGGTGCGCTCGACACCATGGGCGCCGGAGCGGCCGACGCCACGGCCTGCGGCGGCGCGGCCGGTGACTCCTCGGGGGTCTCGACGGGAGACGCTGCCACTGCAACGACGGCAGCGGCAGGCACGGGGACGGGGGCCGCCGCCATCGCCGAGGCCGCGGCGTTCGCGGCCGCCGCCCCGCGTGGCGCCGACGCGCTCGCCAGCCGGGTCGCCTCGGCATCGCCGTGCCGCCAGGTGCCGGCGCGGATCTCGTCGAAGGTCAGGCGCTCGAGTTCCACCGGGGCGACGCCGCGCAGCATATCGAGGCGCAGCGCCGCGGCGTAGCTGAGGTCGACGATGCGGCCGGCGTGGAACGGGCCGCGGTCGTTGATGCGGACCACGACCTCGCGGCCGTTGGCGGGATTCCTGATCCGCGCGTAGCTCGGCAGCGGCAGGGTCGGATGGGCCGCCGTCATCGCGTACATGTCGTAAGTCTCGCCGGTGGCGGTGCGCCGGCCGTGGAACTTCTTCCCGTACCAGGACGCCAGGCCGCGCTCGCTGAAGGCGCTGTCGCGGGTGATCGGCACATAGTCGCGGCCGAGCACCGTGTAGGGCTTGTTCGCGCCGCCGGGGCGGATCGGCTCGATCCGCGGCTCGGCGTCGGGCAGGCTGGCAAGGTCCGCGGGCACATCGGTGCCGACGCCGTCGGCCCCGGGCGCCGGGCGACCGCTCGAGGGCCGGTCCGGGGTCGGCCTGGGCGCGGAGCCGCAGCCGGCGAGGAGAAGACCCAGCGCCAGCGCGGCGAGCGCGGCGCGCGGCTGCGACAGGACGCCTGTGGCCTGCATGGGCCGCACCTTAACCGATGCCTTCCCGCGACGACAAGCCGCGCCGGCGACGGAGCGTGCGCGGCCCCAGCGTACGCACTGCCGGCTAGCTGCAGTCGACGGTACGGAACTCGACCCGCCGATCGAGGGCGTCGCGCATGTCGTCGGTGCCGAGGCCGACAATGATCTCGTTCGCGCCCACGCCCTCGCTCGAGAGGCGCGTGTCGAGGCTGCGGTTCAGCCGCTCCAGGGTCTGCTTGACGATCGCCGCGCGGCGCTGCGAAAGCGCAAGGTTGCCGGCGGCGCTGCCGGTGCGGCTGGTGTGGCCCACGACCTTCATGCAGGTCTCGCGCACGCCGACCTGGAACGCCACCTCGCGCAGCCAGACCGCGTACTGGGCCTGCAGGTCGGCCGAGGCGAGCAGCGTCGTCTGCCCGGGGTTGAAGAAGATCTTGATCGGCAGACTCTTGCGGTCGAGGCCGATGCCGACGATCCGGCCGAAGGTCTCGGTCGCCTCCTTCTTCTTGCCGAGCCGCCAGCCGGCGAGGTAGAGGCCGTTGAGGATGCGCAGGTCGTCGGGGTCGGCGACCGGCTGGGCCTCGCGGAACAGGCGGTAGGCCTCGGCCATCTTGTTCTCGGCGAACGCCGCCTGCGCCTCGGCGACGATCGCCGCCGCCGGCAGGCGCAGCAGGTAGGCCGGATCGACACTCTCGCCGGGCGAGCTGCCCTGGCACGACTTGACGTAGGCCGCGGCGGTGCGGTCGAGCGCCCAGGTCGGGCTGTCGCGAAAGAACGGCGTCGGCTCGGCCGACACCGTCGCCAGCGTCGCGCGGTCGACCCGCTTGGCGACCAGCTTGCCGGTGCGCAGGTCGATCAGCACCAGGCAGACGCGGAACGCGTCGGCGTTCTCGTCGCGCATGCCCTGGGTGTTGATCGCGGTGAGCGTGCCGATCAGGAGCAGCGGCTGGCTGGCCAGGCTGATGCGGGTCAGCGGCCGCACGCTCCATTGCGGCGCGCGGCTCTTGATCAGCGTCGCGAGCTGCTGCCCCATCTGCACCGTGCCCGCCGTCTGCTGGCCGGTGCTGGCATCGATCAGCGGATCGATGACCAGCTCGCGCGGGCCGCCGGCGACGACGGCCTGGGCCTCGCGCAGCAACTGCTCGCCGGCGCGGGCCATCACGTCGGCGAAGGCGGCCGGCGCCGCCGCGGGCGTCGGTTCCGGCGCCGCCGGCGCGGGCGGAGAAGCCGGCGGCCCGGTTTTCGCGCTGCCCTCGCCCTTGGGCGGCAGGGCGCAGCCCGCCGCCAGCACGAGGCACAGCCCGAGCAGTGCGAAGGCGCGAAGGGAGCGGCTCGACGTCATGGATGGCGGCGAAGCGGGCGGCGGCGATGCGGTGATGATGATCGGGCGCACTGTAGTCGGGTTCGAAGCCGGCTCGCGCGCTTCGCGGCGTCGATTCCGGCCAATGCCGGACCGCAGCGTGGACCAATGCACAAGCGCCTATCCTCGTCGCGATGGATGGCTTCGACCTCGTGCAATGGCCGGCGATGGCGGTCACCGTCTGGGCCGCATGGCTGGTCGCTTCGAGCGTGAAGCGCCGGCGCCTGCTCGGCTTCTGGATCTTCCTCCTGAGCAACGCGCTCTGGATCGTGTGGGGCCTGCACTCCCGTGCCTGGGCGCTGGTGGTCCTGCAGCTCTGCCTTGCGGCGATGAACATCCGGGGCGCGAAGAAGGCCGAGCCCGCGGGCTGAGCGCCACAGCCGAAGCTCGGCGATGCGAAATAGCGCACGCCATCGGCCTCGCCGATGCGCTGACAGGCTTCTGTCCGACACACAGGCGGCCGCGGATGTGCGTGAATCCGTCATCGCCATGCAAGCCGCCCTTCCTTCCAACCCGCCCGTCAGCCATGCGCTGAGCGGCGTGCTGCGCGCCAAGGGCTTCGAGGTCGCGGATTTCGAGGTCGAGGAAGACGAGCGTCCGGCCTGGTCGGACCTGTTCGACGGCATCGGCGGCGTGCTCCGCGTGCGCTGCTGCTCGACCGGCGAGGAGCGCGTCTACCCGACCGGCTCGACCTGGCTCGGTGCCTTCCTGATGGACCTGGGCGGCGGTCATTTCGCACGCGCGGTTCGCGGCCGGCACGCCGCCCTCGGCTGAGGCAGGGAAAAGTCCTACGCCCTCGGCTTGCGGTCGCCGACAGACCGGGAAAGCCCCACCTGAGACAGTGCAGACATCGGCTTCGCGCCGACTTCCAGCAACCGTTTCAGCAGAGGAATTTCTCATGAACAAGGACCAGGTCAAGGGCCGCGTCGAAGAGGCCAAGGGCAACATCAAGGAAAGCACCGGCAAGGCTGTCGGCAACCGGGATCTCGAGGCCGAAGGCACGGTGGACAAGGCCGCCGGCAAGGCGCAGAAGAATTACGGCGACGCCAAGGAAAAGGTCAAGGACGCCATCGACAAGATCTGACGACGGCGCAGAGGTCGGACCGATCGGCGAAACGCCGGCGGCCCGTCAAGCGGCAGCATCGGCCCGTTCGATGCTGCCGCTTTCCGTTTGTCCGAGGCGCTTCAGCGCCAGGCAGCGCGCACCCGGGCGCCGAGGTCGATCGACGCCAGGACAGGCGCCGCGGCTTCCGCGAGCGGCGCCGCCGCGTGGGGCCCGAGATGCACGAACCGGTCGCGGACCGCTTCCGGCAGGAAGCGGCTGATCGCCGCGTACACATGGCGATCGCCATGCGCCGACTGCTGCGTCACGTAGAAGCGCTGCGGCACCAGCAGGTGCAGGTGATGCCGGGCGCGGGTCATCGCCACGTAGAGCAGCCGCCGCTCCTCCTCGATCTCGGCGGCATGGCCGGTGGCCATGTCCGAGGGAATGCAGCCGTCGACGACGTTGAGCACCGAGACCACGCTCCACTCCTGGCCCTTGGCCGAATGGATGGTCGACAGGATCAGGTAGTCCTCGTCGAGCGAGCCCGGGCCGGACTCGTCGCTGCTGGCGGCGGGCGGATCGAGCGCGAGCTCGGTGAGGAAGCGGTCGCGCGAGACGTAGCCGGCCGCGAGCCGCACCAGGTGAGCGATGTCGGCGGCGCGCGGCGCGGCATCGTCGTGCAGCCGCTCGAGCTGCGGCCGGTACCAGCGCTCGACCGCGGCGATGTCCTCCGGCCAGGGCGCGGACGGCGAGCGCAGGGCCGCGAACAGGGCGGCGAACTCGGCCCAGGCCGGCGCGGCCGGCGCTGACGGAACGAACGCCCCGAGCGCCGCCGCCGGGTCGGCGGCCGCCGCCATCTGCGCGATCAGCCGGCCTGCCGTCGCCGCGCCGACACCCGGCACGAGCTGCAGCGCCCGCCAGGCGGCGCGCTCGCCGCGCGGATTGGCGGCGAAGCGCAGCACCGCCAGCACGTCCTTAACATGCGCCGCCTCGAGGAATTTCAAGCCGCCGTACTTGACGAAGGGAATGTTGCGTCGCGCCAGCTCGAGCTCGAGCGCGGCGCTGTGCTGCGAGGCGCGAAACAGCACCGCCTGGCCCTTCAGCGCGATCCCGGTCTCGCGCAGCGCCAGGGTCCGGTCGGCGACCCAGGCCGCCTGCTCGCTCTCGCCCGCGACCCAGACGATCGCCGGCGGCTCGACCGCCGGCCTGTCGCTCCAGAGATCCTTGGCATGGCGTTCCGCCGCGAGGGCGATGACCGCGTTCGAGGCGGCGAGCAGCGGCACGGTCGAGCGGTAGTTGCGCTCCAGCGTGACGACCTCGGCCGGCGGCGCGAAGCAGCCGGCGAAGTCGAGGATGTTGCGCACCTCGGCGGCGCGGAACGAATAGATCGACTGGGCGTCGTCGCCGACGACGGTGAGGCCGCGGCCGTCGGGCTTGAGGCCGAGGAGAATCGCCGCCTGGAGGCGATTGGTGTCCTGGTATTCGTCGACCAGCACATGGTCGAAGCGCGCCGCCATCGCCGTGCGCAGCGTCGGCTCGGCGAGCGCCGCGGCCCACCAGACCAGCAGGTCGTCGAAGTCGAGCACGCGCTGCGCCTCCTTCTCGGCGACGTAGGCGGCGAACAGCCGCTTGAGCTCGTCGTGCGCGTCGCTGCACCAGGGGAACGTGTCGCGCAGCACCTCGGCCAGGCTGGCCTGGGCGTTAACCACCCGCGAGTAGATCGCCATGCAGGTCGCCTTCTGCGGAAAGCGGCGCCGCGAGGCGGCGAGGCCGAGGCGCTGGCGCAGGACGTGGATCAGGTCCTCGGATTCGCTCCGGTCGTCGACCGTGAACGAAGGATCGAGGCCGAGCGTCGCGGCGTGGGCGCGCAGCAGCCGGGCGCCGATGGCGTGGAAGGTGCCGCACCAGGCCAGATGCGGCGCGCCGCGGGCCGGCGCCAGGCCGAGCGCCTCGTTCAGGACCCGGCCGACCCGGCGCTCCATCTCGACCGCGGCGCGCCGCGAGAACGTCAGCATCAGGATCCGCGCCGGGTCGGCGCCGGCAAGCACCAGCCGGGCCACGCGGGCGGCGAGGGTCAGCGTCTTGCCCGAGCCGGCGCCGGCGATCACCAGCAGCGGCCCGTGCGCCAGGTCGCCGGTGGCGATGCCGTACTCGACCGCCCGGCGCTGCGCCGGATTGAGGGCGGAGAAGGTGGGCGCGTCAAGGCCGGGCGGCCGGGCGGGAGCGAGGGCGGGCATGCGTCGGCGAGGCGGCGGCGGGTTGCGGATGGAGGACTGTAGTTCCATCCAGCCCCGCCGGCGCAGGCACCGCACCGCGGGATGTGCGATCAGACCTCCCGCGGCGCTTCATTTCTCCGCGGCGTTGCCGAAGACCCGCTCTATGTCCCCCGTTTCCGGAATGGCTGACGCCCCGGGGTCCGCGCCTTTGCCATGAGCGTCGACTCGGTCACCGCCGCCCTCGAGACCAGCGTCTTCGGCGACTCGCGCCTCGAGCCGGCCGAGCCGCGCTCGCCGGCGGCGCCCGCGGCCGGCTCGACCTTCCTGGTCGAGCGGATCGCGATGGCGATCGGCCTCCTGATCGTCGGCGCGATCATCGGCTACGCCCTGCTCAAGACGCACCGGGCGACCGACGGCACCGAGCGCGACCGGCTCCACGCCCAGGCCCGGGTCATCGGCGAGAACGTTGGCCAACAGCTCGACGGCATCAATCGCGCCCTGGCGAGCGTGCGCGACGACTACATCGCCATGCCGCCGCACCAGACCTCGACCCTGCTCTCGGCGCGGCTCAAGGTGCTGAGCGATGCCATTCCGGGCGTGCGCTCGATGGTCGTGCTCGACGCCGAGGGCACGGTCGTGGCGACCAGCGTCGACGCCCTGCTCGGCCGCGATTTCGCCGACCGCGACTATTTCCGCTCACCCAAGGCCGCGCAGGGCCCCGCCACGCTGCACGTCGCCCTGCCCTTCAAGACCTCGCTCGGCAACTACACGATCGTCTTCGGCCGGGCGATCATCGCCCCGAACGGTGCCTTCGCCGGCGCCGCCGTCGCCGCCCTCGAGCCCGAGTACTTCGAAGTGCTGCTGCGCTCGGTGCTGTACGCGCCCGACATGTGGGTCTCGCTCGGTCACAGCGACGGCAAGGTGTTCGTCACCATGCCGCGCAACATCGACCGGCTCGAATCCGACTGGCAGCCGCACGCCTCGGAGGTGACGAGCGCCCAGCCTCCCGCGCCGGACGCCGCGGTGCTCCGCGGCGCCGTCGGCGGCTCCGACGAAGCCCGGCTGACGGCCCTGCGCAGCCTCTCGCCGCCCGAGCTGCACATGGACAAGCCGCTGGTCGTCGCCGTCAGCCGCACCGAGGCCGACGTCTTCCGCGCCTGGCGCCAGCAGGCGGTCGAGTACACGCTCTTCTTCTTCATCCTCTCCGCCGCGGCGGGGTTCGGCCTGTACCGCGGCCAGTTGCGGCGCCAGGCCTTCGCCCGCCTCGAGGCAAGCGCCGCCCGCGAGCGCCAGCAGAGCGCCGAGCAGCTCGAGCTGGCGCTGCAGGGCGCGGACCTGGGCCTGTGGGACTGGGACCTGCGCGGCGACCGCTTCGAGCACAACCAGGTGACGCGCAAGCAACTCGGCTATGCGCCCGGCGAGATCGGCACCTTCGGCGGCGAGTGGCACGGCATCATCCATCCGGTCGACCGCGCGCGCATGCTCGCCGCGGTCGAGGCGCACTTTCGCGGCGAGACCGC
>Ga0068859_100000558_pt1 | contig 37000 bp, 35 predicted proteins | sample KBSSwiS22_FD_66585 | JGI IMG/M metagenome (GOLD analysis project Ga0068859, IMG submission 66585) | Switchgrass rhizosphere microbial communities from Kellogg Biological Station, Michigan, USA - KBS Switchgrass S2-2 | ecosystem: Host-associated > Plants > Roots > Rhizosphere > Soil ... | reverse complement strand
CGTAACGCCGAGCGCGTCGTTGAACAGGCGCGCCTGCTGAAGCGCATTCTGTCCCTGGCTCGCATCGAGCACCAGCAATACTTCGTGAGGTGCGCGTTCGTCGACGCGAGCCATCACGCGCTTCACCTTTTTCAATTCGTCCATCAGGTTCGACTGCGTGTGCAGGCGGCCTGCGGTGTCGGCGAGGAGAACGTCGATGCGTCGTGCCCGCGCGGCCTGAAGTGCATCGAACGCAACGGCAGCCGGATCGGCCCCGGTCGCCTGCGCGATCACGGTCACGTCGTTGCGCTCGCCCCAGATTTGCAGCTGTTCGACCGCGGCAGCACGAAACGTATCGCCTGCCGCGAGCATGACTTTAAGTCCCTGCTGTTTCAGCAGTCGTGCGAGCTTGCCGATCGTCGTGGTCTTGCCGGCGCCGTTGACGCCGACGACGAGAATCGCAAAGGGCGCAGCAGCGCGGTCGATTACCAGCGGCTGCTGAGTCGGCGTCAGGATGTCGAGCAGCGAACTGCGCAACGCGCCGAGCAGCGCGTTCAGATCGGCGAGCTCCTTGCGCTGAACCTTGCGGCGCAGTTCGTCGAGAATACGATTGGTCGTCTCGACGCCGACGTCTGCAGTGATCAGCCGCGTCTCGAGCTCGTCGAGCACCGTGTCGTCGATGCGGCCTGCCGGCAACAGGTTCGCGAGGTCGTAGGTCAACCATGAATTGCCGCGATTGAGCTTCTCGCGCAGGCGCTTGAACAAGCTCGGCTGTGCCGCCTGCCCACTCTTTTCTGGCTGGTCTTCCGACTTCGATTTGAACCCGAACATCGCTTCGGCGGGTCACACTGGCTCGCAAAGGAGCCGGGATTCTATCAGCTATGATTCGCGCACGATGCCGCGCTCAGCCAACCAACTACGCATCATCGGCGGCCGCTGGCGTGGCTCGCGCATCGTGTTCCCGGCGCTCGCGGCCATCCGGCCTTCGCCCGACCGTGTACGCGAAACGCTGTTCAACTGGCTGCAACAACCGATCGTCGGAGCGCGTTGTCTGGATCTGTTCGCGGGCAGCGGAGCGCTCGGCCTCGAGGCGCTGTCGCGCGGAGCCGCCCACGTGACCTTCGTCGACCGCGAGCCGCAAGTGGGGCGGCATCTCACGCAAACGTTGCAAAGGCTCGGCGGCCACGATGCGAGCGTGACGATCGACGATGCGCAGCGCTTCCTGCAGCGCCCGGCGCAATCCTTCGACATCGTCTTTCTCGACCCGCCGTTCGATTCCACGGTGCTGGAGCAGGTCGCGAGCCGGCTGCAGCAGGGGTGGCTGGCGCCCGGCGCTTATATCTACGTGGAATGTCCTGCTGAGCGTTCGCTCGCAACTTTGCCGGCGCAGTGGGCCGTACACCGCACCAAGCATGCCGGTCAGGTCGGCTATCATCTGCTGCGAGCCAGCGACCCAGCCAATGAGGTTCCGCCATGACCGGCGCTCTGTATCCGGGCACGTTCGACCCGATCACCAATGGCCATCACGACCTGGTCCGTCGCGCCGTCGACATCTTCGGGCGCGTGCTGGTCGCCATCGCAGCGAATCCCGGCAAGGCGCCGCTGTTCACGGTCGACGAGCGCGTCGAGCTCGCACGTGAAGTGCTGCGCGACATTCCCAACGTCGAAGTCACCGGCTACACCGGCTTGACCGTCGACTTCGCGCGTCAGCATGGGCTGAGCGTGGTCGTGCGCGGTCTGCGTGCGGTGTCCGACTTCGAGTTCGAATTCCAGCTCGCGACGATGAGCCGGCATCTGTCGAATCAGGTCGACTACGTGTTCTTGACGCCGGCCGAGCGCTTCAACTTCATCTCCTCCTCCCTGGTGCGCGAGATCGCGAGCTTCGGCGGCAACGTCAGCCAGTTCGTGCATCCCGCCGTCGAGACCGCCCTGCAACGCGCCTGGGCGCGACGCAAAGCCTAATTTCCCCGAAGGTCGAAATTCGTCCCATGAAGATTGCACTGCTTCGTTCGCGCATCGTTGTCCTGTTCGTCGTCGCGCTGTTCGCGCCGCTGTTCGCGTCGGCGAACGCGCCCGGGAAACCGCCCAAGGCGGCAATCGCGAGTCAGCATGAGTTGGCCTCGCAGGCTGGCATGGAGATCCTGAAGCAGGGCGGCAATGCGTTCGACGCAGCGGTCGCTGTGAGCTCGACGCTCGCAGTCGTCGAGCCGAGCAGCTCAGGACTCGGCGGCGGTGGATTCTGGTTGCTTCATCGCGCGTCCGACGGCTTCGAGACGATGGTCGACGCGCGCGAAGTCGCCCCGAAGGCCGCCACGCGCGACATGTTTCTCGACGACAAAGGCAACGTCGTACCTGGCCGCTCGACCTCGACTGCTCTCGCGGCGGCCATTCCGGGCGAAGCTGCGGGCTGGGCGTATCTCGCGACCAAGTACGGCAAGCTGCCGCTGAAGACGAGCATGCAGCCCGCGATCCGCATCGCACGCGAAGGCTTCGCGCTCAATACGCGACTGCGCGGCGGCATCGAAGCCAAGAAGAATCTGTTTCAGGCGGGCGCGGCAGCAAAGATCTTTCTGGTGAAGGGCGAAGTGCCGGCGGTCGGCACGATCATCAAGCAGCCGGAGCTGGCGCAGGTCCTGACGGCGGTTGCAGAGCAGGGGCCGGACGGATTCTACAAAGGCCCAGTCGCGAAGCGCATGGTCGCAGGCGTGCGCAAGCTTGGCGGCATCTGGTCGCTGGAGGATTTCGCGGACTATCGCGTCGCCGAGCGCAAACCGCTGTACGGCGAGTATCGCGGCGCGCGCATCGTCGCCGCCCCGCCGCCGTCTTCGGGCGGCACCACGATCATCGACGCGCTCAACATTCTCTCGGCCTTCGATCTGCATGCGGTCGACAGCGCCACGCGCAAACATCTCATCGTCGAAGCCATGCGGCGCGCGCATCGCGATCGCGCGGAATATCTCGGCGATCCGGATTTCGTGCAGGTCCCCACCGACCGGCTCATCCATCCGTTCTACGCCGCCGGCCAGCGCACCACGATCCGCATGGATCAGGCCACGCCGAGCGCGATGTTGCCGAGCAGTGCCGCACCGACTTCCGGCACGGATACCTCGCACTTCTCGATCATCGACACCGACGGCAATCGCGTCGCCGGCACGCAGTCGATCAACTTGTTCTTCGGCTCCGGCCTCATGGTGCCGGGCACGGGCATCATGTTGAACAACGAGATGGATGACTTCGCGGCGAAGGCAGGTGCGCCGAATGGCTTCCGCCTGGTCGGCGCGGATGCGAACGCGATTGCACCCGGCAAGCGGCCGCTGTCGAGCATGACGCCGACGTTTGTCGAGAAGCCGGATGGCTTGATGATCGTCGGCTCCCCGGGCGGCAGCGTGATCATGACGGTCGTGCTGCTCTCGACGCTCGACTGGATGGACGGCGTCGCGCCCGAGGAGTTCGTCAAGAAGCCGCGCTTTCACCACCAGTACATGCCCGACACGATCACGTTCGAGCCCGGCGCACTGAGTGACGAAGAAAAGCAGACGCTGCAGAAGTACGGCCACAACTTGCGCGAGTCGCGCATGCCCGGCAATGCGCAGATCGTGACGTGGGACTACAAGAGCGGCGAAGTGAAGGCCGTGTCAGATCCGCGCGGCGTGGGCGTGGGCGTCGTCTATTAACGCTGACACTTCGGACAGAAGTACGTCGATCGCTGCCCCTGCACGAAATGCTTGATCGGCGTCTTGCACACGCGGCAGGGGTCGCGCGTGCGCTCGTACACGTACAGCTTCTGCCGAAAATATCCCGGTGCACCTTCCGCATTCACATAGTCGCGCAGCGTCGTGCCGCCCGCGCGGATCGCTGAGCGCAACACAGCCTTGATCGATTTCACGAGCGCATCGAATTCCGCTCGCTTGATCCGCTTCGCCGAGCGACGCGGATTGATCCCCGCGCGAAACAGCGCTTCGCTCGCGTAGATGTTGCCGACACCCACGACGATCTGACCGTTCATGATCAGCTGCTTGATCGCGACGCTGCGTCCCGCCGCCGCGCGCGCCAGGTACGCGCCATTGAATTCCTTCGACAGCGGCTCGGGCGCGAGCGATCTGAGTAACGGATGCTGTAGCGGATCCTCTGTAGTCCACAGCAAGCTGCCGAACCGTCGCGGATCGTTGAAGCGCACGCACAAGCCGGAGTCGAGCACGATGTCGACGTGATCGTGCAGCGCGGGCGCGATCGAGCACGGCATCAAGCGCAGGCTGCCCGACATTCCAAGGTGCAGGATCATCGTGCCGCGCTCGAGATCGAACAGCAGGTACTTCGCGCGGCGTCGTAGCTCGCGCAGCCGTTGACCCGCTGCTTCTTCCGGCAGCTCGCGCGGCACGCGCCATCGCAGCCGCGGCTCGCGAACCAGGATCGAGCGGATCACCTGGCCGCGCACCGCGGGCTCGATGCCGCGGCGCGTCGTTTCGACTTCAGGAAGCTCGGGCATGCGGATCCTTAGTTCGGGCCGCGAGTTGAACATGGTGAGATCGCCATCACAGTATCCACCACTGTCCCGGCCGCAGGTCACATCCAGCGAGCGGAGCAGGGATTGGCTCATTTGAGGTCAGGGGGGTGCTCCGCTATAGTCCCGCGACCTCGATTTTCCTTAATACGAAAACGTGCGCGTCGGGGCGCCGTAGGTACCTACAGTGAACGTCGACTTTCTCTATGGTTTTCTGAATCTTAGCTTTTGGTCGTACGTCATCGTGACGTTCCTGATGGTGCAGTTCACCTTCATGGGAGTCACCCTCTACCTGCATCGCGACGCCACCCACCGCAGCCTCGATCTGCACCCGGTGCTCCGCCACGTTTTCCGCTTCTGGCTGTGGATGAGCTCGGGCATCGTCACCAAGGAATGGGTCGCAGTTCATCGCAAGCACCACGCTCGCTGCGAGACGCAGGACGATCCGCATAGCCCCGTCATCTTCGGCCTCAAGAGAGTGCTGCTCGAAGGCGCCGAGCTGTACCAGGCGCAGGCGCGTAATCCGGAAACGACTGAGAAGTTCGGCCGTGGCACACCCGACGACTGGATGGAGCGCAACGTTTACTCGCGCTACCGCAACTACGGCATCGTCGCGCTGATTGTCGTCGACCTGCTGCTGTTCGGCCTGCCGGGCATCATCGTGTTGGCGGTGCAGCTGATGGCGAATCCGGTCATGGCGGCCGGCGTGATCAACGGCATCGGTCACTACTACGGTTATCGCAACTTCGAGTGCCCGGACGCTGCGCGCAACATCGTGCCGTGGGGCTTGCTGGTCGCAGGCGAAGAGCTGCACAACAATCACCATGCGTTCCCGAGCTCGGCGAAGTTCTCGATTTACCGCTGGGAATTCGACATCGGCTGGATGTACATCCGTGTGTTCCAGTTCTTCGGCCTCGCGAAGGTCATTCGTGTTGCGCCGGAGCCGGCTCACGTCGAGCCACGCAACCACATCGATCTGGAAACTGTGCGCGCCGTGATCGTCAATCGCATGCACGTGCTGCGTGCTTACACGCGTCACGTGACGCTGCCGGTGTTCCGCGATCAGTTGCGCATGGCTGGCGGCACGCTCAGCCGTCGCGTGCGGAAATTGCTGGTGCGCGAGCCCGTGTTGCTCGACAACACGGCGCAATCGCGGCTGCGCGAAGTGCTCGCTTCGAACCAGGCGCTGCAGACAGTGCACGAATTCCGCGAGCGTCTGCGTCAGATGTGGAGCGGCGCGAACATGAGCAACGAGAAACTGGTACAGCACCTCAAGGACTGGATTGCCCAGGCCGAAGAGAGCCGCATCAAGGTGCTGCAGGATTTCGCCGCGACGCTGCGCGGCTACGCGATGCAACCTGCATAACGAAGGACAGCAGCCGAAAATGAAAAGCCCGCCGAAAGGCGGGCTTTTTTATTTGCGTCAGGCTGCAGCCTGACCCACAAAATTCCTTACTTGATCTTCGTCTCTTTGTAGACGACGTGCTTGCGGGCCTTCGGGTCAAACTTCTTCACTTCCATCTTGTCCGGATGGAGCCGCTTATTCTTGGTGGTGGTGTAGAAGTGGCCGGTGTTGGCCGACGACAGCAGCTTGATCTTTTCACGCATATCGAATTCTCCCGCTAATCTCCTCGACCGCTCAGAGCTCGACGCCCTGGGCGCGCAGCTCCGCGACCACCTTCTCGATGCCCTTCTTCTCGATCGTGCGCAGGCCGCGCGTGGAGACGCGCAGGCTCACGAAACGACGCTCGCTCTCCAGCCAGAAGCGCTGCACGTGCAGGTTGGGCAGGAAACGCCGGCGACGCCGATTGTTGGCGTGAGACACCGTATTGCCGGTCATCGGCCGCTTGCCGGTGATCTGACAGACTCTGGACATGGCTGGGATCCCTAAAAAGAGTCGCGCTTTATACCAGCCAATGGCTTGAGAGGGAAGGGGATTTACAGCAACCCCCGCTCGGCGAAGGACTCGCACACCCCATCCCCGATCACCAGGTGGTCCAGCAGCCGCACTTCGATCAGCGCCAGGGCCTCCTTCAGCCGCTGGGTGACCATCTGGTCGGCCACGCTGGGCTCGGCCACGCCGGAAGGGTGGTTGTGGGCCAGGATGACGGCTGCCGCGTTGCGCGCCAGGGCCTGTTTGACCACCTCGCGGGCGTGGACGTTGGCCGTATCCAGGGTGCCCCGGAACAGCTCGTCGAAAGCGATCACCCGCATCCGGTTGTCCAGCCAGAGGCAGCAAAAGACCTCGTAGGAGAGGTCCCGCAGGCGCATCTGCAGGAAATCCCGGGTCGCCCGGTCGCCGTTGAGCTGCGGGCCTGAACGCAACGGCTCCAGGTAATGCCGGCGCGCCAGCTCCAGTGAAGCTTGTAGCACCACGTACCGCGCCGGCCCCAGACCTCGCGTGGCGCACAGCCGCTGCGCCTCCGCCGTCAGCAAACCTCGCAGAGAGCCGAATTCGATCAGGAGCTGGCGAGCGACATCGAGGGCGCTGTGCCCACGCACGCCCGTGCGCAGGAGAATCGCGAGCAGTTCGGCCTCGGTGAGGATGCTCGGGCCGCGCTCGAGCAGCTTTTCCCGCGGCCGCTCGCGCTGCGGCCATTGGCGTATCGACATCCGCTGTCCTCGGGGTGGCCAGGCGCGGATTGTGCCGGGGAATCGCCCCATGCCGGCGCGGAATACCTCGATACAGTGCCTCGTTTGATGCGCTCGAAGGCCGCCCCCATAATCCGGCCCATGAGTCCGCAGCCCCGCAAGATCCTGCTCGGCGTCACCGGCGGCATCGCCGCCTACAAGAGCCCGGACCTCGTGCGTCGTCTCATGGAGCACGGCGCCGAAGTGCAGGTCGTGATGTCGCGCGGCGCGCAACAGTTCGTGACCGCGCTGACGTTCCAGGCCGTCTCCGGTCGCACGGTGCGTACGGATTTGTTCGACGCGGCTGCGGAAGCTGCGATGGGACACATCGAGCTCGCGCGCTGGGCTGACGAAATCATCGTCGCGCCGGCGACAGCAGAGTTCATTGCCCGCCTCGCGCATGGTTTCGCGGACGATCTGCTCGCGACGATCTGTCTCGCCACGACTGCGCGCATCACGCTCGCGCCTGCGATGAATCGTCAGATGTGGGCGAATGCCGCCACTCAAGCGAACGTGCAGATTCTGAAAGACCGCGGCGTGCGCATGCTCGGCCCTGCCAGCGGCGAACAGGCGTGCGGCGAAGTCGGCGTCGGCCGGATGCTCGAGCCTGCGCAGATTGCCGATGAAGTTTTCACGACTCGCGGTGGCGCGGGTCCGCTGCACGGTCTGAAGGTGGTCGTGACTGCCGGACCCACGCGCGAAGCGATCGACCCGGTCCGCTTCATCAGCAATCGCAGCTCCGGAAAAATGGGCTATGCAGTCGCGCAGGCAGCGCGTGAAGCCGGTGCCGAAGTAGTGCTGGTGAGCGGGCCCGTGCAGATTCCGACGCCGCGCGGCGTCGAGCGCGTCGAAGTCGAAAGCGCGGAGCAGATGCTCGACGAAGTCCGACGCAATCTCGTCGGCACGCACATTTTCATTTCGGCCGCGGCGGTTTCCGACTACCGCGCGCATCAAGTCGCGGGCGAGAAGATCAAGAAGACCAGCGACACGATGGAACTGTCGCTGGCGCGAGCCCCGGATGTGCTCGCAACGATCTCGCGTTCCGAGTCGCCGCCGTTCCTGGTCGGCTTCGCCGCGGAAACCGAGCACGTCGAGCGCAACGCGCTCGCGAAGCTGACGGGCAAGAATCTCGACATGATCGCGGCCAACAAAGTCGGCGCGGGACTTGCTTTCGACAAAGACGAGAACGCGCTGACCGTGTACTGGCCCAACGGCGGCAAGCGCGAGCTCGCGTTCACGAGCAAGCTGGCGCTGGCACGGCAGCTCGTCGAAGTCATCGCCGAGCGCTACCAGGCCAGCAACAAGACACGTTCCTTCACGACGAAATCCAAGAGCCCAGCCCATGCCAGCTGATGGAGCGCACGCCGCCGGCGCGCGTCGCCGGCTCGAGGTGCGCATCCTCGACCCGCGCATTGGCCGCGAATATCCGCTGCCGCAGTACGCAACTCAGGGTTCCGCAGGCGTCGACCTGCGCGCCTGCATCGACGCGCCGCTCGAGCTGAAGCCCGGCGACACGCAGCTCATTCCCTCGGGCATCGCGATCCACCTGGAAGACGCTGGCTATGCGGCAATCGTGCTGCCGCGTTCGGGTCTCGGGCACAAGCACGGCATCGTGCTCGGCAACCTGGTGGGGCTGATCGATTCCGACTACCAGGGCCAGGTGTTCGTCTCGTGCTGGAACCGCGGCCAGACGACGTTCACGATCCAGCCGGGCGAGCGCATCGCGCAGCTCGTGGTCGTACCGGTAGTTCAAGTGGAGTTCGAAGTGGTCGAGGAGTTCGCGCAATCCCAGCGCGGTGCCGGCGGCTTCGGCAGCTCCGGCCGCGGCTGACTACTTGATCCCTTTCAGTTCCTTGAAGCGCTTGATGTCCGCCGCGAACGACTCGCGCAGTTGCGCCTGCTCCTTGGTGTTCGAGTCCAGCGACTGCTGATAGACCCGCAGACCGTTCACCGTGTTGACGATCTCCGCCGCGAGATTTTCCGGCAACGGCGGCGCATTCGGGCTGTCGCTGTAGGGTCGGAACCGCGAGACCTGCGACTTCAGGCGTGTCTGGCGCTCCTTCAGGCTGGAAATGTTCTGCTCGGTGACGCGGTTCTGTGCGACGAGCATCTCGAGGCGCTGATCGCGCAGGCGCTCGATGTCCTCGACCGTCAGGTAGGTTTCGATCAGGGTATGGTCGCGCAACTCGCGCTGCTCGCGTTCCTTGCGCGCCTTCGCTTCCACAGTCTCGCGCTCCAGGCGCGCTGCCCGCGACTTCTCGCCCTCGATGATTCGCAGCACGATGCCGCGGTCGTTGAGCACTTCCGTGTCGAGCCCCGCGCACTCCGGCGGCACGCTGTCGCCATAGCGGGTCTGACCGTTACGATCCTTGCAGCGAAAGAATGCTTCGCGCGAACGGGCTTGGTCGGCGGCTGTGGCCGTACAGACCATTCCGCCCAGGACGATCGTTGTCGCGAAGCTGCGAATCCAGCGCATTATTGGCTCGAGCCGCTGTAACCGCGGCTATTGTGCAGAAGCATCCCGGCCGGTCAAATTTTTAATCCCTTTGCCCAGACGGCGCCATCAGGCGACGCCGTACTGCCCGCGGTAAGCCCGCGTGGCCGCCAGCTGGCTCGCGTTGCCGGAGCGCTCCAGGTACTCGATCAGGTCGGCGAGCTTGAGAATGCTGGTCACGGGCAGATGCAGCGTCTGCTCGACTTCCTGAACTGCAGACAGTTGCCCGCTGCCGCGCTCCTGCCGATCGAGCGCCAGCACCACGCCGACCGGCTGAGCTCCGGCGGCAGTGATGATATCGATGGCTTCGCGGATCGCAGTGCCGGCAGTGATCACGTCGTCAATGATGAGCACGCGCCCGCGCAGCGGCGTGCCGACGATCGTGCCGCCTTCGCCGTGATCCTTCGCCTCCTTGCGATTGAACGCCCACGGCGCATCGCGACCGTGACGATCCGCCAGTGCGATGGATGCTGCAGCTACCAGCGGAATGCCTTTGTAGGCCGGCCCGAACAACACGTCGAAGGGCCACGCGGTCTTCTGGATCGCGTCGGCGTAGTGGCGCCCGAGCTCGGCGAGACCGCCGCCGGTGTTGAACGAGCCGGCGTTGAAGAAGTACGGGCTGAGGCGGCCGGACTTCAGCTTGAACTCGCCGAAGCGCAGCACACCCAGTCGCAGACACAGATCGATGAAGGAAGCGGACATGAAAGGATTCTAACCATTCCTCTCTATAATGGCGGCATGCGCATCATCACTCTCAACGCCAACGGCATTCGCTCGGCGGGCAGCAAGGGCGTGTTCGGCTGGATCGCGAAGCAGGAGCCGGACGTCGTGTGCGTGCAGGAGACCAAGGCGCAGGAAGATCAGCTGGGCGATGCGCTGTATCGGCCCAAGGGCTATCACTGCTATTACTTCGACGCGCTGAAGAAGGGCTACAGCGGCGTCGCGATCTATGCGAAGCGCAAGCCCGACAACGTGACGATCGGTTACGGCTCGAAAGAGTTCGATGCCGAGGGGCGCTATCTCGAAGCGCAGTTCGGCAAGCTCTCGGTCGTCTCGGTCTACCTGCCGTCGGGCTCGTCGGGCGAGGACCGACAGCTGGCGAAGTTTCGTTTCCTCGGCGAGTTCATGCCGCACCTGCGCGCGCTCAAGCGCAAGCGCCGCGATTTTATCCTGTGCGGCGACTGGAACATCGCGCACAAGGAGATCGATCTGCGCAACTGGCGTTCGAACCGCAAGAACTCCGGCTTCCTGCCCGAAGAGCGCGCCTGGCTCGACGCGCTGTTCGGCGACGAGAACTACGTCGACGGCTTTCGCGAGATCAACGAGCAGCCCGACCAGTACACCTGGTGGTCGAACCGCGGCCAGGCCTGGGCGAACAACGTCGGTTGGCGCATCGACTACCAGATCCTCAGCCCGGGCCTGCGCGGCAGCGTGCTGGGCGCGAGTATTTATAAGAAGCGGCGTTTCTCCGATCACGCGCCGCTCGTGATGGACTACGACCTTTGAGCACTGCTGAGCAACCGACTGCGGCCGGCGGTAAGGGGCGCGGCTGGCTGCAGGCCGTTCTCGTCTATCGGCAGCCGCGAATGCTGTCGATGCTGCTGCTCGGCTTCTCGGCCGGTCTGCCGTTTTTTCTCGTGTTCCAGACGTTGTCGGCGTGGTTGCGCCAGGATGGCATTCAGCGCGCGACGATCGGCATGCTCGCGTGGGTCGGTATCGTCTACTCGATCAAGTTCCTGTGGGCACCCGTCGTCGATCGCACCAAGCTGCCGCTGCTGTATCGCTGGTTCGGGCGGCGACGTAGCTGGATGCTGCTGGCGCAGGCCGGCATCGCGATCGGCTTGCTCAATCTATCTTTCAGCGATCCGTCGGCCAACGTTCTGCGCGTCGCCATGTGGGCCTTGTTCGTTGCGTTCTGCGCGGCGACGCAGGACATCGCAATCGATGCATGGCGCATCGAGTCCGCGCCGCCCGAGATGCAAGGCGCGATGGCTGCTGCCTATCAGTTGGGTTATCGCGGCGCGCTGATCGCCGGCAGCGCCGGCGCGATGACCGTCGCGGCCGGGTTCGGCTGGCAGGCGAGCTACACCACGATGGCTGCACTGGTGGCAGTCGGCGCAATAACGACGTTAGCAAGTCGCGAGCCGGAGGCGGGTGCGTCGCGCGATACCGTGCAACGCGAGGAGCGCGTCATCGCCTGGCTGGATCAGCGCACTCACTGGCCGCACTGGATGCGCAACGCCGGCGCCTGGTTCATCGGTGCGGTGATTTGCCCGCTGATCGATTTCTTCGGTCGCTTCGGCTGGCGCACCGCCGTGTTCATCCTGCTGTTCATGAGCACCTACCGGCTGACCGAGTTCGCGATGGGCTCGATGGCGAATACGTTCTACATCGACAAGGGTTACACGCTGACGCAGATCGCGACCGTGGTGAAGGTGTTCGGCCTGGCGACCTCGATGATCGGTGTCGTGCTCGCCGGCATCGTGATCGCGAAACTCGGCATCCTGCGCGCGCTGGTGCTCGGCAGTTGCCTGATCATGGCATCGAATCTGGGATTCGCGGTGCTGGCGACCACGGACGGACCGTCGCTGGCTGGACTCGCTGCCGTCAACAGTCTGGACAATCTAGCGCAGGCGCTGCACGGCACGTCGCTGATAGCGTTTCTTTCCAGTCTGACGAGCCCGAAGTACACGGCCACGCAGTACGCGCTGTTCTCATCGCTGTACGCGTTGCCGGGCAAGATTCTGGAAGGAACGTCGGGCTTCGTGGTCGACGCAGTCGGCTACAGCACGTTCTTCGTCTACACGGCAAGCCTCAGCCTGATCGGGCTGACGCTGCTGTTTGTGCTGGCGAAACGCGGCGTGTTTTACAAATCGAGCGGCGTCGGCCACTCCGAATAGCCGGACGCCTCCGAGCGATCGAGGCTCGTGAGCGGATCGGTCCAGGTTGCGCCGGAGCTCACTTCATTGTTGTCGGCTTCGTCTTCGGCATCGACGTCGACCGAACCGCTCCAGTCTTCCGGCGCCTGCGCTTCTTCGAATTCCTGTTCTTCCCACGACTCCAGGTCGAACTCTTCCAGCGTGCCGTCGAAGTGTTGCACTTCGACCGTCGCGTCGTCGCGATCGATTGCGACGACTTCGAACAACGCGCCACCTTGCCGGCGATACCAATCACCCACAACAGGACTCGGCGAGGTCATACGCGTCTCCTTGTTCGACGATTCGTTTTAGTCCTGTGAGCGCGCGGATACAAGAGGAGATTTTTCTGCAGAGCATCATGCATGTCACGTCATGCGCGTCGATATTCGAGATCCCATACGCCATGACCGAGACGCTGACCGCGTCGCTCGAAGCGCGTGAGCACTCGCTCTGCAGATCGCGCGACGAAACCGGCGTCGACTGCGATGTTTGCAAACGCAGGTGAAGCGTCGATGACTTCGCGCATGTGTTGTGCGTACGGCTCCCAGTCCGTCGCGAGCCGCAACGTGCCGCCCGGCGCGATCACTTGCGCGAGCAACTCGACGAATGCAGGCTGGATCAGCCTGCGTTTGTGATGTCGCTTCTTCGGCCACGGATCGGGAAAGAAGATGTGCACGAGCGCGATGGCAGCCGGCGCCAACTGGTGTTGCAGCACTTCCACGGCGTCGTGACAGATCAGGCGCAAATTGCTGAGCTTCGCCGCTTCCGCGCCGAGCAGCAGACGTCCCACGCCTGGCCGATGCACTTCGATGCCGATGCAGTCGATCTCGGGATGCGCGCTGGCGAATTCGAGCAACGCTTCGCCGGCGCCGAAGCCGATCTCCAGCATGCACGGCGCCGTGCGGCCGAATAGAGACTGCAAGTTCAGCGGCGCTGGCGAAAATTCCACGCCGTACTTCGGCCACAACTCCGCGAGTGCGCGCTGCTGACCCGCAGTCGCGCGTCCCGCGCGCAAGACGAAGCTGCGCACGCCGCGCTTTCGCACGTCCGTAGGATCTTTCTCCGACATCAGATTGTTTGCTTTTGGCCGAGCAGATGTTCGAACAGCAGCCGCGCGGCCGAAGGCAGCGGTGAGTTCGCTTGCGTGCACAGGAACAGCTGACGTCGCGCCCAGGCGTCGCTCAACGCGATGCTGGCGAGCGAGAGCGAGCGGATGTACGGCGTCGTCGCTGCGCGTGGAACGATTCCAACACCAAGGCCCGCCGCGACCATCGCGCAAGCGGCATCGAAGCTCGTCACGTTGATGCGCCAGTTCAACGTGCGACCCGTCTCCGTCGCCGCACGCGTGAGCACGTGATGCAAGGCGCTCCCGGCATGTAGACCGACGAATGGCTGGTCGGCGATTTCTGCGAAAGTCAGCGACTGACGTTGCGCGAGCGGATGACCCGTTTGCAGCACGACGACCAGCTCGTCGTTGCGAAACGGCACTGTGCTCAGGCCTTCGATGAGCGGCAGCTCGCTCAGGATGCCGAAGTCCGCCGAGCCGTCAGCGACCGCCGCGGCGATCGCCGAGCTCACATGCTCTTCGAGCTGCACGTGAATGTCGGGATGCGCGGCGCTGAACGAAGCGAGTGCACCCGGCAGAAATTCCACGATCGACGAGATGTTCGCGAACACGCGCACATAACCGCGCGAGCCGCTCGCATGTCGGCGCAACTCGTCATCGAGCTGTGCCGCCTGGCTGAGCAGAACACGCGCTCGCACCAGCAGCGCATGACCGGCTGGCGTCAGCTCGACGCCTTTCGCGGCGCGGACGATGAGTGCACAGCCGAAGACCTCTTCCAGATCGGAGATGCGCTTACTGACTGCCGAGGCGACAGTGTGCGAGCGCTCCGCCGCCCGCGCGATGCTGCCTGCATCGGCGACGGCCACGAACAGCTCCAGGTCGCGAAGGTCGAACTTCATGGGGCATAGCTTGCCGGTTGGGCGGGCCGCTGCATAGAATCCTCAGCGAGCGCAAGCGGGTGTAGTTCAATGGTAGAACTGTAGCTTCCCAAGCTACTAACGTGGGTTCGATTCCCATCACCCGCTCCACTCCCGCCGTCGCTCGTCGGTCGGCTTGAGAATTTACGGCAACGTGTCCATTCGCCTTCGCTTGTTATTGTTGGTCGGTTCTTGCTGCGCGGCTTTCGCCGCCCTGGCGCTCGACGCCGTTCCTGCGCGGCCCGTCGACCTGAGCGGCAGCTGGAAATTGAACGCCGCGCTGAGCGACGACGCCGAGCACATGCTCGAGGAACTGCAGCGCAAGCAGCGCGAGCAATACATGAAGTGGCGCAGGGCGCAGGAGCGGGCGTATCCCAGCAATGCACCGCCGCCGATCGACGTTGAGGGGAGCGGCGAGCCCCGCGGGCCGAACCCCTCGCGCCGGGCTTCGATGAAGCGGCACCAGGAGATGCTGCAGCAGATGCTGGGGATCTCGGACACGCTGGTGATCCATCAGGACGGCACGACGCTCGACTTCCTGTCCGCGGTCGATTCGCGGCGCGTGGTCGCCGGCTCGCGCACCCAGGTATCGATGCCCGCAGGCGAGCTCGCGGACTCGAAAGTCGGCTGGGACGGTCAGTGGTTCGTCATCGATCGCAGCGCGCGCCAGGGACCGCACGTCGTGGAGCGCTACCGGCTGGTGCCGAAGACCGGTCAGCTCGAATATGAAATGAAGTGGTCCGGCGACACCGAGATCGCCGGCATGAAGATCAAGCGCGTATTCGATCGCATCACCGTAGTGCCGCTGCCGGCCGATCCGGCAGCGGGTCCGGTGAAATAGCGCAGTCGAGCTGGATCAGGCAGCGCTCGAGTAGCCCATCACGGCCTTCGTCTCGAGGAACTCTTTCAAGCCATCGCGGCCCCACTCGCGGCCATTGCCCGACTGCTTGTAACCGCCGAATGGAGCATTGATGTCGGTCGGTGCACCGTTGAGGTGAACCATGCCCGTGCGCAGCCGCCGCGCGACGCGCCGCGCATTGTCGATGTTGCCCGAGTACACGTAGCCCGAGAGGCCGTACACCGTGTCGTTGGCGATGCGCACCGCTTCTTCCTCGTCGCGATACGGAATCATCACGAGCACCGGTCCGAAAATTTCCTCGCGCGCGATCGTCATCGTGTTGTTGACGTTCGCGAACACCGTCGGCCGCACGAAGTAGCCCTTGTCCAGGCCGCCCGGCCGACCCGGCCCGCCGATCACGACGGTGGCGCCTTCGTCGACGCCCTTCTGCAGCAGGCGCTGGATCTTCTCGAACTGCGTCTTGTTCGAGACCGGACCCATCGTGGTGCCGTCGGCTTTCGGATCGCCGACGACCGGTTTCTCGGCGATCGATTTGGCGATCTTCACCGCTTCGTCGTACAGCTTCGCCGGGATCAGCATGCGCGACGGCGCGTTACACGACTGCCCGGTGTTGTTCATCATCGACAGCACGCCGGTCTTCACGGCGGCGTTGAGGTCGGCATCTTCCAGAATGATGTTCGCGGATTTGCCGCCGAGCTCCTGCGACACGCGCTTGACCGTATCCGCCGCCGCCTTCGCGACCGCCACGCCCGCGCGCGTCGAACCCGTGAACGACACCATGTCGATGTCGGGATGGCGCGAGATCGCTTCGCCAACCGTCGGCCCGTCGCCATCGACGAGATTGAACACTCCCTTGGGCACACCGGCCTCCGCAAGAATCTCAGCGAACAAGTGCGCGCTCAGCGGCGCGATCTCGCTCGGCTTCAGCACGACCGTGCAACCTGCTGCGAGCGCCGGCGCGACCTTGCAGCTGATCTGATTGATCGGCCAGTTCCACGGCGTGATCAGGCCGCACACGCCGACCGGCTCGCGACGGATCTGCGTCGTGCCGATCTGCTCTTCGAATTCGAAATCCTTGAGCACGTTCAGCGTCGACATGAAGTGGCCGAGACCGCTCGCGGCCTGCGCTTGCAGCGCCAGTTTCATCGGCGCGCCCATCTCGTCGGAGATCGCGACAGCGACATCCTTCATGCGAGCCTTGTAAGCGTTGATGATGCGCTCGAGCAGCGCGAGGCGCTCTTCGCGCGATGTTTGCGAGAACGTCTCGAACGCTGCGCGCGCGGCTTTTACCGCTGCATCGACGTCCTCGGCCGTGCCGAGCAGGATCTTGCCGACCGCCTGTTCGGTCGCCGGATTGATGACGTCGAGCTCGCGGCGTCCAGCGGGGCTCACCCACGCACCGTTGATGAAAAACTTCCTGAAGTCGTACATGAGGGGTCCTCCGCGGGGGGAGGAGAATGATACTGCAATGACCGATAGTTTTCGGGTCGAAAGCGGCCAAGGCCCCTTCGACGACGCCGTCAAAAGGCGTGACTTTTGCCGGCTAGCGGCGCACGTCGGTCCCGCGTTCCGACAGCAACAATTCGACGTCCGCCTCGCTGACCAGGTTGAAATCCCCGTGAATCGAGTGCTTCAGCACCGCCGCGGCGGTGGCGAAGTCGATCGTCTTCTGCGCGTCGAAACGGCGGATCAGCCCGTGCAGCACGCCGGCCGCGAATGCGTCGCCCGCGCCGATGCGATCCACGATGCCGTAGAGAGAGTAGGGGCGGGTCGTGTAGGTGTCCCGCCGGCTGCGCAGCGAGCCGGAAATCTCCTGCGTGTCGGCGCTGTGTCGCGCGCGGCTGGTGCAGGCGACGAACTGCAAATTTTTGAAAGCGGCGAAGGCCGCGTCGGTGTTGCCGTCGAGCATGAAGGCGAAATCGCGCTCGTCGCCGAAGATCAGGTCGGCTTGCTCGCAGAGCTTGCGTAGCACCGCCGGCGCCTGTTTTGCGCGCGTGCCCCAGACGCGCGCGCGAAAATTGCAATCGAACGAGATTTTCACGCCGCGCTGGCGGGCCGCCGTCATCGCGCGCTGCGCGGCTTCGCCTGCAGCATCGCTCACTGCAGGCGTGATGCCGGAAACGTGCAACCAGCTCCAGCCGGCGAGCAGTGCGTTCCAGTCATAAGCGTCGGCCGAGGCGGCCGCGAACGCAGATCCAGCGCGGTCATACAGGACTTCGGCTGGACGATGCCCCGCGCCGTGCGTCAGGAAATACAGGCCCATGCGGCCGTCGCAGAAACGAAGCGCCTCGGTCTGCACGCCGTGACGTCGCAACTCTCCTGCGCAAGCATGCCCCAGCGCCGACTCGGGCAAGGTGCTGACTACCGCGGTCTCGTGGCCGAACTTGCTTAAAGACAGCGCGACGTTCGCTTCGGCGCCGCCGACATGCGCGTCGAAACGGGCCGACTGCAGCAGCAGCTCCTTATTGGGAGAGGACAGCCGCAGCAGAATTTCCCCGAAGCACAGGACAGTTGCGCTCATGGTCTCGAACATACCTCTTGTTGCACGGCGAGGGGCGACCGGGTCCCCTCCGACGGGCGTCTTGCCGCTGGCTATCGTGCTCTGCTAGCCTTCGATTGTCACCGGTGTCATGCTGTAGGCGCGGAATGCTACCGGTGTCAGAACAGAACAGCTTTTCGGCGATTTGGGGGAGTCATTCACATGCTGTCAGATCGCAATCGCAGCCCGCTCCGTGCAGCGGTGCAGGCAATCCTTGGCGTAGTTTCGTGCTCGACGGCCGCGGCAGTGTTCGCGCAAGCGAACCCACCGACGCCGGAGTCGCTCGAGGAAGTCGTGGTCACTGGCTATCGCCAGAGCCTCAGCGTCGCGCTCGATTCGAAGCGCGCCTCCACCGACGCGATCGACGCGATCGTGGCCGAGGACATCGCCGACTTCCCCGACCTGAACCTGGCCGAATCCATCCAGCGCGTCCCCGGCGTGTCGATCGCCCGTGACGGCGGCGAGGGCCGGCAAGTGAGCGTGCGTGGCCTCGGCCCGCAGTTCACGCGCGTACGCATCAACGGCATGGAAGCGATGAGCGCGAACGGCGGCACCGATGCGGCCGGCGGCACCAATCGCGACCGCTCGTTCGACTTCAATACGTTCGCCTCCGAACTGTTCAACGCCGTGACGATCCGCAAGTCCTCCTCTGCCGAAGTGGAGGAAGGCTCGCTCGGCGCCACCGTCGATCTGCGCTCGGCGCGGCCGTTCGACTACCAAGGCTTCACGGTCGTGACGAGCGTGCAGGGCAGCTACAACGACATCGACGATGACGTGAATCCGCGCGGTGCACTGCTGATCAGCAATACGTGGGCCGATGGCAAGTTCGGCGCGCTGCTCTCCGCGGCGTACACCAAGCGCCAACTGCTCGACGAAGGCGCGAGCACGGTGCGCTGGCAGGACTCGCGCAATACCGATGGTTCACGCAGCGCGGGTGCCGAGTTCAGCACGCTTGCGCCGACCACTCCGGGCGCGCCGACCCTGGCTCAGTTGAACGCTGCGTTCCGTCCGCGCATCCCGCGCTACGACATCTACCAGCACGAGCAGGAGCGCACGGGTATCACCGGCTCGCTGCAGTGGCAGGCCACCGACTCCACGCTGCTCACCCTCGACGCGTTGTTCGCGAGATTCGATGCGGAGCGCAACGAGATCTTCCTCGAAGCGCCCGTGTTCAGCACGACCGGCGCACAGGCGATGAACAACGTCGACGTGGTCGATGCGGTCATCGACTCGACCAACACGCTGGTGTACGGCGTGTTCAACGACGTGGACATCCGCTCGGAGGCCCGCCACGACGAGCTGCGCACCGACTTCACGCACATCACGCTGGACGGCAGCCACGAGTTCTCCGAGACGCTGCGGCTGCATGCCCTGGTCGGTTATTCGAAGGCCGATCACGACAACCCGATCCAGACCACGCTGCTGTTCGATCGCGCCGACGTCGACGGCTACAGCTACGACTATCGCAACAACAGCCGCTTGCCGGTCATCACCTACGGCAACGTCGACGTGACCAATCCGGCGACCTGGACGTTGTCGCAGATCCGCCTGCGCCCGCAGAGCTCGGTGAATGAATTCCGTAATGCTGCGATCGACCTGGCGTGGGACGTCACCGATGCCGTCACGCTGAAAGCCGGACCGCAGTACAAGAAGTTCGAGTTCTCTACGCAATCGCTGCAGCGTTCGAACGGTACGCAGACGAGCCAGGAAGGCGTGATTCCGGCGAACGTTGCCGCCACGCCGATCGCCGACTACAGCCACCAGGTTGCGATCAGCGGCAATCTCGGCGCGCCTGGCGCCAACCAGAACAATTGGCTGAGTCCGGATCTGAACACCGCGGCACGGCTGTTCAATCTCTACGATCCGAATGTGTTCCGGCTCGGGCCCGAGCTGGCGTTGAGCAACAACTACTCCGTCGAGGAAGAAGACACCGGCGGCTACGTGCAGGCCGATTGGAAGACCGAAGTGTTCGGCCGGCCGTTGCGCGGCAACCTCGGCGTGCGCTACGTGCAGACCGATCAGACCTCGTCCGGTTACGTGTTCACTTCCGGCTCGCCGGTTCTCACGACCGTGAGCCGCACGTACAGCGACACCCTGCCGTCGCTCAACGTCGTGATGGAAGTGACGGACACGTTCCTGATCCGCGCGGCCGCAGCGAAGGTGATGTCGCGGCCGAATGGCGGCGGTCAGACCACCGGCCTCGGCATTCTGTCGCCGGGCGCGGCGGTCGGCATCAGCGGTGCCAACAAGACGGTCACCGCCGGCAACCCGGATCTCAATCCGTACCGCGCGAAGGCCTATGACCTGTCGTTCGAGTGGTATTTCGCGAAGGAGTCGCTGCTGTCGCTGGCGCTGTTCCAGAAAGACATCGGCAGCTTCGTGCAGATCATCCGCTCCAGCGACAACTTCTCGAACAACACGCTGGGCCTGCCGGACAGCGTTGCTCTCAACACGTGCGGCCCGACGATTCCTGCCGCAACGTGTCTCGACGGCTGGCAGTTCAGCGTGCCGACCAACACCGACGGCGGCGACGTGAAAGGCTTCGAGATCAGCTATCAGCAGCCTTTCAGCTTCCTGCCGGGCTTCTTCAGTCACTTCGGCATCATTCTGAACTACACCGGCGTCGATTCGGAGATCGAGTACTTCGCGCCGCCCGCTATCGTCAACGGCGTGCCGCTGCCGCAGCAGACTGTCAAGAACGATCTGACCGGTCTCTCGAAGAGCGCTTACAACGCGACCTTGTACTGGGAGAACGAGATCTTCGGCGCGCGCGTCTCCGCTGCGTATCGCGACGACTATCTGACCACCGTGCCGGGTCGCAACAACAACGACGTGGAAGGCACGATCTCGACGCTGAACGTCGACTTCTCCGCGAGCTGGACGGTGATGCCGGCGCTCGACATCACGCTCGAGGCGTTGAATCTCACCGACGAGTTCCAGGATCAGTACGTCGGTTCGGAAGGCGATCGTCTTTCGTATTACCACCATCAGGGCCGCGAGTACCTGCTCGGCGCCCGCTACAAGTTCTAGGCCCCCAAGTTGGCGTCCGGTCTGCTACAAGGCAGGCCGGCGCCGCTTCTTCGCTGCGAAACTTTCACATCGAGGGATTGATCGTGCGTACTCCAATCATTCTGACGGGCGCAGTCTGTCTGCTTGCAGGCGTTGCAGCCCATGCTGGTGGTCGTGACCTCGGACGCGAGACGTTGCAACCCGAGAACGGCTGGGCTGCCAGCGGCAACGGTGTCACCGGCGGATCCACCGCGGTCGACGCTCAGATCTACACAGTGACGAATCGTGCCGAGCTGATCGCGGCGCTGAATAACGGCGTGACGTCGTCCACGTCGCCGTCGAATCCGTCGAACGAGCCGAAGATCATCTACGTGCAGGGCACGATCGACGCGAACGTCGACGACGCGAATCAGCCGTTGGCGTGCACCGACTACTACCGCAACGGCTTCACCATCGAGCAATTCCTCGCGACGTACGACCCCGCGGTGTACGGGCGCGGCGCGATCACCGGTCCCGTCGAGACCGCGCGAGTCGCCTCGCAACAGGCACAGCAGGCGCGCGTGCGCATCCGCGTCGGCTCGAACACGACGATCGTCGGGCTCGGCCGCGACGCGACGATTCGCGGCGCGTGGTTCGACATTCGCGGCACGGCGGGCGTGGCGAACAGCCGCACCAACATCATCGTGCGCAACCTGACGTTCCAGGACACGTTCGATTGCTTCCCGGCATGGGCGCCGACCGACGGCGTGCTCGGCTCGTGGAATTCGCAGTACGACTCGATCTCGCTGCGCGACAGCAACAACGTCTGGATCGATCACAACACGTTCGAGGATCGCGCTACTGCAGACGAGACGCTGCCGCTGAACTTCGGCGTGATCTTCCAGGTGCACGACGGCCTGGTGGACATCACCAACGCGTCCGATCTCGTCACGGTCTCGTGGAACCGCTTCCGCAACCACGATAAGACGATGCTGATCGGTTCGTCGGACTCGGCGAGCGCCGACCGCGGCAAGCTGCGCGTGACCTTGCACCACAATCTGTTCGACAAGATCGGTCAGCGTGCGCCGCGCGTGCGCTTCGGCCAGGTTCATCTCTACAACAATCTCTACGACGTGCGCGCGACGCCGAGCTACGTCTACACCTGGGGCGTCGGCATCGAGTCGGCGATCTTCGCCGAGGAGAACTTCTTCATCGCCGATCGCGCCTTCACGATCGACCAGATCATCGATCGGCTCAACGGCACGACGCTGTCGGTGTCGGGAACGCTCGTCATCGGGCCGCGCGTGCGCAATCCCGTGGACGTGATCTCGGCGTACAACGCCGTCAACGATCCGGACCTCGGCTTCGATGCAGGCTGGACACCGGCGCTGAATTTCGAACTGCTGCCTGCGTGGACGACGCCGCTGCTGGTGCCGCTGTTCGCAGGTCCGTTCCGTTGATGAGAGTCGCCGCTGCAGCGTGCGCGCTCGCCGTACTCGCGGCGATCGCGTGCGCCCGCACACCCGAGCCCCCGGCGAAGGAAACTTCGCGCTACGTTCGCAATCAATTCTTCGTGCGCGAGGATGCAGCGGTCGCGAAAGTCGAGCCCGCGCCGCACGACGGTGGCGGCGACTCGACCGCGTATCGCTACTTCGACGACATTACCGATGCGCGCGTGATCTTTCGCAAGCGTGCCCTGCACAAAGGCTCAGCGATAGGCATGCACGTGCTGACGCACGATGAGGTCTACTACGTCGTGAGCGGGCGCGGGCGCCTGCGCGTCGACGATCGTCAGGTCGATCTCGGGCCGAGCACCGCGGTGTTCATGCATGAGGGAGCGGATGTCGGTATCTGGCAGGACGGCGACGCAGAGCTCGTGCTGATCGTCGCGTATCCGCCGGCGGAGAAGTGAGTCACTTCTCCTTCTTCGTCATGTAGCGCAGGTCCCATTCTTTTTCGTTGAACGCCTGCCGTGTTTCCTGGTAGTTCGGATAACCGCCGACCTGCGCTTGATCGTCGATGATTTCGCCGCGGCCTTCGATGGTGTCGGCGACGATGCGCGCATCGATGTGATCGCGATCCCACGGGCGCGCGCCCACTTCGCGAATCACCGCGTCCTGCACTTCTGCGGCGGGCAGTACTTTCACGTTGAGCGGCAGCGTCGGGCGCGCCATGGGCACGATCTTCGCGCTCGAGTTCGTATAGCGGCCGAACTTCTCCAGTGGGCGCCCGACCCAGTCGACGGCGATATTGTCGTCCTCGTACAGCTCGATGTCGCCCGAGCCGCCGAGCATGAACAGCGCGAGGCCGGGCGGCGTCGACGGGCCGCCGCGCAGCACGTTGCCGATGAGCGCCATCTGTCCCACTTGATACGGCTGCCCGCGCCACTCCTCCGCGATCAGGTTGTAGTGCACGGCACGCGGGCCCGGGTTGTAGATCAAGTTGTTGATCACCGTGCCGTGCACGCCGCCTTTGAACAGCGGATTGCGCTCGTAGTTGTTCGCGTAGAGATTGCCGACGATCAGGATGTCCGACGCATTGTCGTGGATCAGCGAGCCCTTGGAGTGCTCGCCCTTGGAATGCGTCGCGTACTTCAGGCCTTCGGAGATGATGTTGTTGCTGAAGGTGACGCGATACGAAGTGCCGCGGCGCCACTCTTCGGGTGTTTTGCCGGTGAAGCGCGGACCGGACGCCGACAGGTTCTCGTCGATGGCCCAGCTCATCGAGCAGTGATCGACGATCACGTCGTGCGCCGAGATCGTCGAGAACGCGTCCGGCTCCCAGCCGCCGCGCTTCGGCTGATCGGCAGAGCCCGTGCGCACGCGAATGTGTTGCAGCACCACGTCGTTGGTGGTGACGTCGATACCGGTGCGAATCAGCGTGATGCCGGGCGACGGCGCGGACTGGCCGGCCACAGTAAGGAACGGCTTGGTGATCTTGATCTCGTGCTGCGCCATATCGATGACGCCGCCGACTTCGAACACGACGATGCGCGGGCCGTCGGTTTCGAGCGCCGCGAGCAACGAGCCGGGTCCGCTCGCAGCGAGCGTCGTGACGCGCAGGATCTTGCCGCCGCGTCCGCCCGGCGTGTGCGCGGCCGCACCCTGCGCTCCGGGGAAGGCGAGCAGCTGTTCGGCAGCCCGCGCCGGCAGCGCCGCACACAGCAGCAGTAACGCGAGCAGATGGATGCGCACTCTCATCGCTGACTCCCCCTGGTGTTCGGTCCGGGTCATTGTAAATGACACCGGTTTCCTCTATACAATACCTGAAGAAAACGTCATGAGCGGTCCGGTGCATCTGCAATCGTCAACGCCCTCGCCGAGCGACGTCGCCGGCATCGCCGAGCAGTTCACGAGCGCTCGCTTGGCCGCGCGCTCGCTGCGAGCGTACCCGGGCAGCGTCCCGCCCGATCTCGAGACCGCTTATCGCTGCCAGGATCTTGCGCTCGCGCGCTGGCCCGATCCCGTCGCCGGCTGGAAGGTCGCCCGCATCGCTCAAGCCCAGCAGGGTCAGTATGCCGAAGAGCGTCTGATCGGGCCGGTGTTCACGCCGAACGTTCACGTCGCAGCGTCGGGGCGCACGATCGACTGCCCCGTGTTCGACGGCGGCTTCGCGGCAGTGGAAGCGGAGATCGTGATCTGCGTCGGCCGCGACGCCCCGCGCGACAAGCTCGAATGGACGATCGACGAAGCCGCGGACTTCGTCGGCGAGTTGTGCATCGGCATCGAGATCGCGAGCAGCCCGCTGGCAACGCTCAACGAGCTCGGCCCCGGCGCGGTCGTCGCGGATTTCGGCAACAACTGGGGCGTCGTCGTCGGTATGGCGGTGGACGACTGGCGCGGGCTGTACGAAGTCACCGCGCAGACTTTCATCGACGACGAATTCGTCGGGCGCGGCGTGACGTCGGTGCGCCAGGGTCCCCTCGGCGCGCTCGCCTTCACACTTGGCAAGGCCGCGCGCCGCGGTCGCCCGTTGCTGGCCGGTGCAGTAATCTCGACCGGCATGATCACCGGCGTTCACGACATCCGTCCCGGCCAGCGCTCGCTGTGCGTGTTCCAGGGGTTGGGCGAAGTCGGGTGCCGAGCGGTGCGGGCTACATGCCGGTGAACCGGCGCGACGCGCTCATCGGCCTCGGCGCGCTGTGTGCCGCGCACTCGCGCACGGCTCTGGCGCTGCGTGCGGATGGTTTGATGACGGCAGCAGACGTGCACGTCGATGGCTATCCGACCGTGCAAGCCGTGCGTTGGATGAGCGAGCGTCTTGCTGCTCAGACCGATGGGCGACTGCGGATTCGCGTGTATCACGCGGGTCAGCTCGGTCGCGAAGGCGACACCGTGGATCTCGCGCGCTTCGGTGCTCTCGATATCGTGCGCGTCAACTTCGCATCGTTGAACAACGCATTCCCAAGCACGCGCGTCTTCTCGCTGCCCTACGTATTCGAATCCGTCGCGCACATGCGTCGCGCTGCGGACGGCAAACCCGGCGCTGCAGTGCTGGAGGAATTCGCGCGACGCGAGCTCGTGGGCCTGGCGATCTACGATGCTGGCTCGCGCTCGTTCTACAACGTGCGGCGACCCATTAACGAGCCGCGCGATCTGCACGGACTGAAAGTTCGCGTGCCGCCGTCGGATATCTTCCTCGCGACGATCGCCGCGCTGGGCGGCAATCCAACGCCACTGCCGTTCGGCGAAGTCTACTCGGCCATGCAGACGCACCTGATCGAAGGCGCGGAGAACAACTGGCGCACCTTTCATACCAGCCGGCACTTCGAAGTCGCGCATTACTGGTCGCAGTCGGATCACTCTTATTCGCCCGAAGCGCTGCTGATGTCGAGGCGGACCTACGATGCGCTGTCGGCGCGCGATCGCGAACTCGTGGTCGCGGCCGCGCGTGAGAGCGTGCCGTACATGCGCGGGCTGTGGGATCAGATGGAGGCCGAGTCGCGCGCTTTCGTCCTTGCTGCCAGCGTGAAGGCAAACGACGTCGACCTGCCGGCCTTCCGCAAAGTCGCTGCATCGATCCAGGAGCGCTACCTCGTCGATCAATCATTGCGCGCGATCTTCGACGGCATCCGAGGTCTGGCGTGAAGGCCCTGGCGCGTGCAGTCATCGGCATCGCAGGCGTCGCGCTCGTCGCGATGGCAGGCATTCAGGCGTGGCAGGTGTTCGCGCGCTACGTGTTGAACGATCCGCCGAGCTGGACCGAGCCGCTCGCGCTGCTCTGCATGAGCACGACGATGATGTTCGGCGCCGCGGCCGGCGTGCACGCGGGCCGGCACTTCGGTTTCTTCATCGTCGTCGAGCATGCACGGCCGCAGGTCCGCCGCCTCATGCAACTCGTTGCGCGGCTCATCGCGACTGCGGTCGGCGTGCTGTTCGCGCTGTGGGGCGGCGAAATGATGATCGACGCCTGGGACTACGAAATCGCCGGCGCGCCGTTGCCGCAGGGAATCATGTTCCTGCCGCTGTGTCTCGGCGGCGTCCTGATCGCGATCTTCTCGATCGAGCAGCTCATCCGCCTATGGCCATCGCAATCCTCTTCGGCGTCCTGATCCTGCTGCTGTTCATCGGCGTGCCGGTGGGCTTCGCGCTGCTTGCCGCGTCGCTGGCGACCGTGCTGTGGCTCGACATCCCGGCGATCGTCGTCGTACAACAGACTGCCGCGGGCGCGAATACGACTTCGCTGATCGCGATACCGCTGTTCATCTTTGCGGGCGAGTTGATGATGCGCGGCGGGATCTCCGAGCGCTTGATCTCGTTCGCGTCTTCGCTCGTCGGTCACCTGCGCGGCGGTCTCGGCCAGGTGAACGTGCTCGCGTCGCTGTTCTTCGGCGGCGTCTCGGGCTCGGCGATCGCGGACGTCTCGGCGATCGGCGGCACGATGATTCCGCAGATGGTGAAGCGCGGCTTCGATCGCGACTTCGCGGTGAACGTCTCGATCACCGCGGCGCTGGTCGCGCTGCTGGTGCCGCCGTCGCACAACCTGATCCTGTATTCCGCTTCGGCCGGTGGCTCGATTTCGATCGCGGATCTGTTCGCGGCAGGCATCGTGCCGGCGCTGCTGCTGACGGTGACCTTGATGGTCACGGGCTGGTGGATCGCGCGCAAGCGCGGTTACGCCGTCGAGGCGTTTCCGGGTTGGCGCGCGGTGCTCGTGCGGCTGGTCGCTTCGCTGCCGGGTCTGCTGCTCGTTGCGCTCATTTTCATAGGCATCCGCGCTGGCGTGTTCACAGCGGTCGAGAGTGCCGCGATCGCCGTGCTGTACGCGATTCTGGTGACGGGCCTGGTCTACCGCGGCTTGACGCGCGAGGTGTTTCTGGAAACGTGCGCGGGCGCGGTACGCACGACCGGCTTGATCCTGTTCGTGATCGGCTCGGCCGCGTCGTTCGGCTGGCTGCTGGCGTATCTGCAGGTTCCGGCCGCAGCGGTCGACGTGCTCACCGCAGTGGCCGACAACAAGTACAGCGCGCTGCTGGTGATGATCATCGTGCTGCTGGTCATCGGCACGTTCATGGATCTCGCGCCGATGATCATCATCTGCACGCCGATCTTCCTGCCGGTCGCGAAGGCGTTCGGCATCGACCCGGTGCACTTCGGCATCATCCTGATCCTGAAGGGCGGCATCGGTTTGATCAGCCCGCCGGTCGGCTCGGTGCTGTTCGTCGGTGCGGCAATCGGCAACATCAGCGTCACCGACACACTGAAGTCGATCTGGCCGTTCTACATCGCCTCGTTCGTCGTGCTGTTGATCGTCGCGTATGTGCCGCAGCTCTCGCTATGGCTGCCGCACATGTTGAAGTAACTGCGCGTACGCGTTGATGAGCGCCGTGACGAACTCTGCGTTCGTCGTGAGCGTCGCTGGGAAAACCCGGTCGAGCGCCAGGAACGCACGAACGTCATGTGCAGCTTCGCCGTTGCATGCTGCACCAATCGCAAACAACAGCTCTGCCTGCGGATCGACAGCGCGCTCGCCTTGCAGCGCCTTGCGACGGATGAAGTGGAACCAGGCCGCGATCGGCGTGCAGAGGCGCGCGAGCGGCCGACGCGCCTGAATCGCGTCCTGCACCGTGCCGAAGATTCGGAACGGCAGTTTCTGCGAGCCGTCCCACGCGATCTGCGACAGCAGATGCCGCAGCGCTGGATTGCGAAATCGCCGCAGCACCGACTCGATGTAATCGGCGACATCGAAGCCGCGCGGCGCGGCGACGCTCGGGGCGATGTCCTCGACCATCAGACTGCGCACGAACTGTGCGAGCTGCGGATCGCGCATCGCCTGCGTCACCGTTTCGTAGCCGGCGAGCGAGCCGAGATAGGCCAGCGAGGAATGCGCGCCGTTCAGCAGTCGCAGCTTGGCGCGCTCGAATCCCGCGACGTCGTTGGTAATCGTCACGCCGAGTGCCGACCAATCGGGCTGCGGCCCACGCATGCAGTCTTCGATGACCCATTGCGTGAACGCTTCGCGTTGCACCGGCCAGCGATCGACAGTGCCAAGCTGTTCGGCGATTCGATCGCGCAGCGCTGCGTCGGTCGCAGGCGCGATGCTGTCGACCATCGTGCGAGGAAAGGCGATCTCGTCCTCGATCCAGCGCGCGAGGTCCGCATCGTGCTTGCGAGCAAACTCCACCAATGCGCGCCGCAGACGCGGGCCGTTGTCGGTGAGGTTGTCGCAGCTCACGACATTCAGCGGCGCGTGGCCGAGTGCGCGACGCCGGGCAAGCCCAGCGTAGAGATGACCGATGAGACTGCGCGGCGCCGTCGGATTCGCGAGATCGTGCACGATTTCAGCGTGGGCAAAGTCGAGCCCGCCGCTCGCGGTCAGGCAGTAACCTTTTTCGGTCACCGTCGCCGTGATCAGCATCACCGCCGGATCGGCGAGACGTTGCGTAACTGCAGCCGGTGACTCGGGCGCAACCAGCACATCCTTGAGCGCGCCGATGATCCGTGTCTGCGGCTGCTCATCGAGCACCGCAAGCGTGTAGAGACCGTCCTGCGGAGCCAACGCGTCTCGCACACCCGCGCTGTGGAGCGAAACGGCTGCGATGCCCCAGCGCGGATCCTGCGCGAGCGCATCGTCGAGATAGCACGCCTGGTGAACGCGATGGAACGCACCGGGTCCGAAGTGAATCGCGCCGATAGTGACCCGGTCGCGATCGTACTTCGGGATGCGTGCACCGCGCGCCGCGAGCGCGTGCAGGTCAGCTTGCTTCAGCGCCGTCACAGCGTGACGCCATCCTTCCAGATCGCGATCTCGCGCTCCTCGTTGAGCTCATTGCGAGCGGCGCGACCTGAAGCAACGTCGACGATCAGCTGCATGAAATCGTCCGCCAGCGCATCGGGATCCCCCGTGAGCATGCGGCCCGCGTCGAAGTCGATCCAGTGCGGCTTCGCCTGCGCGAGCGGCGAGTTCGAGCTGATCTTCAGCGTCGGCGCAGGGAAACCCAGCGGCGTGCCGCGACCAGTCGTGAACAGCACGATGGTCGCTCCGGCCGCAACCAGCGCAGTCGAGGAAATGCCGTCATTACCTGGAGCTTCCAGCAGCGCGAGTCCCGGCCGCGCGATCTGCTCGCCGTAGCGCAGGACCTGAGTCACGGTCGCGTGACCGCCTTTCTGCACGGCACCGAGCGATTTCTCTTCCAACGTCGTGATGCCACCCGCGATGTTGCCGGGCGACGGATTCTCGTGCACCGGCTGATCGTTCTTCAGGAAGTAGCGCTTGAAGTCGTTCACGATCTGCGCAATGCCGGCGAACACCTGCTCGTTCGCCGCGCGCTCCATGAGCAGCCGTTCTGCGCCGAAGATTTCCGGGATCTCCGTCAGGATCGCCGTGCCGCCTGCGTTCGTGACGCGATCGGCGATGCGCCCTACCAGCGGATTCGCCGTGATGCCGCTGAGCCCGTCCGAGCCGCCGCACTTCAGTCCCACGGCGAGCGCAGCAAGCGGACACGGCTCGCGCTCGACGCGCGCAGCGATGTCTGCGAGTTCTTCGACGACCCGCAGCCCTTCTTCGACTTCATCCTGCGTCGCCTGCGCGGCGAACGTGCGGATGTGCGCGCGCTGCGACTCGGGAATCTCCTGCAGCAGCGGCTCGAGCTGGTTCGACTCGCAGCCGAGTCCGAGGATCAACACGCCGCCGGCATTCGGATGCCGCGCGAGTGCGGCGATGAGCTTGCGCGTGCGCTCGAGATCGCCGCCGAGCTGCGAGCAACCGAACTGATGTGGGAACGCATACACGCCGTCGACGCGATCTTTGCAGCGGTCCGTCGCCTGCCGCGCGATGCGCTCCGCAGTGCGGCCGACGCAGCCGACCGTGCAAAGAATCCAGATCTCGTTGCGCGTGCCGACGCGACCGTCGGCGCGCCGGTAGCCCATGAACGACAGGGGCTCTGCGGTCGCGGCGGTCGCGCGCTCGACTCGCGGTACGAATCGATATTCATCGACCCCCGAAAGCAGCGTCGCGAGATTGTGGGTGTGGACGTGCGCACCGCGTGCAATCGGCGCCGTGGCGCGCCCGATGACCTGGCCGTACTTACGTATCGGCTCGCCCGCAGTCACCGACCGCAGTGCGAACTTGTGACTGCGCGGAATGGCATCGAGCAATTCCACTGTCCCGCCGTCCAGCGTCACGCGCTCGCCGGCGGCGAGATCGCGCAGGGCAATGGCCACATCGTCGCGCGCGGCGATCCGATAGCAGGGCGGCAGAGCGGGGGCGGCGCTGTCCATGAGGCATCTTACCGCCGCGGGGAAACCGGTGTCAGATTGTCCTCCGCGGCGGCACCGTTGGCATTACAATCGTCCCGCTCATGCCCAAGAAGCCCGCCACGAAGATCGCCCGTCTGCCAGCGAAGGCTCCCGTCGAGCCCCGCGCGCGTCAGCAGCCGCCGGCCCTCGTCGCGGAGGTGGAGCGCAAGCACACCATCAACGATATCGCCCGGCTGGCGAACGTTTCCAAGAAGACCGTTTCGCGCGTCATCAACGAATCGCCGTTCGTGCGCGAGGAAACGCGCGCACGCATCACCGAGATCATCAAGCGCGTCGGCTTCACGCCGGATCCGCAGGCGCGCGCGCTCGCGTTCCGGCGCTCGTTCCTGATCGGGCTGATCTACGACAACCCGAACGCGCCGTACGTGATCAACTTCCAGGAGGGCGCACTCGGCGCGCTGCGCCGCGTGGGCTATGAACTCGTCGTGCATCCGTGCGACCGCCACAGCGACGAGTTCCTGACCGATATCCGCCGCTTCATCACGCGCCAGAAGCTCGACGGCGTGGTGATGCTGCCGCCGGTCTCGGAGAACGCGACGCTTGCAGAAATGCTGCGCAAGCTGGCATGCCCGTACATTCGCGTGATTGCCGCGGCGCTCGACGATCCGAAGAATCTGGTCATGTCGATGGACCGCCAGTCCGCGGCGGAAGTCGCGGAGCACCTGGCGAAGCTCGGCCACCGGCGCATCGCGATGATCATGGGCCCGCGCACGTTTCGCTCGGCGATCGAGCGCCTCGAAGGCTTCTCGAATGCACTGGCGGATCGCGGGCTGTCGCTGCCGCCGGAATTCCTCGCCGAAGGCTCGTACACGTTCGAGTCCGGCGCCGCATGCGCCGACGTGCTGCTGTCGCGCTCGCCGCGGCCGACGGCGATCTTTGCCGGCAACGACGAAACTGCTGCCGGCGTGTATCGCACGGCATATCTGCGCGGCGTGAAGATCCCTGACCAGCTCACGGTCATCGGCTTCGACGACAGTCCGCTGGCCTCGCGGCTGTGCCCGTCGCTCACGACCATGCGCCAGCCGATCCGCGACATGGGACGCATGGCGGCGGAGAAGCTGGTGGCCAAGATCTCCGGCCTGTCCGACGCCCCCGCCATCGCCGCCACGACCGTCGAGCCGCACCTGGTCGTGCGCGAGTCCTCCGGCCCGCCGGGCAGGTAGCTCACCCCCAACGGTTTCTTTGCTTGGCTCTGTCCATGACACCGGTTACCATCCGGGGACAATTGATAGTCCGCGTTGGCACGCGGAGCAATGCGCTGCAACATCCGCCCCTATGGCCAAGGCACTGCAACTTCACGAGGACCGGCTGTTTCCCGCTGACGCTGCCACGCGCGGCATCGCGCAGCGTCTGTATCGCGAGGTAGCGGACCTGCCGATCATCAGTCCGCACGGCCACACCGATCCACAGTGGTTCGCCGGGAACGAGCCGTTCACGAACGCCACGGAGCTGCTGCTCGCGCCGGATCACTACCTGTACCGGATGCTCTACAGCCAGGGCGTCGATCTCGAGGCGCTCGGCGTGGGCTCGCGTCGCGGTCCTTCGCCCGCCGGTCCGCGCGCAGCGTGGCGGTTGTTCGCGGAGCGATTCCATCTGTTTCGCGGCACGCCTTCGTCGCTGTGGCTGAACTACGTGTTCGCGAAGGTGTTCGACATCAAAGTCGTCCTGGCGCCCGACACCGCCGACCACTACTTCGACACCATCGGCGAGAAGCTCGCGCAGGAAGCGTTTCGTCCGCGGCGCTTGTTCGAGCGCTTCAACATCCAGGTGCTGGCGACGACCGAATCGCCCGTCGACTCGCTCGATGCACATCGCGCGATCGCGAGCAGCGGCTGGCAAGGGCGCGTGATCACTGCCTATCGTCCCGATCCCGTCATCGATCCCGAGCACGAAGCTTTCAGCGCGTCGCTCGAGCGTTTCGGCGAGCTGACGAACGAAGACGTGCTCTCGTGGCGCGGCTACCTGGACGCACATCGCAAGCGCCGGGCAGTGTTCGCCAAGGCCGGTGCAACATCGACCGATCATGGTCATCCGACAGCCGCGACTGCGGATCTGTCGAGCCGCGAAGCCGAGCGCTTGTTCGCGCGGGTGACGTCCGGAAATTTCTCGCAAGCCGATGCTGAGCTGTTCCGTGCAGCAATGCTCGTCGAGATGGCGCGCATGAGTCTGGAAGACGGACTCGTCATGCAGCTGCATCCCGGCTCTTTCCGCAATCACAACCAGTGGCTGTTCACGCACTTCGGGCGCGACAAAGGCGCAGACATCCCGCAGCGAACCGAGTACGTGCACGCGCTGCGGCCGCTGCTCGATCGCTTCGGCAACGAACGCAATCTGACGCTGATCCTGTTCACGCTCGACGAGAGCTCGTACAGCCGCGAGCTCGCGCCGCTCGCCGGTCACTATCCCATCCTCAGGCTCGGCCCGGCCTGGTGGTTCCACGACAGCCCCGAAGGCATGCGCCGCTTCCGCGAGCTGACCACCGAGACCGCCGGCTTCTACAACACCGTCGGCTTCAACGACGACACGCGCGCGTTCCTGTCGATCCCGGCGCGCCACGATCTGGCGCGGCGCGTGGACTGCAGCTTCCTCGCACGGCTCGTCGTCGAGCATCGCCTCGACGAAGACGAGGCGGCTGTGGTCGCCGTCGATCTTGCATATCGTCTGCCCAAGGCAGCGTACAAACTCTAGTCAATTCACTGGGATCTGACCGTGTTCAAGAAGACCTATCACGCAACGCATCCCGACATGATGGCCGGCGCCAGCAATCAGCAGCTGCGCGATCGCTATCTGGTCGACGGACTGTTCGCGGCGGACGCGATCACTCTCAACTACGCACACTACGAGCGCTTCGTGATTGGCGGCGCGATGGCCGCGACGCGCGCGCTGCGTCTGCCGGATCAGACCGAGCCGGCGTCGGCCGCGGGCAAGCCGTTCCTCGAACGGCGCGAGCTCGGCGTCGTCAACATCGGCAAGGCCGCCGGACGCGTGACGCTCGACGGCAAAGCTTTCGACCTGGCGCCGCGCGATGGTCTGTACGTGCCGATGGGCACGAAGGACGTGACGTTCGAGTCGCGAGGACCGCGCACGGCCAGCATGCCGGCAAAGTTCTATCTCGTCTCGACTCCCGCGCACGCGCGCTTCGAGCCAGTGCAGATCTCGATCGACAAGGCCGTGCCGCTGCAGCGTGGCGCGCTGGAAACGTCGAACGAGCGCACGATCTATCAGCTCATCGTGCCGGCGACCTGCCGCTCCGCGCAGCTCTTGCTCGGACTGACGATGCTCAAGCCGGGCAGCGTCTGGAACACGATGCCGCCGCATCTGCACGACCGTCGCTCCGAGGTCTACTTCTACTTCGATCTCGAACAGGACGCGGCGCAGGACCAGAGCGCGCAGCGGGTGATGCATTTCATGGGCGAGCCCACCGAGACGCGCAGCTTGGTGCTGCAGAACGAAGAAGCCGTGATCTCGCCCCCCTGGTCCATTCACATGGGCGCCGGTACTCGCAGCTACAGCTTCATCTGGGCGATGGGCGGCGAGAACCTCGACTACACCGACATGAACGTGCTCGACATCTGTCAGCTCAAGTGAACTCATGACTGCAACCAATCCGTCGAATCCGTTCTCGCTGCACGGCAAGGTGGCGCTGGTAACCGGCGCCAGCACCGGCCTGGGGCAGGGCATCGCGATCGCTCTCGCGCAAGCGGGCGCGGACGTCGTCGGGGTCGCCCGCTCCAGCACGGCGGATGCCGAGCGCGGCGTCAGCGCTGCGGGTCGGAAATTTCACGCGCTGCATGCCGACCTCGAGCGCCGGCACGAAGCGGCCAACGTGGTGACGCAGACGCTCAAGCTCGCCGGCCGTGTCGACATCCTGGTGAACAACGCCGGCATCATCCGGCGCGACGATGCGCTCACCTTCAGCGAAGAGGACTGGGACGCGACGCTGGACCTCAATCTCAAAGTGCCGTTCTTCCTGGCGCAGGCAGTCGCAAAGCACCTGGTGCAGGCCGGACGCGGCGGCAAGATCATCAACATCGCCTCGATGCTCTCGTTCCAGGGCGGCATTCGCACGGCGTCCTACACCGCGAGCAAGAGCGGACTCGCCGGCATCACCCGCCTGCTGGCGAACGAGTGGGCGGCACGCGGCATCAATGTGAATGCGATCGCGCCCGGCTATTTCGAAACCAACAACACCGCGGCGTTGCGCACGGACGAGCAGCGCAATCGCGACATCCTCGGCCGCATTCCGGCCGGCCGCTGGGGCAAGCCGTCCGACCTCGGCGGCGCCGCCGTATTCCTCGCGTCGGCGGCGTCCGATTACGTGCACGGCACGATCATTCCCGTCGACGGCGGCTGGCTGGCGCGATAGGAGAGAGTGACGGGGGTCACGAGGGTCACGTGAGTCACGAGGGTCGCAGGACGCCTGTCTCCGTGACCCTCGTGACTCACGTGACCCTCGTCACTCTCTGTGGCGTCGCAGGGAGACGGGACGCGCGCGTGCGGGTACGCTGTCGGCTCCGCACACAGGAGGATTAGCGTGTTCCGGCGTGAGAGGAATCTGCTACTGGCGGTCGACGACGAGACCGATTTCCTGGAGCTGATCGACCAGATCGGCCAGGGCATCGGCTGCGACGTGATCACTGCCGATACCGCCACGAGCTTTCGCGAGCAGCTGGCCCGCCGCCAGCCGTCGCTGATCCTGCTGGATCTGCAGATGCCCGATATGGACGGCATCGAGGCATTGCGCTACTTAGCCCGTCAGGGTGTGACTTCCGGAATTCTGCTGGCGAGCGGCATGGACCAGCGGGTGCTGGCCAGCGCGCGTCAGCTTGGCGACTCGCTCGGCTTGAAGATGCTCGGTACCTTGCAGAAGCCCGCGATGCTCGAGGAGATCGAAAGCTTGCTCACGAAACACCTGGAACCCGGCGCGCGCATCTCGGTCGACGAGCTGCGCAGCGGCATCGAAGAGCACGAGCTGGTCGTGCATTACCAACCGAAAGTCGTGCGCAACAAGGGCGACTGGCAGGTGCGCAGCGCCGAGGCGCTGGTGCGCTGGCGTCATCCGCGTCTCGGCCTGCTCTATCCCGGCGAGTTCCTGCCGCTGGCGGAACAGTCGGGGCTGATCGTCGATGTGACCGACTTCGTGCTGACCGACGCGATCCGGCAGATCGGTCACTGGCGGCAACGCGGGCTCGATCTCGCCGCCTCGGTGAATCTCTCGCCGCGGCTGGTGCAGGACCTGGAATTCCCCGACCGGCTGACGCGCGTGTTCCGCGAGTTCGATGTCGCGCCCGAGCAGCTCACGCTGGAAGTGACGGAAGCGGCCTCGCTCGACGATCCCGAGCTGGTGATGGACATCTTCACGCGCCTGCGCGTGAAAGGCGTCGGCCTGTCGCTCGACGACTTCGGCACCGGCACGTCGTCGCTGACGCAGCTCTACAAGATGCCGTTCAGCGAAGTGAAGATCGACGGCACGGTGATTTCGGAAATCGCAACGGCCAAGCCGGCCGCGACGATCGTGCGCGCGATCATCGATCTCGCGCACAACCTGTCGTTGACGGTGTGTGCGGAAGGCATCGAGACGCCGGCGGTGTTCGAGTTCCTGGATCAGAGTGCCTGCGACGCGATGCAGGGCGATTTCATCGCGTCGGCGATGCCGGCGGCGGAGATCGAGAATTTCATCCAGGTGTGGAACGGAGCGGACCACACGCTGGTGCCGGTGATGAGGAAGTAAGAGTCAGGCTAAAGCCTGACCCACAGCACCTAAACAGCTCTGCTCAGTTTCTCTTTCGACTGCCGCAGCAGATGCAGTGGCGCCGACAGCACGATCCGCGTTCCCGGATTCGGTTCTTCGAAATTGATCGTGCCGCCGAGCATGCGCGCGCGGTACTCCATGATCTTCAGACCCATGCCCGGCCGGCGTTGCGCCAGTCCGGCTGACAGTCCGATGCCGTCGTCCGCGATCGACAGCTGCAGCTTGCGTCCCGTCGAACGCAGGTCGATCGCGATCGTCTTCGCGCGCGCGTAGCGCGCTGCGTTCGTCGTCGCTTCCTGCGCAATTCGGTAGAGATGCGTCGCCGCGCCTTCCTCCAGGTCCGGCAGCTTCGGCGAGCCGTTACCGAACGTGCACTGCAGGCTGTACATGTCGGTGCAGCGCGCCGCGAGATGTTTCAGCGCTTCAGGCAATCCGCCGCGTTCCAGGTTCACGGGCGCCAACCCACGCGCGAGCGAGCGCGTGCTCTGAATCGCGTGCGCCAGCAGGTCGGTGATCTTCGCGATATGCGAGGTGTATTGCGGCGCCTCGCGCGACAGCTGCACTTCCAGGCCTTTCAGCAACAGCGACAATCCCGTGA
>Ga0068859_100000556_pt1 | contig 37084 bp, 47 predicted proteins | sample KBSSwiS22_FD_66585 | JGI IMG/M metagenome (GOLD analysis project Ga0068859, IMG submission 66585) | Switchgrass rhizosphere microbial communities from Kellogg Biological Station, Michigan, USA - KBS Switchgrass S2-2 | ecosystem: Host-associated > Plants > Roots > Rhizosphere > Soil ... | reverse complement strand
ATCCTCCGGATTAAAGGGGGTAGACTAACCAAGCGGCAGTCTAACTCGCCTAGGCACCAGTGACAATAAATGTCCACACCATGGCGCCTGTGGTATTAATCCAAGCCCGGTCATTTACCCCGGCACCCGCTGTGTTGAGATAGAGGGACCCCTGGGCTGCGGCTAGGGCACCGTTAGGATCACCCGCTCCCGCATAGATTCCCACGCCATTCACAATGAAGCTTCCTGCGGTCGCCTCAATATTGCCGGCCGTGGCCACAATATTGCCGGCGGTCGCTGTAATATCTCCCGCAACTGCAGTGATGTTACCCGTTGCGGCGTCAATATCCCCGCCCGTAGCAGTAAGACCATTCGCTGCGCTTACGTTGCCCGCTAGCGCATCTATATTTCCCAAGGTGGCTACGATATCGCCATTAGAGGCCACAATGTTGCCGTTAGTCGCGGTGATATCCCCGTTAGTCGCGGTGATCGCATTCGTGGCGTTTACATCATTTCCCGCATCTACATCGCCTGCGGTTGCAGTAATATTGCCCGCAGTCGCTACGATATCGCCAGCGGTGGCTATGATATTTCCTAAGTCGGCTGTAATATTTCCACCCGTTGCCTCAAGGGAGAAGAAAATGCCAGCGCCTGTTCCGGCAGATGCCCACGTCGCCACATTAGCTACGATCGATGTTAAAACAAAGTAGGAATTGGTGGCGGTATTTACCCACTGGGTGCCGATTTGCGCCTTATCGTTGGCGGTAGGATCCCGCTTCGAGATAATAGATAATGGTGGTTCCGGGATGAGGGCTTGGGTAAGGCCGTACGACACCTGTTGATATTGTGCTACACTCACGTCTTTCTCCTTAAATAGAGAGATGATAGGTTAGCTCCCAGTAAGATAGAGTCACGCGAGTTACACAATGCGATTATTGACAATGTGTACACATGGTGTACAATATTATTAAGTAGTAAAGGAGCTACATGATGAAGAAACGGCTTAATAAGAAGCGTCTTGCGGTAGATTTACCAATAGAAATTCATAATGAGATAAGAGAACAGGCCGAAAAGCGACGCTGCACGATAACGAAATACATCATATGCGTCCTGCGCCGGGTAATCCAGGAAGAGAAGAGATATGAGTGAAATAGAAGTAATGTTTCCGGATTTCGGAAAATGGGTAGCGAGGCCAGCAATGATCTTAGGGGTTATGCTAATCGTGCTCTATGCACTCTCTCACTATTACCATGATGCGTGGGTAGCCTTTTTTCTATTGGGGGCGCTAACGCTCCTAGCGGTCGTGGTAGCCGCAATATGTATACCGCTGGGTAAGTATATTAGGGATGCGAAAGCAAATGGAACTATTACCGAGAGGGATGAGTTCTGGGCTTGCGTAATACTACTCGCTGTCTATCTCATGCGTAGATAGTTATATAGATTCTCCGCTTTTAAACTTCTGCGCTAAGGCATCAAGCTGAGGAGCTATTCGATCTTCCACCAAAGTATCGAGATTGGCTGGCCTTTTCCCGCCGTTTTCTTTAATAATCTGGTCCATAGCCTTCTTGCGCAATATCGCTGCCTCGTTGAATGAACGAAGATTTGTAATCACCCGCCGCTTTCCCTCATCAGACTGGGACAGGGTCGGGACGGTAGCTAAAAAAGTCTGGACATCATAGTTAGTAAGCCTAGAGCCAAAGGTTTCCTTAGCGTCCTTAAGGAAGTCATTGCTGAGCTTCTTGAACTCTTGCGACTGAGGAGATAATAGAGCACTCGCAGCGCCACTTAATCCCTCTCCGATCCCCTTGCCAATTTTAGTGCCCACATAGCCGCCCCCACCAACTCCTAATGCGCCACCTGCTAATCCAAGATAGGCTCCTATAGCCCCACCTACTGCCTCGGAAACCCCAGGTATATTATCAAGAATACTTACGGAAAGCGCGCTGTTGAGCTTGCCCTCTTTTATAAGCTGCTCCATGCGATCGAGACGCTTATTATTATTCTGTGCCGCCTTGGCTCCCTTGCTGATTTCGTCGTATACAGGCTTCGTTTCCTTATCGACGATCTCGCGCTCTTTGGCGCTCAGCTTCTCTTTATGGAGCTGATTAGACTGCTGCATGGCCGCAAGCTTTAATTTATGCTCTGGCGAGATTCGCGATGCGCGAAGTGTATCAGCGAAACTTTTTGCGCGCTCAGCCTTCTTAGGGGACTCAATAGGAGATGGCATCTGCGGCGCTTGCGCTCCCTGGGCTGAAAGCTGCTGCCCAAACGCCTCAGGAGTAATCCCCTTGCCCGAGGCGATGAGATTCTGAAGGGCCGATAGCTGGGGATTTTGCTGAGGGGCCGCTTGCTGATAGAACTGTTCCATGCCGGGCTGCTGTTGCTGCTGGGGCTCTCCGGAAAGAGCGGCAAGCGCTTCATTAAGCCCCTGTCCTTCGGCCGCAGCGAGATAGTTTTTGACCACGAGCTCTTGGAGTTTTTCAGGGAGGCTCGCAATCTGCATCGCATTTTGCTCGGGGATACCCAAAGAAGCCAGTCCCTGAGCGGTCATTTGGCGCTGCTGTCGACCAGCGAACTGGTTTAATTTATTCTGGGCTAACACATTAAGGCCTGATGATAGCCCAGTACCGAGCAGTGACCCGAAATTTGGATTTTCATTTATTATTTGAGGCATCGTCGCTCCTTATAGCAATCCGAGGTACGATAATCCGGCCAATCCGCCTAGCTGACCCAACGCAGGAGCCGCTGACTGGAAGAGACCAGGCTGAGAGGGTGAATAGGCAGACTCATACTGCGGCTGCATTCCCAGGCTTAAAAGAAGCTGCAATAGCTGGGTATTCTGGCCCTGCTGGGCAAGCCCATATTTTGACTGGAGAGCGCCGAGCCCTTCTTCGAGACCTGCGCCAGCGCGACCAAGGGCCGACTGGAATGCGCTTGATCTCTGGCCACCACCCATCGCCGTAAATCGTTCCGCAAGGCCGGGAATGGTCTGCGTCTGAAACTGAGTGCGAGCCTGCTGGGCTATGGGACCGAAGTCGAATGACCCCGGCGCCTTCCCGCCCTGCAAGAGGGAGAGAGCCTGCATGATAGATTGATTCTGCAATCCCTGCTGCTCCTGCCCAAAGCGCGGGAAGAGTAATGTTTTGGGATCGTAGCCCGTGAGGAAGTTCCCACCGCCGCCATAAGTCTTGGCTCCAGGAGCTTGCGCGGGCTGGTTCGATGTTCCACGGCCCCCTAAATAACCTGCTAATGCACCACCCGCTGCCCCAAGGGCTAACGGTATTAATGGAAATGGCATATGCTTCCTTTCCTAAAGTTTTCATTCCAGTCCCACATCATAATTACGTCACATCGGTTTTACAATAATTACTGCCTGATATACTCCAGGATCACATAACACACGTCAAAGTTAGTCCTATTTGAGCCAGTTGCTATGTTCACATTCACTGCATCAACGTAGAGCTCTATATTATTGGCCAGGACGGGCGAAGCATAGGGTATGGGTATATACGTATGCCCAACCGTATCTGACGCAGTAGCGTAGATCCTGGTGAATGTATAATCGTTATTGATCGGAATTCCATGCGCCACAGACTTGAGGCCTGTATTGGGGAGCCCGCCGAAGTTAATTACCTTCCTGAGCACCTGTCTAAAGACGGGAGCGGAGGTGGTCTGAGAATCTAAAAGAGGGTTAGGGAAGAAGAGCTGGCCATTTACGAACTCAGAGGTATTATAATATCCCGCGTCACGTAAATTCAAGGATATCGCGATATTATTTATATTCTGGTACAAGCGGACGAGTAGCTCTTTAAATTCAGGGCTTTTTACATCGACCTGGTATAACTCGGCGACATCCCAGACGTTCGTCGTTGGGACAAATGCACCGTAACTATTGGGATTCGCCATTATTGTAACCTCGTGCTTACGGCCATGGTATGGAGAACTAGTCCTTCAAGCTCGAAATCGGCGAATGCGATCTCGGGATTTGAGATCTGCTTATCGCTGAAATAGAACTGAAGCTGAATACAATCGCCCTCTGTCTGGAAATAGACTGGATGCCAGAGCTTTTCCTGGTAGGCTTCGAGCGGATAAAAGACAGGATCATAGGGGAAGGTCTCAAGGACGCCGGTACCCATGATCGCGCCCGTTTGCTTAGCGGCATAGAGCATCGGCACAAAGGAAGATGAGGGGTAGTAATCTACCGTAATCTCACCCGTTGGTGTCTTCTGAACGCCAAAATCTATCTTCGCTAGGTAGACGTTCATGCCCTTCTTATCGTACGGGTTCCACTGCTTACTCTGTATGGTGATATTAGAGACGCGGGTAATATAGCCGCCCCCTGTATAGGTTCCGGTGAAATGGGACGGGACGGTTGATGAGAAAACACGAACAGTATTGGTATCTATAATCCTCGCCACATTCCAGATGATGTTATTAACGCCCGTGACCCCCTGAGCGCCCTCTATCATGATGTAATCGTCGATATTAAGCGTATGGTCTATGATCGTCAGATCAATGCCAGAAGGGGCGACGTTCGCCATATCGGTCAGCTGCATTGCTCGGGCATTTCTACCCAGGTCTGCATCCACGATAAAGACGAACCCTTCCTGATTCCCAGCTATTACCTGCCTAAATTGCGCAGCAGTTGTTCCGCTAGCCCAGGTAAAGTCCGCTTCCTCCCAGGTTTCCGTGGTAGAAGACCAGGTGACTCCGTCTTGCTGCTCAAAATAGCCGAAAGCTGTAATGCAATCATCATTAAACGACCAAGTGCCAGTGCGATAATTATAAACGAGTACTCTAGTAGGGTAGACCTCCGAGGGATTCTGATAGGTTGCGGGGAAGGTCCAATAGACCATCTCTACATAGTAGTCGCGTATCCCTGCGACGCGAGAAACGCCTTCTCTCTTATCAACGATCTGGAAAACTTGGTCAGGAATATCGTTATCGATACGCTCGACGTTCGCACCGTTACAGGCGTGGACGCCCGTATTCCCGATGGTTAAGATCACCTTATCGAAAGGGACTGTAGAAAAGGTAGATTCTGAGCCAAGCTCTGTATTAATTTTTTGCCATAAGAATGGCTGGATCTGGTTGCCCGTATAGACCAACTCCCAGGTGCTACGCTCAAAGTAGACGATCAGCCTGTCCTTAATGAACTCAGCGCTGATAATCGCCTCTTCAGTCGTCGCATCGATGAATCCCGCACCGTCAGCAGTAAGCTGGTTGGGCTCGAGCCACGCATTAGCGGCCAATGGGCTTCCGTTATGGGAAAATCTGCAGCGGTTCACGAAGGAGGTATTCGTCGTGCCACCCGCATCCTGCTCGATAGTATTGAGGAGTAAGAGCCGGTCCTTAAAGGGAATGATGATGCGCGCTGTCTGCACGAAGTCACCAGCCGTCAGGAAGATCGTAAGCGCGGAGAAATCTGCCCAGACGGTACCGTTGAAGTACCACATAGGGTCGTCACTAGCGCCAGGGGCGCCTATCGTCGCATTAAAATTGGTGACGAAGAGTACGACGTTATCGGCAGTTATGCCATCCCAGTTATAGGACCAGAAGAAGTTGGTGTTATCGCCATGCCAGATAGGAGTAACACCAGTCCCTGATCGCTGCCAGGCGCCACCCGAGAAGACGTATGCAAACTGGGTATCGAAGCCGTAGGACGGTTGGTCGTTAATAGGGCCGAACTCATAGTTGGTGAGCCCCATAACGGGTTCAGCCGAATAGAAATAGATTTGGGTAAGGGCCGGAGCGCCCACAAAGACATAGTTGCCATTGGAAGTATCATAAGTGGCAGTTGGAGTCACCGTAGTAGCGAGCATCGTGGCGGGGGTGCCAGCGACATTTACGGTATACATTACGGTGCCAATAGAGAACATCTGGCCCACCTTAAAGATATCGCCAGGGACTGTTCCTGTTGCGTTTCCGCCCGCATCGGTGATGCCAACTGCGGCGCCACCCTCAAGTGCTATCCTGAAGCGGGAGAAGAGTGGCTCAACGGCAGCGCTTGGCCAGCCACTTCCCATAAAGCGAGAGCCGAATCGTTTACGCACGCGGCCACGAAACAGGTATGCATTATTCAATTGGGCGAAGGCGTCATCGGAGATGAGCCATGGCCTCATGTTAGTTTGCAGCCCTGAGCTCAGAGGCGCGATAAGAAAACGATCGTATGCCATATTAGTATCCTATGACAAGATATTGGAATCCACCCACCGCTGCGCCCGTGGTAGTCCTGCTCGATATATAGACCTGGAATTGCGTAGGGCTCAGGATGCTCGCAAGCCTGACAGCGAAGTTAACATCGCCCGCCGAGGTATTATATGCCGTTACCATCACCGATAATATCTGGGTGAGCGCTGGACCATTTGCAGCATTGGCCGCCAGAGTAACCGTCGCAAGACCGCTGAAGCCCGTGAAATTACCCCATCGCAAGACGATCCCCGACGGAAGTAGTGTCCATCCAGGAGTATTTTGAGCAGGCGCAGAATTAGAGCTTAAAATGGAGGCCGTTGCGGGTACTTGGACTACCGTCGCCTGATTAGTCTTATTAATGAACAGTTCGTTTTGGGTCGTCAGTGCATATGCGGCATTATAGAGACCTAATTCGCCAGCGAGGAATCCTGATCCGGCTGGAGGAGTTGCGCCCTGGAGAGGCAGCGTCACCCATTTATGCTTACCCGCATCCGCTGCAGCAAAGTCCACATGGTTGATATCGATCAGCGCCTGTATAGCGCCGAAGTTATTTAAGAGGTTCCCCTGTGATACGGAAAGTAGATCCGTAGGCTGAGGAATATTGGGATTATAATCTGATGGTACTGGCATCGTTATCCTTTCTTAGAATGGTCCGCCGCCCCAGCCCCATCCGCCTCCGCCAGGACCGAATCCGGTCTGTTCGGTGTAGATGGTCGCGGTTCGTTCATTGGTATACTGGACAACCGTTCTGCGCAAGCAGAGCCGTTCTTGTGTCTTAAATTCAGGCATGATCGCCTGTACGCTCTCCATATCCATACGATCTTCGAATATCTTCTTAGCGGCGCCATAGGCGATATACTGCCACCATTCTTCCAGTTGAGGAGTAGAGGTGGTTTCCATAAGGAAGGTCGGCGCTACGTAGCACTCGAAGTTAATTTGATACGGTTGGTCGGGTACGGGGCGTAAAAAGAAGGTGTTGTCGTAATAGAGCAACGCCTGAGGTAACGCCACGATCTGTGGAACTGTCTGGCTATTGATAGGCTGCCCTACTCCGGGTGCGGTCGGGAAGGTAATGGTAAAGGCGCCAGTCACATAGTTAACGTTATTTATAGGATTTACCACGGTCGGAGGGGTGGTCGGCTGAAAGCCAGGCACATAGAGATTCCCCACCGTCGTCGGATTACCAGTGGTAGTGCTTACTACGGGCACGTCAACGAGCGCGAGCCCTGCGTTACTCACATCGATAGAGCTGAAGAGCACGTTATTCTGGAGGAGCGTAGTAGTCTGGTTGGCGAGCGAGGGATTTACGAAGTTAGGGCCCGTGTTATTGGTAATTACTCCCGTGTAGCTCGTAGTAACACCATCGCCAGTAGTGCCAATAGACAGGATGCTGTTAGTAAGGGGATAAATACCGAAAAACTGTTCGCGCGACTGAGAAAAAAATGACTGATAACCGGCAATATACACAGGGTCATGGATGGTCAAGTATCGATTTTGAAAGTTATATAGTTGGTTAGTGGTAACGCCCGCGAATGATATCTCATCAGTAGGATATCGATCCTGGAACGAGTTACACCAGAACTTAAATGTGGTGCGCAGATTGAACATGCGCAACTGCTCTGGGAAGTCATATACCACAAACGTGTTAATATAGTTATTGAGATCATCGTCGGTCAATTGGTTCTGGGACGGCGACCTAGTAAGCCGTCTCACTTTGACCTGGATCGAGGCGAGGGTATTGCCGGGAGGATTAATTGGCATGAGTACTCCTATGGGAAAGGCAGAACATTAACGGTCGCCGCCTGAAGGGTTTCATCCACTTCTCCGATCGGCACTACCTGCGCGCATATATTCACCGCTGGTGGCGGTGATCCTGGTATGGCGAATGCATCAAAGTCGGTGCTATCTATCGGGATAGTAAACGTAGTAGGACTCGTTACGAGAATCGGACCTGTTAGCTGGTCAGCTTGCTGCATGCCATCTGCTGGCGGGATATCTAACCGCACAATGGTCCCATCTTTATACTGATGGGCAAAGGTGGTCGTCACAGTCATCGGAAACGACTGCGTAATCGCTGCGATCAGGCGCATAGCTGGCTGAAAGATCGGGTTCGGATTTGCGTAACAACGAGGCATCTTAGATTCCTGCGGTTTCTACGGTTACAATTTCAGGGGTTCCCACTGCGGAAAGATCGTCGATATCAACGAACTCTAAGCTTTGGAAGCTACAGCGGCGCACCTTCTGTCCGATTTTCATCGTAGGGCGTCCGTTTTCGTCCATCGCATAGGCGTGCACTGGATACCAGCAGTTCTTATTCAGATGCTTAGCGACCCCTAAAGGAAGGGTGTAGATCTCGCCGTCAACTAAGTCGAAGCGCTCAATCTCGTCCTCTTTATAGGCCTTGTATACAAAGCTCATGAGTCCGCCTGGTACTTCATGGAAGATGAACTTACCGCGCACTGGCTCACGGTCCTTATCGCGCATATAGCGAAGATTAGGGCGTGCTGCTTTATCGGTTGTTCTCGTTACTCGTGACATAGTTCTCCTTTTTAGACGGGAGGGAGGAGAGTCCATCCGTTATAAACAAACTCCCTCCCGAATGTACAAACGTAGTATTGCTATTACGTGTTAAATGACTTACCAACTTTCCAGAAGATAAGGTCACCATTTTGTCCGGCAGGAGAATCTATCCCTGCGGCTAACTTAATACCAATGAAGCCGGTGTTAACGGTGGCATCATTGAGCAAGTTAGGATCGGAGTTTACTGCATTCGCTTCTTCGCCAAGCGGAGCCACAATCGCCGGTGTAAACGGTATTGCTGCTGCAAGTGGGAATCTGAATGCGGTGAATCCGGTCGAATCTACGTTAATCGTGAACGTGTCTGCTGTTACTGCAACGACGTCGACTGCGAGATTGTCCATCTCGATCATGCCGAAGGCTGCAGGAACGTGCATACGCAGTTCTTGGCCAACCGTATATCCGTGATCAACGCTCGTCGTAACCACAGCTTGTGCAGCCTGTGAGATATTAACGATGAAGCGTCGGGTAGGATAAAATAGTGGATCAAACGCGATTCTGCGATAGAATCCGCCAGTACCAGCTGCTCCGGGAGCGTTAGCCAATGTGTTGGCGAGGCGGAAAGTACCGCCGCCGACAGCATCGATTGAGAAGTCGTAACCGCTCAAGTTTAGCTGGCCAGGCACATTGATAAGACGCACCACGTCGCCATCCGAAAGTCCGGCGATGTTTGCTGTTACCACTGGGCGTGTAGCGTTCGTTGAGGCAGCAACTGCAACTGCTGGTCCGTTAGGATTCAATGAAGAATCTACGAGTACGAAGTTATTCGCAGCCGTTGGGACTAGGTTAACTGCCGTCGCGGCGCCGTTCGATTGAGATTCGATACCGATACCGTTAGGCATGCCTAATTGCCACTGGAATTCATAGCCAGTGTCAGCGGCGTTAGCCTGTATTTGGGTAAAGTTAATGAGTTCGATCCAGTCTACGCCAGAGCGGACATTCAGCGTAACCGCTGCGCCGTTAGCCGTGAAGAATCCTTGCTGAATTATTGTTCCGTCCATGTCATCTCCTTAAGCAAGTGTGGCACGAAGGTTCAATACCCAAAGATCGTTCGTGATCCTTGGAACTTCAGCAAATTTATAGCCGACCGATACGTTCAGGGCCAATGGTCCGTCGTAGATAGGTGGGCGATAAATGAACGAAGCGCTGTATCCGTCTTGTTCGATACAGGCGTATGCCTCCATACCAACACAGAATATGTTGTATACGTTAGCGCCGAGCATCGAAGCATTAGCGGTTACAGAACCGATTGAAGAGATAAGGAAGCGTAGGTTTCCTATCGCACCCCATTCTGAACGGAGAGCGTTCATAGGTGCTGGATACTGGTTCTTCTGAATGAAGCCAGCTACGTTGTCCAAGTTTCCGGTCAAGTTCGTTGAGCAGAGTGCGAAATAGGCATCTCGAACTGGCGCTGTACCGAACTTATCCTCACCCTCGATGTTATCCATGATCGTGTAGGCGTTGTTATTTAACAGCGCGCGCACAACCGTGTCTACGTCGGAGCGGGTAATTTCCGTTGGGTTATCGCCGTTTACGCCGCCCGTACAGTTAATGAAGGCAGCGGTACCTGCGAGCATGTCGCGGGTAAGCTGATCTTCGGTCTGACGGAGGGAAACACCAAGACGTGCTGCACATTCGTTCAACACTGGATCTTGGTTCTGGAGGGTTACCTGTTCGTTAATTTGAACATAGGTTCCATAAAAGCTGATCTTCGCATCGATATCCACTGCGGTTAGGTTTTGCGCAGGAGGTGTAACCCCTGTGTTTCCGAGTGGTACCATTGCTGTATTCAGCGGATTATACCTACGCATACGCATCGTTGTACCACCATTACGGGGCATCGTTTTGAGCATGGCAGGTATTTTATGGATCATATTCGGTACTGGTACGCTGAGGAGCTTATAATTAAAGCTCTGCTGCACTGGGGCAGGCAACGTACTGGTCGTTGTGATCGCCATAGTTATCCTTGCGAATAAAGTATATCTAAGCTGGCAAGGCCCTTCTTGTGCCAAGGCTGGTGAGACCTATACACCATCGGGTTGGCGAACACCCAGTACGCCGGGTGGAGGTGCGACACTCCATACGCTACTGAAAGCTTAGGAGTAGAAACATAAATTAGGCAATATAATACCCTCGGCAGAAAGAATTGGGGGGATCTACCGAGGGCTGTGTAGTAGGCTTAGTTAGCTCGTCGAGCGGCTTGCATCTCTTTTATAAGCTGATCCTTAAGCTCGGGGGTAAGCCCATTCGCAAAAGCATTGGCTTTAGAGAGCGGCGAATCGCCCTGTTGTGGAGCAATGCTCGCAGTTGGCTTAGGCTTGAACGCGTTTTTCTGAGCAAGAGCTCGGTCTGGTTCAAGGGCACCAGTATCCTGATAAATTCCCATCTTCTTAATAATCGTGTACGCGGATGCGGCACGTGAGTATAGATCTGGTGAAGAATGGATAGTTTGAGCAATCTCAGGGTACATATCGCGCAGTGTCTCAATGTGTTCCTTCGTGACTATTTTATCGAAGTCAGGGTATTGGGCCTTGAGGCGTGTCTCAGTAGTATCTACAGAAGCCTGTTGGCGATAGCCTTTCAGTTCTTCTTCGAGCTTCCTGATCTTTTTAACAACCTTAGCAAGGTGTTTGCCCTCAGCAAGCTCATCGGGTCCAATATGAAATTCCTCATCTTCAGGCTGTGGAGCAGCTTGGGCACTCCGTGCTTCGATTTCCTGTAGTCGGCGAATGGCTTCATCTCGCTCCCTCTCAACTCGTGACGCTTTTTCGCGCAACAGACGAAGATTCTTCTCTTTATCAGTTTCCACAGGCTGTGGGACTGTAACCTGCTCAGTTGTCTCCTGATTGTCGACAACTTCTTGCGGTTCCTGAGCGAGGGTGTTCATCACCTCGTTATCGATCATGCAGTCTCCTTTATACTACTTGAGCTTGCTCGTCATATTCACTATTGAGGTGCCTACATAAGTGGTAGAGCGTCCCATCAGAGAAGGCGATTACATACTGCAGCAGCTCATGCTCCTCGGAAGAAACATGGGCTGCATTCTCCCTTAAATAAAAACAGGCCTCCCGACAGGGAATGGACCAGATAAATTCGATCTCTTCATCTTCATGTCGGTACCGATAGACCGCTTGGTCATAATTCGGGGTCGGACAGGACAGGCGGGGAACAAAATAGTTACGGAATACGTTAGGCATGAGCTTTTCGCTCTTGGTGAGCACGGTAACGAAGAAGTCGCGTGGATGTTTCTTGCGGAACTCCATGACACATTCAGTGAGCTCTTCAAGATAGTCCTCTTGCATCGCCCGCTGTTGGTCTATGACGGTGGTAACTTCTGGCTCTTTTGACATAAGGTCGAGCGCAACTTTCCCGACCGTCTCCTTAAGATCTTCCATATATTCCCTATTTCCTGTTTATTTCCCAGACTGGAAGAGACATACTGGCCCTATACTAGAAAGGCGCATATGAAAAAGCTTCTTGTGTACACAAATTGGGTACTCATAGTACTAGGCTGTAAGGCTGCCGAAGACATGCGGAGGCCATCGCCCCTGCGGCGCCTCATTACGCGATCGATTACCATAGAAGATATCGCGGCAGAGCGCGAGGCCCAGGAAGAACAGCGCAGGAAGGCCGCAGAAGAACAACTCTTGGAGCCGAATTCTCCCCCAATACCACCACTCCCCTCATTTCCCGCACCAGTATTGCCGCCCGTTGTCCTGCCAACTGTTATCGATATGCAGCCGGGCCAAGGCTCTCCTCGGCCAATGCCTCGCACTCCATCACCTGGTTCGCCGCGGGCCCCCTTCAGAAGGCTTGCTGTTGTGCCCTATTCTTCTTACCAACCTATGACTCCGCCTACAGACTCGCCCAACTCGGCAGATATGAGCCCATCGCCACGACCAGTAACGCCAGAAGATCCACATGCACGAGCTGTGGTGCGCAGTGTATTCCTGAGGTTGATGGATGATGACGCAAATGCTCACGTTCCGGAAGATGATGAGGCCCCACTATGAAGTACTTCTTTTTAGCGCTTTTCTGTGTGCTGACCGCCACAGGAGGGGAAAATGAATCACGCTGGAAGATACGCGCCATGCGTCGGGACAGTATTGTCCCCTATCCCCAGCAACCGATAACCATCGTTACCTATCCACTTCCAGATGCCTCACCCGTCTCGCTGGGCAGCGATTCTTCGCTCGATGAAGAAGAAACTGACGCGCAGCAGATAGATCAGGATTTGGACACCCTTGTGAATGAGATCCGGGTACAAGTGGCTAATGATGATGAGCCGGGCCTAAGAAGCTATCCTCGTGGAGAATCGCCTGCGCCCGTTGTTCGACAGGCTAGCCGACGCGATATTCATGCGCCTCATATCCCTGTGGTTCCTCCTCCAGGGAAGTCATTTTGGGATAAGGTATTAGAGTGGTGCTCATATGATAGAAGGGGCCGTAGATAGGGCCTGGGGGCTTGTCGAGTATCGAAAAAGGTGTACACTATCGAATGATTGCGCATGTGCGCAGTCAAAAGCAGTCTCTCCTAAACAAGGAAACCTCTATGAAGAAAAACAACCTTTTTCTTTCGATATCTCTTTTATTTCTTAGCAGCGCTTCTGCTTCTGAGATGGCACGAATTCGTGCTAAACACCTCATCGCGTCTCACGAATTGGGAGCCGTCACACTTCGACATGATGGAATGAGCTTCCATGTGCGACAGGGTGACGCGCTCCACAAAGTTGAGTCCTATGATGTAGACCCAGTGTTGCGTAAAATTAATAAATCCAACCTTGGCGCCTACCTAAAACAGGGACGGATCGGGGTTACTAAGTTAAGTGACGGGAGCTTCGCTTTGCGATCACATATGCAAGGGTTAGGTGGCGGTCCAGTTGCAGGAGCTATAGCGTACTGGCTTACAAAAAGCCTCTGCTATGGTGGCGTAGTAGCTGCGGCGGGAACGGTGGTAGTATTGCCAGCGACTGCGGCAGTAGCGACTCCGTTGCTCTTAAGCGCAGGCGGCATGTCAGCAGCGGTAGCTGGTGGTGCAGCAGTAGCGGGAACCGCTATCACTGAATTGGGATTAGCTTCAGCGGCTGGCGGGGCAGTGGTTGCATCCGTATCAGCAGGCGGCGGCATTGCGGGCGCAGTAGTAGGCATTGAATCTGCCTCTATGGGCGCCTGGGCCGTGTTCACCGCATGTCCATTCCTTCCATAAGGGAAAGCATGGATCAGCTCATCTCGGACATTATAAGAAGCACGCGATCGATTTCTGGATGGTATCTAGGGCTCATCGTGACTTCTAATGTACGACTCCTATTTGGATATGAGCCACTTCCAGCGCATTACTTCACCTCTCTGAGCACCCTTCCGGCTCTTTTCTTCGCCATATTTATCATGCCGATACTCCTGCGGCTTCTTGAGATGTATGTCCCGAAGTTCAGAAAGCAGAAGAGAGACGAAGGATGGAGTCCTTGGTAGTATAGAACCATGTGCGTTCTAGGAAAGAACAGTAAGAACCCCCGATGTTGAGTCGGGGGTTCTTACCTAAGCAGCGCAGAAGCGCGTATATATACTATCCTATTACAGGATTTCTGTCAGATATCGCGCCCAGATTGTTCTCGATCCAGCGAGCTCTATGCTCGGGAACTCGAGAAGGTCGGGTAAATTCATCAACTGTCTGACCTGATACCGTGATCACTAGATCCATGCCATCAGCCTCGAGCGCCTGGTGGAGCACATCTTCTACCATAAGCTGTGTATTTAGGAGCTGCTTCTTCACATGGGGACGGTTCTTATACATACAGTCGAGGGTCTCAACTATGAGTGCGAGGTACTCAGGATCTGTGAGTCTCAAGGCATCAACTTGCTTATTTCCCTGCACAGTCTTAATGACCCCATTTTTCACCCGCTGCTGCATCATTTCGGTATAGACACCGCTTACTACCACTGGCAGTCGCTTCGTGAATTCTGGGTCATTTAAACGCTCCTGACAGATCGCCAAGGCGCTTGACTGATTAGGAGAGAGGGATGGATTCGCTCGCAACATCTTCACGATGTCATCATATGACACGAGTGAGAGCTGATTGAAGCGAGGATAGCTGGTGAAGCGATAGTCATACGATATGGAAGCGATCAACTCGCCCTCGCGGCTGAGGATGTCGCAATTCTGGGGATTGCCAACCTGGCTCAGAAAATGCTCATACCGCTTCATAATGCCTGCGTCGCGCAGCAACTTGAAAGTAACCGCGTGGTCGAAGTGGTCATGCACGAGGAGGGAGACCTTCGAGTTACGCAATCCACTAATCGTGAGGAATCTACGATTCTTCAGGTTCTCGATGAGCGGTGTGCTCATATGTGCCACCTCTTGGATCTGTGAGAACTTATGCGCAGGAATTTCAACCTTGAGACCATGCTTCGCGGAGTAATCCAATGTCCTTGTCGGGTGTGGTTTCTGCGCAAGCTGACGATCGTCGCACGCCCTATGGCTACCCGCTGACGGTCCGTAGATTCTGACCGCTAGTTCGGGAAGCACTACGTGTTCAGACACGGCGTCGGACGCCTGGATAGCACTGTGCATTGCCACGATATCTGCTGAGCTAGCCTCGGAGACCGCTTGGTACTCCTGCCACTTCTGATCTGCGCCAGACTCGGCATCGACTCGCCGCCAGCGCTCGATGGCCGAGGGCGCATCAGGGGCAGTGAGGAGGGAGGAAGCGAGACGGTGGTGTACGATCGCGGCGGAAGAGTTACCCCGAATGAATCCGGTTCGGTTTTTTATAATATCGGAGGCCTTAAACATGCGCTCAAGGCGGTAGATATGGGAGAATTCGTCCTGTGGCATACAGACTTCTATGCCCTTAAGGCGTGCTGCACGCTTAAAGAGGAGATAGGCATCTGCCTGGACGGGAATTTGATCGATTCCGAGCGATTGTGTAATACTATCGGAGAATCGGGCGCAGTTTTTGCGCAAAGAGGTATGAAGTGACGGATGCGCTAAGAAAACGAGCGCCATCGCACTTCGGTAAGAGTAATACATGTAGAGGGAATGCCTTCTGTAGTAATGAAACTATATTGTTACTGGTATACGCTGCTTACGTATTGTGGTACACTGATAGTATTAATCAGGTACGACAGATTAAGTATACAGCATTTTAAATATTTATCAATCCATCCGGGGTGAATATGAAAGTAGAATTAGAGGCTAGGTATTATGCAGTTAATGTGGGTGTCGTAAGAGATAGGTTACAGCGGCTCAGTGAGCAGAAGTCCGGGAAGGGAGAAGGATTTCGCATTTTTCAGCGAGATCCAAGAAGACTATTGCGCAGGATTACGTGGGATATAGACCCATCGATAGGCAAGTTCTTCCGCGTAAGGGAAGTGCCTCGACACACAGAGTTTACCCTGAAATGCGTAAAGGACGCATCGTCTATTGATGGAACCTATGAGCATACCGTGAGTATACAGGGTAAGAAGCTTGATGCAATGGCGCCATTATTCCGCGCTCTCGGGCTTGGTAGAGGATCCTATCAGGAAAATGAGCGGGAAACGTGGTGCTGCGTGCGCACTGTGGATGGCATGAGGTCTGCAGATGCAGATTGTAGCGCGATAACCATTGATTACTGGCCCGGATTAAAGCCCATAGTAGAGATAGAAGTTCTCCGGGGAAGCGCGGATATGATAGATATGCTTGAGGTAGAACTGAAGCTTCCGAAGCGATTCCTTGGCGATATACCCGATATCTACGCCCAGGAATATAATATGACAAGAGAAGAATTTAATAAGATAGAGCGGCTTACTAAGTTGGACTTCCCAGAGATTCCCTTTAAATAAAAACCCCGGATGATCAGTCCGGGGCCTGCCTTGCATAATCGGGTAGTCATTTGACTATGCAAGGCGTTCAAATTATAGAGAGGATATAACGGCTCTCATAAAGTCTGCGCGGCTCTTCTTATTGTATTTTATGCCCATAGAGCTCATAATATCTTTTATCTTCTTAAGCTGAGCGGTATCGGCCTCGAAGCTGACCCGATTGCCTTCAAGTTCTGGGGTAGTCGATTCCTTGACTGGCTGTATAGTAGCCTTGGGCTTAGCGGCCATTCGCTTATATTCGGCTACGATGGCATCTTCCCATACTTTCTCTATCTGCTGACGAGCATCTCCCGCACCACGAATGACGTCGTAGTGGCGAGTCTTCTCTCCAGGCTTTACTACCTGTTGTGTCGGCCAGAGGAGCTTATATCGCCCCATCTCATCCTTGGCGATACGATATTGATAATGCTGGGCTGGGCCGTTCCAGATGAAAGTCACATAGGCGACGGTAGTTACGACGCCATCTGGTAGGTGGGTAGGCTTGGGATCTGAGAGTTCTGTGATAACGATGTTGCTGACGCCCTCTGGGAAGAGGTGCTTAAAAGAAGAGTTGGACATGGATTTCTCCGAAGTGTGGGACTACCACGTCAGAGATCCTACCCCAGTGTCCCTAAGTCGTCAATATGCGAGCTATAATTAAAACCGATATGTGCTCTGGGACTAAATAAAACCCCGGTTTTTAGGCCGGGGCTGTCAAACGCAAAACGTTTTAGGAGACGTGTAAAGCGTTACTTTTGGTGATGCGGGACATCACTTTTTTTTCTTGCGACGAGCTTCAGAAAGAGCGATAGCGATAGCTTGCTTCGGATTCTTCACTTCTGGCCCGTGCTTAGAACCACTGTGTAGCTTACCCGATTTAAATTCTTTCATCACCTTTTTGACTTTAGCTTTGCCCTTAGGGGACTTTACCTTAGCCATCTTCTCGTCACGTTTCACTTCTTTGGCCATACCTTTGCCACAGTGTGGACATTTCATAGTTTCCCCTAGTCGACTACGTCGTCGATATATGGATTTTGATAATAGGATACGATTGGCCATTCGTGATGGATAGCCTGTCGGGGACAGTTGGCCATAGCCTTCATATCGGGGCGGATCATTCCGGAATCGGCGTTTTCTTGCCGACGACGTGGATCTATACCACCGAAGAAGTCGCTCCTCGGATTCTGTACTCGCGCCAAAGCTCTGCGATCATAGGCTTCCGCCTTGCGATTCTCTACTTCGTAGACATATTCTATGTCCTTGGAGCAGGCAGCTTCCTGTTTCAGGCGGCTATTGGCTGGAGCATTGCCTTTCTTAGACTTCATGATCACCTCCTATCGAGACCTCTGAGTTTCCTCGAAGGTAAGCCTGCGATTGATCTTCTTCTGGGCGGCATCTCGCCTATAAGCTATGTTGGCTGGGACGCCAAGTATCTTATAGGCGATTTTTTTGCCTTTTCCCGGAATGCGAACCATTCCAGGCATCTTAGTACTTCTTAGGAACGTTGTGCATCGATCGTTTACGATTATCGAGATCGTCTATTTGATGATCTACGCCACGGATGGTGTCATCCAATCCTTCTGGAAGATATGGTCCAGTGTATGGATAGGCCTTAATCATCACTTCTTGTGGAAGGTTAGCGATCGCGCGATGATCTTCGTGGATCATGCCCGCATCTTCTAATTCCGAACGACGACGTTGGTCCATGCCGCCTGCATAAGGTTCTTGGAAGCGACGTTTACTTCCTTCATAGAGAGATTTCTCCATGCCTTTGCTTTCATGATAACGTTTTGCCATAGTGGCTCCTTGGTAGAAACTGCAGCCGAACTGCAAGGTTTGACCTCTAACTACCTACGCATACTTGGTAGGATGGCATCACTCTGGCAGCGTTACACGATATATACAAGAAAAAATCGCACCGGCAAAACCTCTATGAAAAAGTAAAATCCGGTGCGACCGAAAGAACACCATTGCCCATGATAAGCGCGCTCTTAATTTGTCACGCCCCATTCTATCACAATCCTCTGGATATTCCAGAAACCTCGCCGCATGCCATACGGTCGAACGATACGGCATGGGACGAGGGTCAAAGCAGAAGTACGCCTGTGCAGACAATACCTCAATAGAGGAAGAAAGATTTTATTTTCGCGAGTGCCTGGGGAATGCGGGATGTTCGTGGAAGTGAACGTTGATGGTCAGGGTCGGGACGGGATCAGACATACAGATGGGGCATTCGCAGAGATCTTCGGTGCAGCCTGGGCACTCATCTTCCATCTCGAGGCAGATCTCCTCGATAGGAATGCGACGGGGCTCAGGAGGGCGATTCTGTGCGTTATTAGCCATGATTACCAATAACATCATGCCTAAGAATAGGTTCATACTCATACTGTTCCCATAGCTCCTTGCTGGGCCTGTTTCTGCGCTTCTTGATGATTCATCGCTTGGGAGAGGTCGAGTATCTTCTTGAGCTGGTCTAGATCAAGGTGTTCAATCTCCTTCGCTGCTTTCACCAGGTTCAGTATAGCAGTATCGTGATCTTTTTCAGCAGCGGCTCTTCGCTCAATCGCTAGCGCTCGGTTCTCTTGGATTCTACTGATACGTTCAAGACCCAAGCCTTGATCAGCAGTGGCACGAGCGTGAGCCAATTCAGTACGTGCCTGCTGCTCTTGTAGAGCTGCCTGCATCTGCATCTGCTGAACTTGCATAGCCTGGTCACGATTCGCTTTAATGGTCTCAACGAGCTGCTTCTTATTCTGGATAGTAGCTGCTTCAAGTAATGTTTCATCAGGGATCGGTACTCCTACCTCACGAAGCTGTAAGAGCTGCGCAAAGTACATCTGTTTCTGTGTCGTGGTATTCAATCCTTCTTCTACCATGGCATCATATTTTCCGAAAGCCTTACTATAGAACTGGGCAGCAGGCTGCTGTCCTTCAAGGATCTTCTGGATCTTGCCCGGGGTATAGTTAGTTTGCACGAGGTCGATGAGTAGCTTCCCGAGTAATTTTTGTGCTCGATCGAGATGATCGAAGAGTACCTGAAGAGTGGTAAGACCAGCTCCCTGGCGCAACATGGAGAGTATTCCCGCCTTGTCATCTACTGCGCTGCCGAGAAGTTCTTCGTTAACGCCAGAGATCTCTTGCACTTCCTTAGCCAGCAGCTCAGACAACTGGATCATGGAAGGTGGTACCTGTGGAGGAATAATCTGCTCCACATCAGACATTTGTGCTTCTTCCTTAAGCGCAAGGCCGCGGCCCTGTCCACTCAGGAAGATGTCTTTCGGATTTACCAGTGCATTTTCTTTGTACTTAAAGCCAGAAGTGATCTGACTCTCTAAGATGTCGAGCTCGATGATGCGTCGTCGGTTGTAGAGATACTGCGCATCCCGTAGACCTCTAACCACACCCTGTATGCGCGTTGGAAAGTATGGCATCTGAGGAGCATAATAGCTAAACATAGGAACAAAAGGATATGAATCGATTCCCATCGGGTTTGGTCCATCATACATCACCTTTCCCTGCACAACGATCGCCAGATTACACGTCGGTATCTCCTGCTCGATCATAGTTACTTGGGGATACAGACGTAGGAACTGCTTCAGCGCATCGTCATTCGAATTACGCCACTCCATCACTTCGCCAGTCTGCGTGTCAGCTAGCATTTTCTGGGTCCGATAATCCCTGTACCAGTACTCATCGTAGGTCAGTAAGTTTTTCATGCCATAATTATACGACTCGGGCATGAATTGGAACTTGCCATCTCTACCCGTACCGCTGTCATTACCCATGAGTCCGAGGATCTCTTCGGTATGTTGGGGGAGGAGCGAAATACACTCGCGCTTGGTTAAGAATGAGCGCTTCCAGATGAAGTTACAGTCGGACAGGTCGGTTTTACGAAAATAGGGATCGATGAGGAAGCTGTTATATGAGCAGTTATCGACTCGAATGTTTCCGGATATTGGGTCGGAACGGTAGTCTACCCAGACATGGAGTAGGTTCATACCGGTGACGAGGGAACCCTCAAAGGACTCAGAGATGGTCTCGAGTATGCCTTCTTGGTTAGCGAGCCACATGAAGATCTTCGTAAACTGGTCAGCCGTCTCCGCGTCTGCGTTTTCCACAGGGGTAACGATGGTAGATTTACGATTGCGGCGTTGGTAGCCGCTGATCATGTTAATTACTCGCCGTATACGGTTAAAATTGAAATTCCTACGACGATTAGCAGGAAGATTCCCATAAATATCAGACCAAAGTTGCTGATCACCTGCATGAAATCTGGTGTCCGTATCAGCCTCAGCCCAGAAAGACTGGTTAATAGTAATACTCTCAGCATATGACGCCTCCATTCTTGAAAGAATTGGCTTATCACGTTCGGTGTAGTATTGCGGGCCTAACTGGGGAAAGAGCATTCTGGACCCTCATAAACTCTGCGCAGGAGAATGATTCTGCCCATAAGCTATGGAGGTCACATGAGATATGCAATAGATTATTTCAACTGTCGACAAAGTGTCCGGGGTTCAATCTGTGACATTTCGTCACGACTTCTACTTCTTGAGATCGTGATACTGTAAGGGATCATTGAGATTCCCCGCATGCTCGAGGATCTGGGCGCGAGAAAGCTTGAAGTACTCCTGAGCCTTAGCGAGTGCCTGCTCAGGGGATTCGCCCTTGCTCACCATCTTGCGCACAAAGGCGACTGCTCGGTAGAGCATGGGGTCGGTTATCCAGTCACCGGATGATTCAGAATTCTTCAGGTGATGGGATCGGGGTTCTGGGAGTGGAATATCCTCAAGGAGCATCCAGTGGGACATGTCGCGGAGTGTCTTATGCTCATTAGCGGGAAAGCCGTTTCCCCATACGGAGAGCGGCCACTTAGCGAGTGGATCCCAGGGAAAAGTCCCGGTATTCGTGAATGCGAAATAGCCGGGCTCTTTCATATTGGTCAGCAAGATGGTGACGTTAGAGGGTGGCTTAGTTCCGAGTGGGTACCACATCTGATTCCCTATACCTAGTAATTAGAATTTTCTTCCCTAAAAAACCTGGGTAAATTCTCTTTATCTCCGTATACTGCTTCACGGTAACGTTTTTCTAATTCCTGAGGGCTCGCACCATCGCGAGTCTTAGGTAAACAAATAGCGAGGTAACGTAGTGCATCAGCCCAATGGGAGGACCAGTCATGGAGTGGATAATCTTTATATACTTTTCTTTTGGAATCGTACTCTTGACGGTAATTTTCAACGGCCTTAATCAGTGGTGCACATGCGACCTCGTCAACCCAGATCTTACTCAGCGCACTACGCACCGCCTCTATACCATCCACAACGGAAAGATCCGGTGCTACTGTAAACGCAATACCTAATTGCCGAGCCTTCTCGAGCCGGGTCATTCCTGTCCCGAACTCTTTGACCTTAATATCATGCGGGGCGAAATGCCTCCCGTATGAATAGGGTTTATTCTGCAGCACCTTCGCATAGTGCTCAAGTCCCTCTTTATTCTTCTCATAGCAGTCGATGATGCGTATCGTCTGACCAATGGTCTGAAAGAAGATGATGGTAGTTGAATCCCGCACCCCCAAGTCCCACGCAGTATGCACTTTAAATCCTGCCTCCCAAGGCACCATCCCGATCTGTCCCTTCACCCGCATGCGATCTAAGTACTTGGCATAGTACGATCCCTCAACGCCCATGGTGAACGAGGTATAATACTCCTGCTGTATCAGATCATCGGACATGATCCCCTCAGCCTTCTCCTTCTCTATTTCATAAAGCGGGATGTGTTGGGTATCATCAACGGTAAGCTTTAAACAGAACCACTCCTTCGACTGAACGGCAATCTGATATAACTCCCATAGGTGATTCTTGCCCCGCGGCGTGGAGAGAAAGAGAGCCCATCCCTGGTTCGCCGTGAGAATGGGACGGATATATTGGTACGCCCTCGGATCCTGAAGAGAGTATTCCGAGAAAATAACACCCCTCGGGTTAGTACCCATAAGGGAATCGAAATTATCAGAACCAACGAGCTGTATCAGTGACTGGTTGGAGAGCTTTATCTTCATCTCTTGTGAGTTTTTAGACTCGATCAGTTCTTCGGGTATGTAGTCGAGAAATCGCTGGCCATCATTGGTCATCGAATCCCAGATCACCTTTTTGGCCTGGGAATAGGTAGGAAAGACGTAGTAGTAGACGCCCACGTTACGGAGTGCTTGCCGAAGGCATAGGTTAAATGCACAGACATCCTTTCCTGCTCGGCGCGGAAGAATAGCCAGTACCCGTTTATAGCCCTTGTTCTCAATGGCGTCAAAAATGGGGAGCTGGTATTCTCTCGGCTTAAAGCGGGAGAGTTTAATGGTCGTTTCTACGCTCATATGTATTTTAATTCCTATCTCTGCATCTCAAGTGCGCTACCCAGAGATCATGGCATATACCATAGAGCCTCTCCCTATCCTTTAATAGATGCTCTATAGTCGAACTATAAATAGGACAGCAATCATGATCACCCACCCTCTCTTGAAGGTCAGCAACGGCCTCTAATAGCTCATCCGGGCCCGCTTCTAATAGCTCGCACAGATCTGTAATGAGATCATGGTGTTTATTGTACTTCATTCTCCCCTTCCTCTCTTTTCGACTGCCCATAGGGACGGATTTTAATCTTATTAATTCGGGCATACATGGTGTAGTTATCTGCTAGTAGCTTCTCCACCGTTCGTAATAACTTCGGTGGTGGAACTTTTAACATGACACAGAGATCGCGCACCATATCGAATCGCTCCATGAGCTCATCGTACTCGGCTTTAGTCACTATCATGGGATCTCTTTTCGGGTACGGTTTCGGTTTCTGGATACTTATCCAATACTACAACTATCTTGCCCTCTCCCTGACCTTCTTTCTGAGCGATCTCTTTTCTGTAGGCGCGGTATTCTGGATCATAAAGGGCATAGGTTCCCATCACGATGGATGAGTTAAATTTATTCATGAGGCCCATGCGCTCTCTGCGATTACAGATAATCTGTCTTGCAATGTCGATCGCCTTACGCATTCCTTCATGTCTCTGCGCTGCTTCATAGAGCCGAGCCTTAGGCAATCCCGATATTTCACAGAATCCACCCAGACTAATAGCCTCATCCTGCTGACACCATAAAAGAAGATCGTGTGTGAGCATGTCTAATTCTTGGTCAGTTCTCGGAGTAAGCCGAAATCTCTCTCTATGAGGAAATTGATAAACAGGACCGGTACGCTCTGTATTACTAACTGCGTTTTCTGGATTTGATTTCTTACGAGCCATATACTCACTCCGCGCTGATGACTTTGATAATAAACTCGGTACGCGGCTGGTGGTCATAGCACTTCTTCGCGTTAATGGAAGCAATGAGACAGTCATCGTTAAAGAGAATGCCCGTTGCTACGTCCTCGATGAACTTAATAAGATTACTCAGATCCGGTCGATAGGTATGTAATTTACCCGCCATCGTAGCGAGCTTGGCTTTAGATATTGCCTGTGGAAAGGGAAAGTAGAAGGTCACGTCGAAGTGCAACGCTCCCTGAAAAGGAGGACGATGACCGTGCTGCTGGGTTAACTGAAGCCCACAGTGCATTTTGATCTGCTTCTGAGAATCCCAGGGCCTTCTGCCCTTTGCCATACGAGCTCGCAAGAGCGGTACTGGATCCCCAGGGATCACGTAGAGAAGAGACTCTGACATGAACACCTCCAAATTGCCCACTACACGTCAATACTCTTCGTCCCCATGTTCTTCTTCCACTCTGCTATAACTTTTAACCTGAGTCAATTTCGATGAAGATTTGGGCTTAGGAAGTTCGTTGGGGATCTTACCCTGGGAAAGCTGAAGAGCTACCTCGTATGTGATGATCTCAGAGATCGGCTGTGGCTCGACTTGTTCTCGAGGAAGCGGTGGTTCATATCTACGTGGAGTATCAAATTGCCGAGGTGGTCCATAGTCTATCGGCCTCATGCCCAAGGCTGCCTTTCTGGCGTCACTTCGAGCCTGGACCTCTTCAGAGGATTGTGGACCGAGAGGCCCAAGCTGCTGAGCCTCGAAAATAATGCCGGGATATTTATTGGAAAGATCGATGAGAAGCGCTTGCCGTAGCTCTTCGGTAGCTCCTACTCCCTTAGGGGCAAAGAGATACGTCCTCGCATCTTTGAGCAACTGCTCACGGGTCGGTTCGGGCCTTTGAGGAATAACCGTAGGTTGGGGGATATACTCCTCTTTCGGCTTACTACCCGTTTCTTTTTTAAAAACCGCCCCCGAACCCTTCGCGGAGAAGGGCTGCTCATCGGGGGTTTCAAATGTCATTCGCGCCCCGTCTGGCATATGGTGTCGCTCCTTGAGCTCCTCCAAGTATTTCCAGTTCGGCTCAATGTTATTAATCTGGCACCATCGACCGCATACCGTGAAGAACCAAGCGAATCTGTCCTTCGGCTTATTCCTGGATTTTTTATACTGATCTGTAGCGTAGAGAATAGCTCCATCGGGGAATGCCGAAAGCTTTATCTGCCCAAATTTAGTCAGATTCAGAAATTTTAGTTCGCGGATCACTTGCGAGATCCCACCATACTCTGCCATCGGTCTCCTTACGCTCTGGCTCTTCGTAGTCTTTAGCTTCGAAGTATTCTTGATATAGTCATACGGTTTAGTCTCTTTACCCGTTATATAGTCATGAGATTGAGTTACAGACGGGAGATTTATAAATAAATTATTTCTTAGGCGGACATCATCACTTTGTACGGTAGGGTTAGGGGAAAACAGAAAGAAGATCGCGAGGAACTTGAAGGTCGGACATACGTTAGCAAGGGCACGGCGTACGTCACAATCCTGGAATATATCTGCCATCTTATAGAGCAGTGAATTATTCCATCGCTGGTAGGTAGAGACGAATCCTGCCTCGCGTAGACGGTCTAGGCTGCGGCGCACGGTGCGGTCAGTTAACTTAGTAAGTTCGGCGAGGCGCTTCTGGGAGGGGAAAGTGATAGAAAAATTATGAGTAAATGCCGCCAGGGCGTTCAAAACCTTGAGATCGGAAGGGAGTAATATAACCCCATAATCCGCCACAATCCGCTCTTTGCTATACGCCGAAACAGGAATCATGAGCTTGCAGTATTGCTTTTCCGCTGAGATGCCCTTATAATAAGGCTTAGTTACATGATTATTCATGGCTGACATCCTTCCAATACGGAATGAGGTCGGTTGAGAATCAGTGGTCTACTGAACCTTGGCGCGCTTGGTGAAGTTAGAGAGCTAGATTTGAACTTATTCGTCATATAATCTGCAGGTTTTATGGTTGGGTCTGCGTGCATGGTTACTGTTCTGTCTTATCTCGGGAAGAGAAAATGATTAAATAATGTAGGCGCTATTTGTAGTAGTGCCTATTTTATTATCTATTCACCAAATTATGTTCGATCTCTCATTTTATACTATTCTCGCAGTATTTTGTCTACTCGCCGAGTGAGGCTTCCTGCTTCCGAACCCAGCAATCTATCGACCACAATATGCGTAATTCCACCTTACGATTCCCTTTTAAGAATGCATTAAGGGTGACGGGGGAGATCCCTATTTCCCATGCCAAGTTGGAAAAATTAGGCATCTTAATTCTATGGTATACCTTCCGCAAGCGGTCGCGGACCTCATCCTGGTCCTCTAAATACTCCATGACTATCTTCATTACCTGCTCATCGATCATAAAATACTCCTTCGAGTGCAATATATATATTATATATTTTAATATAGTATGTTAAAATAAGTAAGTGATGATTAGCGATCCTGGAGGATATGCAATGGACAGAAGTAACGAAATATTGGCAGCGATACAGACGCTACAGGATGAAGTAAGGCGATTGCGTAGCAGTGCCTCAAATTTGGCCCATGCTGGAAGATCTACTGAGATCAATGAGTTAGCCTCGGCGCTCGCCAAAGCTCAAGCTGAGATGAAATTAGCAGGACTAGATTCGGCGAACCCATACTTTAAGAGCAGGTATGCCGACTTTGCATCCATCGTGAAGGCTTCGAGGCCTGCGCTGACTAAGCACGGGCTCTGTGTGACGCAGCAGATTATTATGGGGGAAGAGGGGCAGAATATTTTACTTACCAGGTTATTACATGCATCGGGCCAGTTCTTGGAATCCATGATGCGCATTATCCCTGCCAAGAATGATCTTCAGACGCTTGGTAGCTATCTAACTTACCTGAAGCGATATGCGTATGCTGCTATCGTGGGCGTGGTCGCTTCTGACGAAGATGACGATGGCGAGGTAGCGATGGCCCCTGCGCGCACGAAGCAGGAGAAGGGCGTGGAGCTGAATACGAAGTATGACCCGCGTGAAGAATCGCATGAATTAATTTCTAAGGACCAAATAGCCGAAATCGAATATGAGCTTGCGGCTTATCCAGATATCGCAGAAATGGTGCTCGATGGTCTCAAGCTGCATTCTATTGCTGATATGCCGAAATCCAAGTATCGTGCTTCCATAGAACGTATACGAGCGATAAAGAATGCTCGGAACGGAGTAAAGTGAGGGCACCGCTATGGTGAATCCACCCAAGATACTGTATCGGTATGGCATGCCGAATAAGTTTGATCAGGCGCCACATGGCACCATCTGCAGAGCCGAATTGGGGTCGGACGGTCAGGTGGAAATATATAAACAGGTTTGTCAGGACGAGGAAAATCCCCTCTGGGAATTGCAAGACCCTAAAGGGTACGAGTCGGTCGTCACTGCTGGTGAGTAATCTAGAACATTACTCATTATCCTAAACCGACCCTGGGCCTTCCTGTTCATTCTACTGTAGGAAGGCCTAGGGGGATCAAAAATACTAACAGCGTAGTATGCGCTCTCATCACTAGAGAATACATCGATCTAATCGATAGATCTACTTAATCATCTCAGCTCACTCGGAATCCTGAGGCCCATGTGATCAATGGACTCGCAGATCCCAGCACGGTTACGCCCAGCGGACCGCCACTTGTCGTGGTGTACGAGGCAACGAACGTCACCTGATCGCCACCATTGAGCGTAGTAGTCGCCGTACAGACCGGAGTAAGGAGCTGGTTAACTGTTCCAGTGAGGCCATCAACTGGCTGGCTATAAAAGGTAAACGCTGGCGTCACTATTTTATTCGCAGCGAAGATAGTGGTACTGTCATTATTCCTGATAGCCGTTGTCAGCTGGAAGCTATACACGCCCGTTGCCGGAGCCGTAAAGACTGCCGGAAGGCCTGCGCCGCTTCCCGCATAAAAATCACCACCTGTATCCGTTGGAACCACAAGTGCCTGCAGCGTGCCTAGCGTGTAATCGGGAGAGGCGAGAAATAATCCTGCCTGATCCACTGCTTGATATGCCATGAAGGACGCAGGAATAACCCCAGCCGCCTGCACTAAGAAGCCAGAGCAGTAAGTCGTTAATGGAGTTGTATTTCCCAGAACTCGGCCACCTGGTCCTGAGAAAATGTTCACCTCGAAGGTAACCACATCTCCTATATTCAGATCAGCACACACCGTCGTTGAGGCAGTAATGTTGGTAGAGTTGGGACTTGAGCCACTAAAGGACACTGAGGAGCCGCGGTAGGTCTTACTTGGCGTAACGATTAATACATCGCCAAAGAGCGTAGTAGATCTGGAGGGCTGGTTATTCCAGTCAGCAGTAAACTGCAGGAAGTATTTCCCCGTCACTGGAGCGGTAAAGGTAGCTGGGCCGCCAACACCATCTCCGGGAAAGAAGTTGCCTCCCACATCAAAGTCTTCGGTAAGGACGACTGCGGATCCCAGATCATAAGTAGTTCCCAGAAATGAAGCAGTAGTCGCCTGATGCGCCAAGAAGGCACAGCTTGTTCCACCACCACCACCGCCACCAGTCGCTTCGATCGTGATGCTATTCGCGCCGTTGATAATATTCACGTTAGAGCCGGCAGTTAAGTTCCTCCAGAGCGGCGCGCCACCGGTAGAGCCGATGAGCACCTGGCCGTTATTGCCCTTATCAGAGAATAAGAGCCCGGAGTTATCACTCTGTACCACGCCCTCAGAGAAGTTATTAACGGTGACATTGCCATTAAAGAGCGCATTGCCTGTGAATTGGCTCGCACCGCCAACGTTTAAGGTTGTTCCGACAACGAGACTGCCTGCAAGAGTAACGCTCGGATCAAGGTTAACGGTGACCGTATTCCCTGCACCAGTAGTGCCAATGTTAGTGCCACCCAGAATACGCAGGACTCCAGCCGCCTCAGTTGCGGTTCCCGAATCGGTTGGGAAGTTAATGGCACCTCCACCCCCTCCGCCGACGGCAGAAAGGTCGATGGAATTGGGGCCATTCGTAATCGTGATCGATGAATCGAGGGAGGTAAGATTCGCCCACGCAGGATCTGCGCCCGTTGCGGCGATGATAACCTGGCCATCAGTTCCGTTCGTGCTCGAGAGAATGCCTGAGGCATCACTCTGGACCACGCCGCGACCGAATGAAGTAACCCGTACCCCCGCATCGAACTCAGCATTCCCTATAAAGAGACTGGTGGTTCCTACTGATAAGCTACCCGCCAAGCTGATAGATGGATCTAAGTTAATAGTAACCGTATTGCCTGCGCCCGTTGTGCCAATATTGGTGCCGCCATGGATAATAATTACTCCCGCTGCTGGCGTAGCTGTTCCCGCGTCAGTATTAAACTGCTCAGAAAAGGTCCCCGCCAAGGAAATAGTAATCGTATTGCCTGCGCCCGTTGTAGTGACATTGCCATCACCCAGGATATTTAATACGCCTCCCGCTTCATTGGCCACACCAACGTCTGCGGGGAAGGTATTTGCACCACCACCGCCACCGCCGGGATATAACTGAACCCAGGTTGCAATACCGGCCTCTAAGGCGACGAGCATCCAGATCTCTTCCGAGACGCTGTGACCACTCACTAACCAAAAGGTGCCGATATTAAAGTTTTGATAGTCGTTCACGGTCGGGGAACGGTCTTTTACAAAGAGCGGGGCAGGGGTGTTTGGCTCCACCCCCACATATGCGAGTGGGTTGATCCCACTCAATCGTTTCGCTGATACCATCATATCTCCTAATCACACATGGCTAATTTGGAGAGCGTTCCCACTTTGCGCTCAAGCTCAGCCACCTTCTCAGCGAGGCCGAAGATGGTGCGCTCGTGCATATCGATGACCCTGAAGGCCATCTGTAGCTCATTGAGCATCAGCACGGGAAGCGCGTCGTATCGTACCGTAAGCGCTTGGCCCTCATTATGGACCACGAGCTCTGGCATGACCTTCTCAACTTCTTCAGCGATGAGTCCCATCTGTCTGCGCTTCTCTTTATCAGCCTTCATCGTGAAGGTAACGGGACGGAGATTATGGATCACATTGCTAATAGCACCCATATCTTCGATGTTATCCTTAAAGCGGCGAGAGGAAACAACCGTACCCAACTGACCCGTATTATCTACGTTCACCGGAATGCCGGTGCCACCAATCGTGATGCCAAAGATGCCTGCAATGGTACAGAGAGTGGTTACCCCTTCGCGGCCGATGTGGGTCGCGTTAGATTCTCCCAGGGTGCCGTCGACCAGTGAGCCGATCAGAATGTTATTAGACTCTGCGCCCGCATACGACTGTCCTGTCGCGTACCCAATCATGGTGTTATTAGAACCAGTATCAAGGCCCGCGGCGCCTGACCCGACCCCGATTCCCACGTTCTGGCTACCAGTCGTGAGATCTTCTATCGCATTCGCACCAATGGCTATATTCGAAGTGCCTGTCGTTAAGCTGTTAATAGCCCCGGAACCGAATCCTGTGTTGGCAGTTGCCGCAGGATCTATAACCGATGGATCTCCCGATCCGCCACCAAATGCGTTCGCATTGGCAGTAGAATTACCCGAATGTAGGAAAAGAACTCCGTTGAGAGTAATTAATCCCTCTGTGAGCGCCGCATTACTCTCTGGCAGCGTAAGGCTGCCTGCGAGTATATCAACATCGCCCGTAGTCGCAGAGAAGCCCGTCCCAGCAGTCATGCTTCCAGAAATAGAAACGGTGTCGTCTAGATTAACGGTGACTGTCGCAGCCGCTGCGGAAGTGTTTATATTACTTCCTCCAGCAATCGTCACTGTCGCGCCAGTAGCCGAACCTACATCGCCATCAAGTGTTACGATGCCTGCCATGCCCGCAGCAGATAAATCTATTGTGTTTGGACCATTCGTTATGGTAACGGTGGTGTCGATCGACGTGATATTGGCCCATGCAGGAGCGCCCGCAGTAGAGCCTATCAGTACTTCACCATCGTCGCCCTTACTTGCGCTCGCGTTACCGCCGCCATCTATCTGAAGAACGCCAGTAGCGCCCAGGCCAGAAAAGATAACTGCATTACCCGTCGCCTCGAAATCATTAACCACGATGCTGTCATCGAGATTAATGGTGAGAGTGTTGCCCGCACCTGCGGTATTTATATTAGTGCCGCCCAGGACATTAAGCACGTCTGCCACTGGGACAGCGATACCCGCGTCAGTTGGGAACGTTGCAGCGGCCCCTAAGGATGGATAAATCTGAACCCAGGTAGCAATATTTCCTACAAGGGATACGAGCATCCATACTTGTGATCCCGTCACAATCCAGAGTGTCCCGATATTATTATTCTGTACGTCGGCCGGGGTCGGGGGAAAGGGTTGTACAACTAATTGGGGTGGGGCCGTTGGCTCGACACCCATATATGCTAAGGGATTTATACCCGTTAATTTCTTACCAGTAGCCATTATTGACCCTCCTGAATGGGAGCTGAGAATAAATCGCTGGCAGGGTCATATACATACCCCACCTCTGCGCGATTAGATCCTCGAACTGCCTGTAGACCAGCTGGGGGCGCCCATTGCGAGACTCCATCCCAGATTACTACGCCCGTTACTACATTATCCGCGTCTATTAGTGCGTATCTATACATAGCCTCTCCTAGAAGTGTTCAACGACGATAATCTGGCCATCCGCACCATCTCCTCCAGCGCCGGAAGTGGTTCCTGTGATAGAGCCGCCTCCACCACCGCCGCCACCGCCAGGAGAGCCACCCTTCCCGCCCACTCCCCCAACGAGTCCTGTGTGCTGACCACCGCCGCCGCCACCGCCAGATCCTCCAGAAATCCATCCGAGGCTTACGGACCCGGTTATGCCGTTACCGATAAGGCCATCAATACTTGAGCCGCCTTCTATGCCACCCGCGCCGCCCGCTATAACGACAGTAGTGGTATCAAGTTGCGTGACGGGCTGTCCGTTCGCTGCCTGGCGAGCGGTTCCTGAATCCGCACCGCTTCCGCCGCCTCCGCCAGACGTTATAGGGGTTCCTGAAGGCGTGGTCGAAGCAACGTTACTGCCTGTTCCCCCGGGGTTAGTACCGAAAGCGCCAGCCCACATCAGGCGCCCACCCACCGAGGTTCCTCCAGATACAGTCGTAGTGGTTCCTCCGCCACCGCCGCTCGAAGTTTGAGCAGCGCCAATAATATTTCCTATGGATGATCGAGTTCCGGGGTTTCCAGGGTTGCCATTAGTTCCCGCGCCGCCCTGAGTTGCTCCACCACCGCCGCCAGCCCCTATAGTCACAGAAACTGACGTGTCGAAGTAATTAGCAGGAGACTGCATAAAGACGCAGCCACCCCCTGCTCCACCACCACCGCCCCCAGCGGCAGTAGAAGCTCCCTGGCGACCACTTCCCCCTCCGCCACCTCCGTTGAAGATATACACGGTGATAAGCTGCGCGCGAGAGTCCTTTGTGAAGGTGCCGCTCGCGTTAAAAGTAGTGATTTTAGTACTGTTATTTATCGCATTATTCGTTGCCATTAGACCACCGTTAAGTTGCCGATTGAACTTCTAACTACAAAATCAGTGTTGGCTGTGATGCAGACGATCTCGAATGAGTCGTAACGATTGGTAGAGGCTAGTGAGCCACCAGCTCCGGTCGTCGTATTCACCGATCCGAAATGTATCGTCTGGCCACTATTCTGTGCTACGAGCCAGCCGCCAGATCCTTTGCCCACAATGGCCATGAGATCCCCCAATGCCGCAGTAGCCGGCAACGTCGCCGTTACAGTGCCTGCGTTATTGAGGATGTAGCCATGACCAACGGCCATAGCCTGCGTGGTCCCCGTCTGCTCAGACCAGGTGAGCCCACCGCTCGATGGAACCGCTTGGAAAGTAGGAGCCACGCCTGCGCCATTACTCGTAAGCACCTGTGTCGCTGTGCCAACTGCTGTGGTCACTAAGCGGGTGCCATCGTAATAGACGACGCCGTCAGTATTAGTCATTGAGGTCGCATTAGTGCCGCCGTTAGCGATCGCCAGGGTTCCTGTAAGCGTCTCGGTAGTTCCAGCTCCCGAAAAGGTAAGTCCGGTGGTGCCACCCGTAAAGGTGAATGAATTCCCCGTAAGCGCTCCGCCACTATTCCCTGTGATAGAAATAGATGATGCAGGAGCCGCCTGAAATGTAGGAGCAACGCCTGCACCATTACTCGTGAGCACATTGGTAGCCGTGCCGACTGCTGTAGTTACTAGTCGAGTGCCGTCGTAGTAGACCACGCCATCAGTATTCGCCATGGAAGTTGCGTTAGTTCCGCCGTTAGCGATTGCCAATGTTCCCGATAGAGTCTCAGTGCCTCCAGCCCCGCCGAAGCTCAGGCCAGTCGTTCCGCCAGTAAAGGTGAACGCCGCGCCAGTGAGTGCGCCACCAGTATCTCCTGTGATAGAGATGCTACTCGCAGGTAACGTCGCGTATGCTGGAGCAACGCCAGCGCCGCCTGAGCGTAGGAATTGCCCCACGGTTCCAGTAGCTGTGGTGACTAGTCGGGTTCCGTCATAGTAAACGGTGCCGTCAGTAGTCGCGAATGAGGTTGCGTTGGTACCTCCATTGGCTACCGCAAGGGTTCCACCTAGAGTTTCGGTTGTTCCTGCACCAGCAAAGGTTAATCCGCTTGTGCCACCAGTAAAGGTGAAGCTACCACTAGTGAGCGCGCCGCCGCTGTCGCCCGTAATAGAGATAGAGGCGCCCGCTGCAGTCTGAAACGTCGGCAATATGCCAGCGCCATTACTCGTGAGGAGTTGGCCAGCCGTTCCCACCGAAGCAATCGACTGGAGAGCAGCCGTAGAAGTCGTTCCGCCCGTAATAACCGCGTAAGGAGTGAATGAGGCATCTCCGGTGCCCCCCTCGACCACTGGTTGAGGAGATATTCTTTTATATGCCATTAGTAGACCTCATAGCTAGAGCCATTGAAAATTAAATCCACCGCTTCATAATTCGTGTTCATCACAAAACTTGTAGACCCATCAATGAGCACCACGCCGCCAACGGTAGTGATCGTGATATTACTCGCGGCACTCGTTCCCAAAGAATCCTTAACCGCGAAGATACGTCCCGTGGCTGGCGCATTAGGGAAGAGAAGGGTAACGGCGCCTCCACTGGTATCTACCGCTAGGTAGTAATCGGTCGAAAGCACTGTATACGGAGAGGCCGCATTATTAACGGATACTATCTGTACCACATATGGAGCGGGGATCGCCTGAGAGCCGAGCTGGCCATTACTATCAATGGTGGCTATATTGAGGCCGCCACCGCCAGGAGTAACGCCATAGATGCCCGCTATAAACGTAGTATCCTGCTGTCCCGATCCAGAGCCCTGGGTGCCGATGCGAATAGTGTTGCCATCTGCGAGCACGCCATTATTACCGATTAATATGTTATCTGATTCGGTAGTCGTGTAGTTACTGCCAGCGCCAGCTCCAAGAGCTATATTGGTAGATCCGGAATCCAATGCCGCGAGGGCAGAGATGCCGAGCGCGGTGTTGGTGCTGGCGGAAGTAGAAGCGCCCATGGCATTCGTGCCGACGATAGAGTTATTAATGCCGCCGAGCAGCGATGCTCCCGCATTAAATCCTATCGCTGTATTGCCGCTACCCGTGGTAACTGCGTTTAAATTGCCCGCACCGAGCCCTGTATTAGCTACGCCGACAGCAGGAGTATGGGTAGTCGCAAAGGCGGAAGTGCCCAGGACTGTATTAAAGTCGCCGTCAGTAAACGTAAGCGTCAGCGTTGAGACGTTATCACCCGTGATGAGCGGAGTTCCTTCAGCCGTCGAAGAGATAACGTTGACTGTAGCGCCTGTCGCATTGCCCGTATTGCCATCAAGTTCAGTAATAGCTCCGGCCGCTGGAAGTGCCTGGGATCCCAATTGGCCGTTACTATCAATAGTCGCCATATTGAGACCGCCGCCACCAGGAGTGACCCCATAAATGCCAGCGATATAGCAGGCATTTTGCTGCTGCGTGCTCGACCCCGAGACTCCTATGCGTATCGCATTACTTTCTGAGTTAACTCCGCGGTTTCCGATGAGGATGTTATTACTCTCGCTACCCGCAGTCATCAGGTTTCCCGTACTGGTCCCGATCCCGATATTGTATTCACCGCCCACAATATGCTGTAATGCACCAACGCCGACCCCGATATTACTCGCGCCCGTGGTAAGATCTTGCAGCGTAAAGGCGCCCAGTGATACGTTAGTGGCTGCAGTAGTTATGCCCGTTGCCGTATTAGTGCCAACGAGGGTGTTATATTGCGCCTGCGTGAGATCAAGTGTCAGATTTGCTACATTCTGGCCGAGGAAGGTATTGCCTGTGCCCAAAGTGCTCAGAAAGACTAGACCGTTGGTGATCAGAAATCCCTGAGTCCCGGCAGCATTTGATGCCGGTATCGTAATATTGCCCGCAGAGACCTGTAGATTCCCATTGCCCACGACCACATTGCCTGACCCATTAGGGGTGAAGGTGATGTCGCCATTCGCAGCGGGATCTATGGTCATCTGAAGTGGCGTCCCGCCTGGCGTAGCATTGGGGCTCAACGATACGACAAACTTTAATTTGCCCGAATCGCCCAGGTCTAACCCTATGGCAGCTGAGGACGTGCCCGTTATTTCTTCATAGACATACGGGCTACCATTATCTCTAAATCCTAATTTTCCCATGGTAGCTCCTAAAACTGATAGTAGAATTCATAATCGGCTATCCAGTTCCAGGTCTGGCCCGCAACGCCGATCACATTAATCTCTGCCATCTCAGTTCCTATATTTACTGAGCCAGAGATGTCTGCCGTAGAGGTTGTGTTGGCACTGATGATAGGAGCTCCCACTATGGTCACGTCTCCACCGGCCGGTCGGAGGACGGTAAAAATAACTTCACCACCCCAGGCATCAGCAAAGTTGTCTCGCAGACCATTAATAACCGCCTTAATGGTGATCATCTCGCTATCATTCACAGGCAGAGAGATGATATTGACGGTCACTAATCCGACGGTTTGTGCAGAAGCAGCGCCCGCATTGGTCTGGGAAATGGTGAGCGTACTAGTTCCTGGGTTCCCAGTAACGGTAAGGACTCCAGTTCCTACTACGTTAATATTATTACCAGTAGGGCCTACTGGCCCCCCGGTATTGCCCGTAAGTGTTTCGACGACAGTAGGTGGGACTGGCCCACCTCCAGACCTTTGTAATATTTGACTCATCAGGACTCCTAAGCAGCTTCTGCGGCGTATACAACTTCCAGGTAAACCGCGCCAGAAGAAGCAGGCGTGCCGTTATCCTTCACATAAAAACGAGAGCCTTGGGCGAGATAGAATCCTCCCCCTGGGCCCTTATTACTCGTGAAGTCATAGATTCGCGCCTGCCCAGCAGGAATATAGACATGATCAGTGACGCCATTAAAGGAGCCGAATACATCGGTATCGGTAAGATTTTCTACTACTATTTGGTGGGCTGGATTATCGAGCACCGTCCCTACCCCGGCATAGACGCCAGAGATAGAGCCGAACGCGAGACTCCTGAGCGGCTCCCAGGCTACTCGGATTGAGATTGCATACATAGGCGCTCCTTAACTGATGTCTGGTTGATAGTAGCCAGCAAGATAGACGAGCCCTGCGCCAGCAGCACCGCGTACGTATATTACCGTTCCTTGAGCCATAGCAGCGCTTGAAGTATTGGGCTTAGCATTCGCCTGGAAATCCAGTTGAAGTCGCTCGCCCGGGAAGAGATGGTCATGAGCAGTCGCCCCGCCATCGTAACTAATATCTATTTCTCGATTTGATGAATTAATAATTCTCAAGATCACACAGGGGGCCTGAAGCCCCCCGTTTAATGGCACGAAACCACCTGTGAACGTTGCAGAATTTACAGAAGTAAGCGGAACCGCTTTTATGTAATTCTTTACGGCCATATCATTCCTATTTCTAGGACTGAACACCAGCATCCGTTTTCGCGGCGTCCTCGGCGTTCGCTTTCTGGACGGCGAGCGCTTTCGCGTTATCCTCCATCTGCATCACCTGCATCCGTATATCGTCGAGGGCCTTATAGACCTCTTCGTAGGGAGCAGCCCAAGGAATCCCGAAATCGTAAATACGGTTTTCAATCGCATGAACAACTTTAACTATTGCGTACAGATCCATAAGATCCTCCGGATTAAAGGGGGTAGACTAACCAAGCGGCAGTCTAACTCGCC
>Ga0068859_100000555_pt1 | contig 37087 bp, 26 predicted proteins | sample KBSSwiS22_FD_66585 | JGI IMG/M metagenome (GOLD analysis project Ga0068859, IMG submission 66585) | Switchgrass rhizosphere microbial communities from Kellogg Biological Station, Michigan, USA - KBS Switchgrass S2-2 | ecosystem: Host-associated > Plants > Roots > Rhizosphere > Soil ... | reverse complement strand
ACGCGACCACGACACGGCCGCGGGTCGTCAGCCGCAGCGCGGGAGTGCGCGCAGGGTTGCGGGGGCCAGTCTTCTTGCCCCCGGCAACCGGGTGCTCGGCCGCGGCGGCCCGCGCGAGTGGGCTCAGCACCAGGGGCGCGGCGACGGCCGGCCGACGGGATCGGCCGCGGGGCGGTACGGGCAGGTTGATTACTTGGGCACTGTCAGGACGCCCGGGGGCCGGGCGGCCCTGGATCGTCGTGGCCCCACGCGGGTTCGTCACGCCAACCTCCTTGCGGCCGGGCCAACCACCCGGCGGCGCTCGTCGAGCAAAGCTCAACCAACTCGGGGGTCCGGGAAGCTGTTCCCCGGGCAGACATCGCGGGCCACCGTGGAAGCTAACGCAAGGTCAACAAGCCATGGCGGCCGGTACTGGGGCAGGGTGTCGTTCGAACTGATGGTCGATTCTTACACCCATAAGCCGGGCATCACACGAGGACACGCTCGAACGCCTGTTTGAGATTCCCACGTCGTGCGACTACGGTCATCACGATCAGGCATGACGCGCGCGGCCTTGCCCGCCAGCGGCACCGCCCATCAGCGGGCACCGCCCATCAGCGGGGCACCGTCCACCAGCGGCATTGCCCCGTCGCAGATCCACCTCGAGGCGAGGAGAACCTACGCCATGACCACGCAGGGTAGGAGCCCGCGCAGGGCCGGCCGCCCGTCCGCCGGCCGCGCCGAGGCCGGCGGCACCGTGCGCGACTTCCCCGACGGCCCCGTCGACGAGCTGGGCCTGACCGCCCGCCAGCGCAAGGTGCTCGAGGTGATCCGCGAGGCGGTCGAGCGCCGCGGCTACCCGCCGAGCGTCCGGGAGATCGGCGAAGCGGTCGGGCTGACGAGCACCTCCAGCGTGGCCCACCAGCTGAAGGTGCTCGAGGACAAGGGCTTCCTGCGCCGCGACCCGAACCGCCCGCGCGCGATCGAAGTCGTCACGCCTGAGGGCGAGCCGCCGGTCCGGCCGCTGCCGAAGTCCCGGCCGGCGGGCGGCCGGGGGCGCCCGCCGCTGCGGGTGCACACGCTCGGGGTGGCCGGCGACGTCGACTCGGCGGACCACCAGGACGCCCCGTTGGGGGCCGCCACGGCCTATCTGCCGCTCGTCGGCCGAATCGCCGCCGGTGGGCCGATCCTGGCCGAGCAGGCCGTCGAGGACGTGCTGCCGCTGCCGCGAGAGATCGTCGGCGAGGGCACGCTGTTCCTGCTGCGCGTGGTAGGCGAGTCGATGATCAACGCGGCGATCTGCGACGGCGACCTGGTCGCCGTCCGCCAGCAGCCGGTGGCCGAGAACGGTGAGATCGTCGCGGCGATGATCGACGGTGAGGCGACCGTCAAGCGCCTGCGCCGCCAGGACGACGGCCACGTCTGGCTGCAGCCGGAGAACCCCGCCTTCCAGGACATCCCGGGCGACGACGCCACCATCCTCGGCCGCGTGGTCGCCGTGATGCGCCGAGTCTGAGCCCGCCCCCGGGTCGAGGGGCACGCACCCAAGGCGCCCCCCGACCCGGTATCCCGGCCCGTCTCCGCCCGGCAGACCGACCGCCGCGTCCCCGCAGACCGACCGCGAGATCCTCGGCAGATCGATCGTCAACCCTTCGGCAGACCGACCGTGGATCTTGCGGCAGAATGACCGTCCCCCTCAGGCGTGGACCGGCTGGCAGACGGACTCCAGCTCGGCGGCGAGACCCGCGGACACCCTGGCGCGCAGCTGGGTGCCGTCGCCGGTGTGCTCCTGGTGGAGCACCTCGCCGGAGTCGTGGATCCGGGCGACCAGGTCGCCCCGGCGGTACGGGACGATGACGTCGACCTCGACCTGCGGGTGCGGGACCCGGGCCGCCAGGGCCTCGACCAGTTCCGCGAGCCCCGCGCCCGTCCGGGCCGAGACGCACACCGCGTCCGGGGCGGTCCGCCTGATGCCCGCGATCGTCGTGGAGTCGGCGATGTCGGTCTTGTTGACCACGACCAGCTCGGGCACGTTGCCCGCGTCGATGTCGTTCAGCACCTCGCGCACGGCCGAGATCTGCCCGACCGGGTCCGGGTGCGAGCCGTCGACGACGTGCAGGATCAGGTCGGCGTCGGCGACCTCCTCCAGCGTGGAGCGGAATGCCTCGACGATCTGGTGCGGCAGGTGACGGACGAAGCCGACCGTGTCGGTGAGCGTGAAGGCTCGGCCGTCTGGCAGGGTCGCGCGGCGCACCGTCGGGTCCAGCGTCGCGAACAGCGCGTCCTCGACCAGCACGCCCGCGCCCGTGAGCCGGTTGAGCAGCGAGGACTTGCCGGCGTTGGTGTAGCCGGCGATGGCCACCGACGGCACGGCGCCGCGCTTGCGGGAGGACCGCTTGGTCTCGCGGACGGTCTCCATCTCGCGCAGTTCCCGGCGCAGCTTCGCGATCCGGGCGCGCAGCCGCCGCCGGTCCGTCTCGATCTTCGTCTCACCAGGCCCGCGGGTACCGATCGGCGCGCGCCCGCCCGAGGCCGCCTGCCGGGACATCGACTCACCCCAGCCGCGTAGCCGCGGCAGCATGTACTGCAGCTGGGCGAGCTCGACCTGCGCCTTGCCCTCCTTGGACGTGGCGTGCTGGGCGAAGATGTCAAGGATCAGCGCCGTGCGGTCGATGACCTTGACCTTGACCACCTCCTCCAACTGGCGCAGCTGGCCGGGGGTCAGCTCGCCGTCGCAGATCACCGTGTCGGCACCGGCCGCGCGGACGACGTCGGCCAGCTCCCTGGCCTTGCCGGAGCCGACGTAGGTCGCCGTGTCCGGCTTGTCCCTGCGCTGAACGAGCGCGTCCAGCACGACGGAGCCGGCGGTCTCGGCGAGCTGGGCGAGCTCGGCCATTGACGTCCGGGCGTCGGCCAGCGTGCCGGCCGTCCACACGCCGATCAGGACCACCCGCTCCAGCCGCAGCTGGCGGTACTCGACCTCGGTGACATCGGTGAGCTCGGTCGCGAGCCCGGGCATCCGGCGCAGCGCGCCGCGTTCCTCGACGGCCAGCTCGTCGCCGGCATCGTCGTAGAAACCAAGTGTGGATTCAGCGGGAAGACTCATACCGTCCGTTCCAACGCGACGGACCCGCGTCTGGATTCCACCAGCTGGATTCCACGCGGTGCCGATCGCTCCAGTTGTTCCCTGCCTGCGCACGGTGCCGGTAGCGTGCCACGCCCGGGCCACCCTCGCGACGGGTTTTCGACGGCCGGACCACGACTCGGTCACACGGGCCCGGTCAGGCCTGGCCACCCGCCAGCGCCGGTCGCGCGGAGCGGGCCCGCGCAGCCGCGAGCCAGTCGGGGCGCAGCAGGCCGTCGCTGACAAGGACGGCCGGGCCGCGCAGGCGAACCTGGTCGGTGTCCCACAGCACGGTGAGCCGGCCGCCCGGGACCTCGATCGGGACCGACGTCCCCGGCCCCCTGCCGGCCCTGGTCGCGGCGGCGACCGCGACGGCGCACGCTCCGGTGCCACAGGACAGGGTTTCGCCGACACCCCGCTCGTAAACCCGCATCCGGATCGCGTCTGGCGCGCCGACGACGATCTCAACGTTGACGCCGGTCGGGAACGTCTCCGGCGAAACCCGGGGCAGCCGGGTCAGATCGAGAGCGCGCAGCGCCGCCGCGTCCAGATCATCCGCGAAGCAGACCGCGTGTGGGTTGCCCATCGAAACCCTGGTGGCCAGGAAGGTCCGCCCGGCGACGGAAACGGGCTCGGTGCCCGGGGGGCCAATCGTCGGCGGCCCCATCTCGACCGTCACGTCACCTTCGGCGGGGACGTCTGCGATACGCACCCCCGCCCGGGTCGCGACCGGGATCAGGCCGGGCCGCTCGTAGCCGGCGTCGACGAGATAACGGCCGAAGACCCGCAGCCCGTTGCCACACATCTCGGCGATCGACCCGTCGGCGTTGCGGTAGTCCATGAACCACCGGGCGGCTCCGGGCGCCGCGGCGGCCGGCTCGGCCGCCGCGAGCACCACCCTCAGCACTCCGTCGGCCCCGACTCCGAACCGCCGGTCGCAGAGCGCCCGGACCAGCTCGGGCGTCAGCTCCAGGTCTCCGTCCGGGTCCGGAACGATCACGAAGTCGTTCCCTGTCCCCTGCCCCTTGACGAACCGCACCCAGCAATCCTATGGAGCCCCGCCGTCAGCCGCTGGGCTGCATCTCATACCCCACCCCACGGCCGAGCGCCAGCTGGCGGGCCTCGTCCACCCCCAGCGGCGGGCAGAAGACGGGACCGGTGGCCCGGTCGCAGCCGAGGTGGATGAGCCGGGCGGCGAGGCGGGCGTTGTCGACCCCGTCGGCGAGGACGACCGTGCGCCGGCGATGCGCCAGCGTGACCATCGCGGCGAAGATGGACTCGCCTTCCAGGTCCCGCAGGGTGGCCCGCAGGAACCGGTCGTCCAGCCGGACGACATCCAGGGGCAGCAGGTCGAGCGTGGCCGGCGAGCCGATCCAGCCGCCGAACCCCCGGACGGCGATCGCCACCCCGCTGTCGCGCAGCCGGTCCAGGGTGCGGGGCAGCGACGGGTCCGCACGGCCGAGGGCCTCCTCGGTGAACGCGAGGCCAACCGCCCCGGACGGCAGCGCCGCGCGGTAGCGGACCATCGTCACGAGCCGCGAGGCGAAGCCGGGCTGGGCGAGCTGGCGGGAGCCCATGTGCAGCCACAGCCGGGGCGGGCGGACGGAGCTGCCGGCGGCCATCCGGTGCCAGGTACGGCACTCGGTGACGGCGGCGCGCAGCGCCCACTGGTCGAGCTGGTCGATGAGCCCGGCGAACCGGGCGACCGCGCGGACGTCGGCCGCGTCGAGCAGGCCGCGGACAGGATGCGCCCACTGGAGGCGAGCGGTCATCCCGGGCACGGACCCGACGCGCAGATCCACCTCGGGCTCAAAGGTGAAGCGCAGCGTACCGTCGTCGAAGGCCGCGTAGAGCGCACGGACGAGCGCCAAGTCCAGCTGGGTCACGCGACCGCTCCGCCCTATACCCCTGACTCCACCAGGCGGCGGACGATGCCGACATCGGGCTGGTCCAGCCAGTTTATCCGTGGATCACGCTTGAACCAGGACCGTTGACGGCGCGCGAACCGCCGCGTCGCGGTGACCGTCGCGCTCCGGGCATCCTCTTCGGAGGCGAACTCGCCCCGCAGCCAGCCGAGCACCTGGGCATAACCGAGCGCGCGGGACGCGGTTCGGCCCTCGGCAAGGCCGACCTTCTCCAGTTCGCGCACCTCGTCGACGAGACCGGCAGCCCACATCCGATCCACCCGCCGCACGATCCGGTCGTCAAGGTCGGGCCGGTCCAGGCCGATGACCACCACGTCGTAGCGCGATCGGTGTTCGGGCAGGCGGGCCGTGAAGCCGCCGGTCAGCGCGACGACCTCCAGGGCACGGACGATGCGCCGGCCGTTCGACGAGAGGATCGCCTCCGCCGCTTCCGGTGCGACGGCGGCCAGCTCGGCGTGCAGCGCCTCCGGGCCGAGCTCGGCAAGGCGGGCCTCCAGCACCGCGCGAACCGCCGGGTCGGTGCCCGGGAACTCCAGCTCGTCCAGCACGGCGCGCACGTACAGCCCCGAACCGCCGACAAGCACCGGGATCCGTCCCTCGGCGAGCAGCCGGTCGGCGATCTCGCGCGCGTCCCGCTGATAGCTGGCGACGTCGGCCGTTCTGGTCACGTCCCAGACGTCGAGCAGATGATGCGGGATCCCGCGGCGTTCGTCGGGCGGAACCTTGGCGGTGCCGATGTCCATGCCGCGGTAAAGCTGCATCGAGTCGGCGTTTATGATCTCCGCCCTGGCGGCACCGAGCGCCTCGACAACGTCAATCGCCAGGTCGCTCTTTCCGGCCGCGGTGGGCCCGACGATCGCGACGACCGGGCCGTTCTGGCGAGAACGACCGTCGGCCGCCTCGCGGCCGGCTCCGTCACGCACTGACGTCCCTCCCATGCCTCAGGCGGCGGCCCGCGCCTGCGCGTCGCGGATGAAGGAGACGAGCACCTCCGCCGTGCCGGCCGGGTTCTGGGCGGCGGGCGAGTGCATCGCGTCTGGGATGACGGCGTAGCGGGCCCCCAGCCGGATCGCCATGTCGGCCTGCTGGGCCGGGAGCCAGGCGTCATCCTGGACACCGTGCGTGACCAGCAGCGGTAGCGCGTGCCGGGCGGCGATGCCCGCGGCCTCGGCCACCCGGTCCGGCTCTTTCAGCAGCGCCTCGCCCATGACGACCATCCCGCGCTCTGAGCTGGCGAAGAACCGCCGCCGCAGGAACGCGAGCTCCACAGCGGACCGGGGGAAGGGATCGATCGCCCGGGTGCCCTCCCAGACGGCCCCGATCCCGCTCTGGGCGTGGATCGCGAACATCGCGCGCAGCGCCAGGGCCCGCGGGCCGCCGATCGCCGCCGGGCCCGAGCCGAGGAAGGTCACCGACGCCAGCGTCTCGGGGTACGCGAGCAGCACGGCCCGGGCGACCAGACCGCCGAACGAGTGGCCGACGAGGTGCACCATGCCGCCGAGCTCGCCGGCCGCCGCGGCGACGCCTGACGCGAGGTTGCCGAGGGAGAACTGGCTGTCCGGCGCGTCCGGGTCGCCGGCCGACTCGTACTGCCCGCGCAGGTCGACGGCGACCGCCCGCAGGCCCGCCGCGGCCAGCAGCGGCAGGACCGGGAGGAAGTCCTCCTTGCTACCGGAATAGCCCGGCACCAGCAGCACGGCCGGCCCATCGGCCGGCCCGTCGACGAACGCTGCGAGCCCCGCGACCGTCGCGGGGGCGGGCTCGTCCCGCAGATCACCATCCGGCGTCACGCGGATACCTCCGGTCGCCACAGACCTACGAAATAGCCCACGCCATAGGGCGCGTCCGCGTAGAACATCTCAGCCGTCCACCGAGCCGCGCCCGCCGCCGCTCCCGCGGCCCGGACGGCGCCGGCGAGCACCTGCCAGGAGGCGCGACCGGCGACCAGAAGGTCAGCGGCGAGGCCGGGCTCGAGGGCCAGCAGGGCGTCCAGGTCGACGCTGGCGAGCGCGCGCTCGACGACCGCGTCGTACGGGTCCGCCCGCTCGTCCAACGAGCCGGGGGCCTTCGGCGTCCGGCGGGCGCTCCCGTCGCCCATGACGAGCAGCGCGACCCGTTCCGCTCCCTCGGCCAGCTCGGCGCCGAGCGCGGCGGCCCGGGCGGATTCCGTCTTGGGCGAGACGCCGAGGCCGCGCCGCGGAACGTCCCAGCCAGTCGCGGCCAGCAGCCACGCGCCCACCGCCAGCGACAGCGGCAGCCCCTCGGGCGGGTCAGCGGGACCGGACTCCCCAGCAGAGCCGGACTCTCCGGCAACGCCGAGCCGGATGCGGTAGTCGACGCCGAAGCCGCGGAAGTCACCGACCGCGGTCGGCGGGTAGGCCCGGGCGCCGGTCGCGAGCGCGTCCGGGTCATCGCCGACGAGCACGACGACCTCCGGGTCCGCCGCCCGCAGCCGGCGCACGGCCGCCAGCGCCGGCTCGCGGGCGGCGACCGGCTCGCCAGCGCCCACAGGCGGGACCAGCAGCGGCGGGTGCGGGCAGACCGCCGCGACGACGAGGGTCACCCGGCGGCCGGGGCGCCGACGGTAGGCATGCCGAGGCTGACCGACGGGCGGGCCTCCGGGTCCGAGGGGGTCGCGCGGGCGGCCGCCCAGAGATCACCGGCGCGGGTGCGGCGAGCGCCGCGCGGAACGCCCGCGGCGACGAGGTGATGCGGCGCGCCATAGGTGATCACCGTGCTGACGACGTCGCCGGGACGCACCGGGGCCAGCTCGGCCAGCACCGCGGCCTCCTCGGCCGGCGAGCTGGCGACACCCGAGCGGGCAGACGCGTTGGCGTCGGGGCCGAGATGCACGAGCCGGCCGTCTCGCGCCCGCCCAGAGCGGCGGCCGGAGTCGTCGTCCTTGCGGCCCTCCCCCTCGGCGACGAGTACCTCGACGGCCCGGCCGACCTGGGCGCGGTTCTCCGCCAGCGAGATCTCGTCCTGCAGCGCCACGAGCCGGCCGTAGCGCTCCGCGACGACGTCGGGCGGGACCTGCTCGTCCATGGTCGCTGCGGGCGTGCCCGGCCGGGGCGAGTACTGGAACGTGAACGCTCCGGAGAACCGGGCCTGCCGGACGACGTCGAGGGTGTCGACGAAGTCCCGCTCGGTCTCCCCCGGAAAACCGACGATGATGTCCGTCGTGATCGCGGCCTCGGGGAGCGCGGCCCTGACCCGTTCCACGATGCCGAGGTAGCGGTCCCGACGGTAAGAGCGGCGCATCCGGCGCAGGACGTCGTCGGAGCCCGACTGCAGCGGCATGTGCAGGCTCGGGCAGACGTTCGGCGTCTCGGCCATCGCCGCGATGACGTCGTCGGTGAAGTCCCGCGGGTGCGGCGAGGTGAAGCGCACCCTTTCCAGGCCGTCGATCCCGCCGCAGGCGCGCAGCAGCTTGGCGAACGCGCCCGGGTCGCCGAACGAACGGCCGTAGGAGTTGACGTTCTGGCCCAGCAGGGTGACCTCGACGGCGCCCTCGGCGACCAGCGCCTCGACCTCGGCCAGCACGTCGCCGGGCCGCCGGTCGCGTTCCTTGCCACGCAGGCTCGGGACGATGCAGAAGGTGCAGGTGTTGTCGCAGCCGACGCTGATGCTCACCCAGGCCGACGCGTGGCTGGCCCGGCGGGCCGGCAGTGCGCTGGGGAACACCTCCAGCGCCTCGGCGATCTCGACCTGCGCCGTGGCGTTGTGCCTGGCTCGCTCGAGCAGCACCGGCAGCCGGTGCAGGTTGTGGGTTCCGAACACGACGTCGACCCAGGGGGCCTTGCGGGTGATCGTGCCGCGGTCCTTCTGGGCGAGACAGCCGCCGACGGCGATCTGCATGCCCGGATTGTCACGCTTGGTCGGATAGAGATGGCCGAGGTTGCCGTAGAGGCGGTTGTCGGCGTTCTCGCGCACCGCGCAGGTGTTGAACACCACGAGGTCCGGGGTCTCGTCGGCGGTCGCCGGGACATAGCCGGCGGATTCCAGCAGTCCGGAGATCCGTTCGGAGTCGTGCACGTTCATCTGGCATCCGAACGTGCGCACCTGATAGCTACGGCCACTCACGCACCCAGATTACGGCGGCTAACGGGCGGTCTCGATGGCCCGGGTCTCGCGGACGACGGTTACGCGGATCTGGCCGGGATAGGTCAGCTCGTCCTCGATCTGACGGGCCACCTCGCGAGCGAGCAGATGAGCCGCCTTGTCGTCGACCTCCTCGGGCACGACCATGACCCGGACCTCCCGCCCGGCCTGCATGGCAAACACCCGTTCCACCCCGGGCCGCTCCCCGGCGATCTGCTCGATCCGCTCGAGCCGACGGACGTAGGACTCGAGGCTGTCGCGGCGGGCGCCGGGCCGGCCACCCGAGATCGCGTCAGCCGCCTGGGTCAGCACCGCCTCCACGGAACGCGGCTCGACCTCGTTGTGGTGAGCCTCGATGGCGTGGACGACGTCCTCGTGCTCGCCGTAACGGCGGGCGATCTCGGCGCCCACCAGCGCGTGCGAGCCCTCGACCTCATGCGTCAGGGCCTTGCCGAGATCGTGCAGCAGCGTGCCGCGTTTCGCGATCGCCGCCGGAAGACGCAGCTCGGCTGCCATCACGCCGGCGAGGTGCGCGGACTCCACGAGGTGCGCCAACACGTTCTGGCCATAGCTGGTGCGGTAACGAAGCCGTCCGAGCAGTACGACCAGCTCGGGGTGCATCTCGCCGATGCCGACCTCGACGAGAGCGTCCTTGCCGGCGCGCACGCAGCGCTGCTCGACCTCCCGCTGCGCCCGCTCGTACTCCTCCTCGATGCGCTGCGGATGGATCCGGCCGTCGGCGACCAGCGCGGCGAGAGCGATCCGGCCGACCTCTCGACGCACCGGGTCGAAGCAGCTGAGCAACACGGCCTCAGGCGTGTCATCGATGAGCACGTTAACGCCGGTGACCGACTCGAACGCACGGATGTTGCGGCCCTCGCGGCCGATGATCCGGCCCTTCATCTCGTCGCCCGGCAGGTGCAGGACCGAGACCACGGCCTCGGCGGTCTGCTCCGCGGCAACTCGTTGGATCGCGAGGGTGACAATGCGCCGCGCTCGGTCCTGGGCCTCCTCCTCCGCGCGGGCCTCGATCTCGCGGGCCAGCGTCGCCGCCTCCAGCCTGGCCTGCCGCTCGACGACGGCCAGCAGTTCCGTCTTTGCCTCCGCCGAGGTCATCCCCGCGGCCCGCTCGATCGCGGCGACCCGGCGGGCGTCGAGCTCGGCGGCGTCCTTGGCTCTGCGGGCCAGGTTCTCGTCCCGTTCGGCGAGGTCGCGGTCGCGCGACTCGAGCCGACGGGCCTGGTCCTCCAGGGAAGCGACCCGTTCCTCGACGCGGGCCTCACGCTGCGTAAGACGCCTGTCCCACTCACGCAACTCGTCACGGCGGCTGTGCAGCTCGGCCAGGGCCTTGTCGCGCTGTTCCAGCGCCTCACGACGAGCGGCCTCGGCCCGGTCCCGTTCCACCGTGACCCGATCACGTTCCGCCTCGGCGAGCCCGCGGGCCAGCGACTGCGCCTTTTCCCGGGACGCCGCCTCGGCCTGCTGCTTGGCCGCGGCCTCAGCCCGGGCCACTGCCTCCGACTGCGCCGTGAGGAGCGCCGCCGTCGCGTCCGGGTTCGCTTCCGCCGCCGGGACCGCCTCGACGATCGGGCGCGTGCCCACGCGCATCAGCCGCAGGACGGCCAAGGCCAAGGCGACGACGGCGACCAGCACCACCGCCACGAGAGCCACGAGCACGCCGACCAACGCTGCTCCTCCCCGGTCCGGGTCCGGGAGCAGGAATCCCGCCGCATGCGCGCGGATCCGCGGGAAGCTGCTCCCCCGGCGAGGGGACCCAACGGTGTACTGAGAGTTATCCCTGTGTGCAGTTGAGCCCACTATCGCGACCGCGTAGTCCGCGGAAGTCCTCGCACCGTTGCCGAGCGTAGATCGGCCGGTTTTGTCGGTCAAGAAATACCGGTCAGCCGAGAGGGTGCCTCCCATCGTCGCCAAGGCTGTCGCCGTCATCGGCCGGACCTAGTGACTCCGAGACGACGCGGACCGCGAGATCCATCGGGTAGCTCTTGCGTCCGAGCATCGCGACCAGGCGACGCATCCGCACGTGCCGCTCGAGCCCGTCCATGGCGCGCAGCCGGCGAGCGACGAGGTCACGAGCGGCAGCCTCCTCGTCGGCAGGATCCACCTCCGCGAGCGCCGCCGTCGCCGCGTCGTCGTCGACGCCCCGGCGACGTAGCTCCGCCGCGAGGCCGCGTCTGGCGAGACCACGGTTCTCCCGCGCGGACGACACCACCGCCGCGGCGAAGGCGTCATCGTCGATCAGCCCAACCTCGGTCAGCCTGTCCAGTACCGCCTCCGCCACGCCGTCCGCCACTCCCCGCCGGCGCAACGTTCCCGTCAGCTCGGCCCGGCTACGTGCCCGCACCGCCAACTGCCGCAGGCAGATCTCCCGAGCGACGGCCACCGGATCCGGCTCGGCCTCCGCTGCTCGCTCTGCCCTCCCCGGAGCCGCCATCGAACGGCTAGATGTCGACTGGGACGGGAGCGAGACCGTCACCATCAAGGGTCGGGATGATGCCGAGCTTCTCCTTGATGCGCTTCTCGATCTCGTTGGCGAGGTCCGGGTTGTCACGCAGGAAGTTGCGAGCGTTCTCCTTGCCCTGACCGAGCTGGTCGCCGTCGTAGGTGTACCAGGCGCCGGACTTGCGGATGATTCCGTGCTCGACGCCCATGTCGATGAGAGAGCCCTCACGGCTGATACCGCCGCCGTAGACGATGTCGAACTCGGCCGTCCGGAACGGCGGCGCCACCTTGTTCTTGACGACCTTCACCCTGGTCCGGTTGCCAACCGCGTCCTGGCCGTCCTTAAGCGTCTCGATCCTGCGGACGTCCAGGCGGACCGAGGCGTAGAACTTCAGCGCCTTGCCACCGGTGGTGGTCTCCGGCGAGCCGAACATCACGCCGATCTTCTCACGCAGCTGGTTGATGAAGATCGCAGTGGTGTTCGAGTGCGACAGCGCACCGGTCATCTTCCGCAGCGCCTGCGACATCAGTCGGGCCTGGAGGCCGACGTGGCTGTCCCCCATCTCGCCCTCGATCTCGGCGCGGGGCACAAGAGCGGCGACCGAGTCGACGACGATGATGTCCAGTGCCCCGGAACGGACCAACAGGTCGGCGATCTCCAGGGCCTGCTCACCGGTGTCCGGCTGGGAGACCAGCAGGTTGTCGGTGTCCACACCGAGCTTGGACGCGTAGTCCGGGTCGAGCGCGTGCTCCGCGTCGATGAAGGCGGCGATGCCTCCGGCGCTCTGGGCGCTGGCCACCGCGTGCAGCGCGACCGTCGTCTTTCCGGACGACTCCGGGCCGTAGATCTCGATGATCCGGCCGCGCGGCAGACCGCCGATCCCGAGCGCCACGTCGAGGGCGATCGAGCCGGTCGGGATCGCCTGGATCGGCGGGCGGCTGTCGTCGCCGAGGCGCATGACGGAGCCCTTGCCGAACTGCTTGTCGATCTGCGCGAGGGCGTTCTCGAGCGCCTTCTCGCGGTCGGGTCCTGCCATGGGAGCTACTCCTGGCTGAGTTCGTCGAGTCTTGGTGGCCACGAGGGCGACGTTAGGGGGTCGGTCCGACAGTTTCGAGAGGCGGCCCTCAACTGTGGACAACGGTGCACCTGTGGACAGACTAGCCGAACACTCGTTCGAGCCGAACGTCGACGCGCCGAACCCAGCCGGCCATCTCTCAGCCGGATGAGAACCGCGGACCACGACGACGGTGTCAGCGCTCCCTGGCTGGCACGTCGAACTCCTCGCAGACCGCGTGCCAGACGTCCTTCGTGTCGTCACCGCGAGCCAAGGCGCCGTCGACAGTGGCGCCGCCAAGTCCAGCGAGGACGTGGTCGCGGGCCACGGACTCCGCGTAACCGACGCCGAACTGCCGGTTCATCCGAGCCCAGAACTCGGTAACGGTAAATGCCACCCGACCAGTGTGCCTGTCCGTCGTCGCTGGCCGGCCGCCATCCTCCGGACCACTGGGGATTCGCCGCGGTCCGGGAGGTCCGCGATCAGCTCGAGGGCGAGCGACCCTCGCGGCACGCCGAGCAGGGCACCGCGCGACCAGGCAGACCCGCAGACGGCGGCGCTCCGCGCCAACGGAGCCCGCGAGTGGGCTCGCGCGTTCCGCGGAACGCATAGATCACCTTCACCGGACTCGGCGAGACCATCAGCGTCGAAAGCCGAAGGAACCAGAACGCCTCGACGGGTCGGTGGCAGAGTCCTCGCGACCATCCGCCGACCATGGAAGGCGGGGCGACAGTCCGCAGCCGAGCCTCGACCGCCTACCCACACCCAAGATCACAGGGGCGACGCCCGCGGACGCAGGAGCGATTGACAAGGGCAGGCCGCCAGCAAGGGGCTTCGCGAAAATTGTCGGACCCGAGTGAGAGCGTTGTGACATCGGCGAGCACTCGGCGGCTCGCCTCCCATGTCCCGGTGGTGGAGATGACAGGCAAGAAGATCGACCTCCTTGAGTCCCAGCTCCTCGAGTCCGGCCGCCCCGAGGGCGCCTTGTCCGATCCGACGGTGGCGGAGCTGGAGACAGCCCCCTTGGCGGAGCTGGAACGCGAGATCTGTGGCTGGGCCGGGCGCATCGCGGCGGCGACGTGCCGGATGCTGGGCGCACTGGCGATGTTCGACCGGCGGCGAGGCTGGTCTGGTCTGGGGATGGCGACCTGCGCCCAGTGGTTGGCCTGGCGCTGCGGCCTCAGCGCTCGCACCGCCCAGGAGCACGTCGCCGTCGCCCATGCACTGGAGGAGCTGCCCGCGGTGCGGTCGGCCTTCGCGGCGGGACGGCTTTCGTACTCGAAGGTCCGGGCCGTCTCCCGGGTCGCCGAGCCGGAGACGGAACGGACCTGGCTCGCGCACGCCCTGCATTGCACCGCCGGTCAACTCGAACGGCTCGCGTCGAAATACCACCAGCTCACCGCGGATCCTGCCGGCCAGCGGGCCGCGCGGAAGGTGACCTGGAGTACGCGGTCGGACGGGCTGTTCCGGCTTTCGGCGGTGCTCACCGCAGAGGAGGGCGCTCGACTGGCCGCGGCCATCGACACGGCCCGGGCCAGCCTGGCCGACACGAGCCCGCCTCCGGCTCGCGACGGGTCCGCGGAGGCACCCATGGACGGGGAGATCGTGGACCCACCCCGCGACCGCGCGGCCGACGCCGACGCGCTGCTCCTGCTGGCCGAGGGATTCATGTCCCGTCCCGCGCCGGCCCTGATGGCCCCGTCCCACACACTGACCGTGCATGTCGATCTGGACACGCTGCTGGCGGATACCGCGCACGAGACCGGCGGGCCCTCCCGGCACGGGGCCGAGACGCGCGACACTGTGGGAGCAGTCGCGGACCCGTCCGACCGTCGCCCCTCAGCGGCCGCCGAGGCGAGCGTGCTCGGGACAGACCCGGTCGGTCGGCTGGCCCGAGGGCACATGCGCTGCGAGGCCGAGCCCGGGGTCGGGCTGCCCCAGGGAATCCTGCGCAGGCTGGGGTGCGACGGGCTGATACGTGCGCTGGTCCGCGACGAGGGCGGGACCCCGCTGGCGCTCGGACGCCGGCGGCGGCTGCCCACCCAGCGCCTGCGAGAGGCGGTCTACGCCCGGGACGGCGGCCGGTGCCAGTACCCGGGGTGCGCACACACCCGCTGGTTGCAGGTGCACCACCTGCGGGAATGGCTGGCGGACGAGGGCGAAACAGATCTCGAGAACCTGACCCTGGTCTGCGCCCGCCATCACCGCCTCATCCATGACGAGGGGATCATCCTGAGCCGGCATGAGGACGGGCGCGTCGTCGCGACTCTGCCAGACGGCTTTGTCGTGATCCCGGCGCCCCGCCTCGACGCCGGCGCCCGACCCGCCGAACGGCTCACCGAGGCCACGCGGCACGTCCCCGCCGACGCGATCCATACCGCCTGCGGCGGACGGCTCAGCTGGGATGACTCGCTCTACGTGCTCATGCAGCACAAGCGTCCACCGGAGGGCGGCTGGGCCGCCTGACCTGGGCCCCACCACTAGTCGGACGATGCGTGATGTCGGAGGTGAACGGCAGACTGGCCGGTATGGCAGAGTCCGATCCGCTCGCCGCGTTCTCGGCGCCGACCAGGGCGTGGTTCGAGGCCGCGTTCCCGGCGCCGACGGCCGCGCAGGTGGGTGCCTGGGACGCGGTGCGCTCGGGCGCGAGTGCGCTGGTCGTGGCGCCTACCGGATCCGGTAAGACGCTGGCCGCCTTCCTCTGGTCGCTGGACGAGTTGGTCCGGTCCGGGCCACCGGCGGACCCGGCCCGACGGTGCCGGGTGCTCTACGTCAGCCCGCTCAAGGCACTCGCGGTCGACGTCGCCCGTAACCTGCGCGCGCCGCTCGCCGGCATCCAGGCCGCGGCGACCCGGCTGGGCCGCACGGTGCCCGAGATCAGAATCGGCATGCGGACCGGAGACACCTCGGCGACCGAGCGGCGGGCGTTCGGCAGAACGCCGCCGGACATCCTGATCACCACTCCGGAGTCGCTGTTCCTTGTGCTGACAAGCCAGGCGCGGGAGGCGTTGCGCGACATCGAGACGGTGATCGTCGATGAGGTGCACGCGGTCGCCAGCACCAAGCGCGGCGCCCACCTGGCCCTGAGTCTGGAACGGCTGGACGCGCTGCGGAACGCTTCCGGGACGGAGGTGCGGCCGGCCCGTCGGGTTGGGCTCTCGGCCACGGTGCGCCCGGTCGAGGAGGTCGCCCGGTTCCTCGGCGGTATCCGACCGGTGACGGTGGTCCGGCCGCCGATCGAGAAGACCCTGCTGGTCGACGTCGTCGTGCCGGTCCGTGACATGGCCGACCCCGGCGCGCCGGCCGGGCTGGTCGGACTGACCGCGCCCGATGGCGTGTCGGGCCCGGCGGCGGGGCGGCCGTCGATCTGGCCCGCGGTCGAGGCGCGCGTCCTCGACCTGATCGAGGAGCACACCTCGACGATCGTTTTCGCCAACTCCCGGCGGGTGGCGGAACGGCTCTGCGCTCGGCTGAACGAGCTGCACGCCGAGCGGCTCGCCGCCGCGGAGACCGACCGCGTCGAGCGGGAAATGGGACGGATCGACCTCTACCAGCCCGCCGAGGTGATGGGGGCCGCGGGGATGGCCCGCCCGCCGCTGCCCGTGGCCGAGGTCGCCCGGGCGCACCACGGCAGCGTGAGCCGGGAGCAGCGGCTGCTCATCGAGGAGGACCTCAAGGCGGGCCGCCTGCCCGCGGTCGTCGCGACCTCCAGCCTGGAGCTGGGGATCGACATGGGCGCGGTCGACCTCGTCGTCCAGATCTCGTCGCCGCCGAGCGTGGCCGCCGGCCTGCAGCGGGTCGGACGCGCGGGTCACCAGGTCGGTGCCGAGAGCCGGGGCGTGGTGCTGCCCAGCCACCGCGCCGATCTACTGGAGGCGGCCGTCGTCGCCGAACGGATGCGCGACGGCGCGATCGAGGAGGCCCGCTACCCGCGCAACCCGCTGGACGTGCTGGCTCAGCAGATCGTCGCGATGACCGCTGTGGACACCTGGCCGGTGGACGAGCTGGGTGCGCTGGTGCGGCGGGCGGCGCCGTTCGCCACGCTGCCGGCGAGCGCGCTCGAGGCGGTGCTGGACATGCTGTCGGGGCGCTACCCGTCGGACGCGTTCGCCGAGCTGCGCCCGCGGATCGTCTGGGACCGCGCGGCGAACACCATCACCGGTCGGCCCGGCGCTCAGCGGCTCGCGGTCACCAGCGGCGGCACGATCCCGGACCGTGGGCTGTTCGGCGTGTTCCTCGTCGGGGAGCGGGCGAGCCGGGTAGGTGAGCTGGACGAGGAGATGGTCTACGAGTCGCGCGTCGGCGACGTGATCCTGCTCGGGTCGTCGAGCTGGCGGATCGAGGAGATCACCCCGGACCGGGTGCTGGTGACGCCCGCGCCCGGTAGACCCGGACGGCTGCCGTTCTGGCACGGTGACTCTCCCGGGCGCCCCGCGGAGCTCGGCCGCGCGCTCGGCAGCTTCCTGCGCGAGCTGGAGCGCAGGAATCCCCAGGACGCGGCGGCCCGGCTGGCCGAGGCCGGCCTCGACGAGTGGGCCGTGGACAACCTGCTCACCTATCTCGCGGAGCAGCGGGCGGCGGCCGGGCGGCTGTCCGACGACCGGACGCTGGTGGTCGAGCGGTTCCGCGACGAGCTGGGCGACTGGCGCCTCGCGGTCCACTCGCCGTTCGGCGCGCGGGTGAACGCGCCGTGGGCGCTGGCGATCGGCGGCCGGCTGCGCGAGCGCTACGGTGCCGAGGTCCAGGTCATGCACACCGACGACGGCATCGTCGCCCGGGTACCCGACGCGGACACGCCGCCGAGCGCCGCGGATGTCGTCTTCGACCCGGCGGAGATCGCGGCCGTCGTGCGGGCCGAGGTGGGCGGGAGCGCCCTGTTCGCCAGCCGGTTCCGGGAGTGCGCCGGCCGGGCGCTGCTGCTGCCGCGCCGCTCCCCCGGCCGGCGGACGCCGCTGTGGCAGCAGCGCCAGCGCAGCGCGACGCTGTTGTCGGTCGCCGCGGGGTTCGAGAACTTCCCGGTGGTGCTGGAGACCATGCGCGAGTGCCTGCAGGACGTCTTCGACGTGCCTGCCCTCGTCGGGCTGCAGCGCGACGTCGACGCCCGCCGGCTGCGGATCGTCGAGGTGGAGACGCCGGAGCCATCGCCGTTCGCCCGGTCGCTGCTGTTCGGCTATGTCGCGACCTTCCTCTACGACGGCGACGCGCCACTGGCCGAGCGCCGCGCCCAGGTGCTCTCACTGGACAGCCGAATGCTGGCCGAGCTGCTCGGCGAGGCCGACCTGCGGGAGCTGATCGACCCGGCCGTGCTCGCGGCGGTCGAGGCGGAGCTGACCCGGCTCGCCCCCGACCGGCAGGCCCGCGACCCCGAAGGCGTCGCCGACCTGCTCCGGGTGCTCGGCGACCTGACCACGGCGGAGGCGGTCGCCAGGGGGGCGACGCCGGACTGGCTTGAGGCGCTCGCGGCGGCCGGCCGGGCGCTGCGAGTGCGAATCGCCGGTGAGGAGCGCTGGGTCGCGGTCGAGGATGCCGGGCGGCTGCGGGACGCGCTCGGGGTGCCGCTGCCGATGGGAGTGCCGGGTGCGTTCACCGAGCCGGTCGCCGACCCGCTCGGCGACCTGGTGTCCCGGTTCGCCCGGACGCGCGGGCCGTTCGAGGCCGACGAGCTCGCCGCCCGTTTCGGCCTCGGCGTCTCGGTGGCCGGCGCCGCGCTGGAACGGCTCCTGGGCTCCGGGCGGCTGGTCCGCGGCGAGCTGCGGCCCGGCCGGGCTGGCGAGCAGTGGTGCGACACCGAGGTGCTGCGCCGGCTACGCCGCCGTAGCCTGGCCGCCCTGCGCCGCGAGGTGGAGGCCGTCGCGCCGCGCGCCCTCGGCGCGTTCCTGCCGGCCTGGCAGTCGGTGACGACGGGCCGGGGTCGCGGTGTCGACGCGGTCGCGCGGGCCGTCGAGCAGCTGCAGGGCGCGCTGATCCCGGCGAGCGCGCTGGAGCAGCTGGTGCTGCCGGCCCGGGTGACCGACTATGTGCCCGCGATGCTGGACGAGCTGTGCTCGACCGGCGAGGTGCTGTGGGCGGGCGCGGGCGGGCTGCCCGGCGACGACGGCTGGGTGACGCTCGTGCTCGCCGAGGCCGCCCCGCTGTTACTTCCCGACCCACTGCCCGTCTCAACCGACGCGGCTACAACGCCGCTGCAGCGCGCGGTACTCGACGCGCTCGCCGACGACCAGGCTTTGTTCTTCCGCGCCTTGTCCGACCGGGTTGGCAGCGGCGACGACACCGCGCTGGCGAACGCGATCTGGGACCTGGTCTGGGCTGGTCTTGTCACCAACGACACGCTCGCGCCGCTGCGGGCTCGGCTGTCCGGCAGCTCGTCAACCAGCCACCGCGCTCCAGGCCGGCCCCGGCGAACCCGCCAGCGGTTCGGCTCCGGCTACGGCGCCGGGCTGGTCGGATCAGGGCGCCCGGCGATGCCTCGGCGCGGCGGGCTACCGACCGTCGCCGGTCGCTGGTCCCTGCTGCCGCCCCGCGACACGGACCCGACCAGGCGGGCGCACGCCCTGGCAGAGACGCTGCTGGACCGGCACGGCCTCGTCACCCGGGGCGCGGTCGTCGCTGAGCGGGCGCCCGGCGGGTTCGCCGCCCTCTACCGGGTGTTGGCCGCCTTCGAGGATGCCGGCCGGGCCAGGCGCGGCTACTTCGTCGAGGGCCTCGGCGCGGCCCAGTTCGCCATGCCCGGCGCGGTCGACCGGCTGCGGGCCGTCGCGGCTGATCAGCGCGCCGCCGACGAGGAGCCCGAGTGGGCCGCGCCGGCCGGGGTGCCGGGCCTCGCCGCCGGGCGCCGTGAGAAGGACCGGCGCGCGATCGTGCTCGCGGCGACCGACCCGGCGAACCCCTACGGTGCCGCGCTGCCCTGGCCGGCCAGGCAGGAAGAGGAGGGCGACGGCCCCGGTCACCGGCCCGGCCGCAAGGCGGGCGCGCTGGTGGTCCTGGTCGACGGCGACCTGGTGCTGTACGTCGAGCGAGGCGGGAAGACCCTGCTGTCCTGGCCAGAACCGGAACGTGCGCTGCAGCCGGCCATCGACGCACTGGCCCTGGCGGTACGGGACGGCTGGCTCGGCCAGCTGGCGGTCGAGCGGGCCGACGGCCGGGCGATCACCGGCAGCCCCCTCGGCGAGGCCCTGCTGCGCGCCGGCTTCCACCCGACGCCGCGCGGTGGCCTGCGGCTGCGGGGCTCGGCCACGTGATCTGGGGGCCGGAGCTGCGGATGCTGAGCGTCGGGCTGGTCTCGACGATCACGCTGGTCGCCTTCGAGTCGCTGGCCGTGCTGACCGTCGCGCCGGCGATGTCCGCCGACCTGAGTGGGCTGAGCCTCTACGGCTGGGTGACTGGAGCGTTCTTCCTCACCACGGTCGTCGGGTTGGTGCTCGCCGGCGCGGCGATGGACCGCGCGGGTCCGTCGCGGCCGCTGCTCGTCGGCCTGCTCGCGTTCGGCGCGGGACTCGCCGTCGCGGCGACCGCGACGAGCATGCTGGTGGTGATCGTCGGGCGGGGGCTGCAGGGCCTGGGCGCCGGTGCGATGACAGCGGTCACCATGGCGACCATCGGGCAGGTGTATCCGGCCGAGGTGCGGCCGAAGATGTTCGCGGTGCTCTCCACCGCGTGGGTCGTGCCCAGCCTCGGCGGGCCGGCGGTCGCGGCCGTGGTCGCCGATCAGGTCGGCTGGCGGTGGGTGTTCGGCGGGCTGATCCCGCTGGTCGTGCTCGCCGGCGGCGTCACCGCCTGGGCGATGGGCGTCACCCCGCACGCCGCGAGCTCCGCGACGAAGGACATCTGGCCCGCCGAGGAGGCCGGACGTACGCCGTTGGCCCGGGCCCTGTTAGTCGCGGGTGGGGCGGGGCTGGTGCTCGCCGGGCTGACCAGCCGTTCCCTGTTCGGGATCCCGCTCGTCGTGGCTGGGCTGCTCGCGGGCCTGGGCCCGCTGCGCCGCCTGCTGCCCGATGGAGCGTTGCGCGCCAGGCCGGGCGCGCCGGCCGCGGTACTCTCCCGCGGGCTGATCGCGTTCGTCTACTTCGGCGCGGACACGTTCTTCCCCCTGACGATCACTTCGCCGCGGCATGCCTCGACAGGGGTCGCTGGGATCGGCGTCACCGCCGCGGCGATCACCTGGACCTGCGGATCGTGGACCCAGGCGCGGCTCGCCGCCCGCCGGTCCGCCCGCTTCCTGGTGACCGTCGGGCTGAGCGTCATGGTCTGCGGCATCGCCGGCGCCGCCACCGCGCTGCTCGACCAGGACGTGCCGATCCCCGTCGGCATCGGGTTGTGGGCCCTCGCGGCCTTCGGGATCGGTCTGTCGTTCTCACCGTGCATGAACGTGGCGCTGAACGCGGCGCCCGCGGGGCGCCAGGGCTCGGCCAGTAGCTCGGTCTCCCTGGCCGACAATCTGGGCACCGCGTTCGGGACCGGCCTCGGCGGCGTCGCCGTGGCGGCGGGCGGCTCGGCCGGCCCCAGCGGCCCCAGCGGCCACGGCGGGGCGGTGGCCGGCGCCGCGCAACTGGCGTCGAGCGCGGGCCTTGGTGGCGCGTTCGCCCTGTCCGTGGCCGCCGGTCTCGTCGGCATCGCCGTGGCTCGCCGGCTTCCCGACACGATCCTGGCGGCGGCCCAGCCCGCCGAGAGCCCGCCAGCCTAACGGGGTCCGGCCAGCTCGCGTAGCCCGGCCGCGTAGCCGCGCAGGCGCTCGGCCTGGGCGGTGAGCCCGTCGAGCTCGACGGGTGTTCGGTAATCGCCGGCCACTAGGCCGGCGCCGACCACCTCGGCGGCCGCGGCGACCAGATCCTCCACCGCCCGCGCCCCCGCGTCCATCTCGTCGATGAGCGCCCGCGCTGTGCCGGTGACCTGGGCGCGTCCGACCGGGTCGGTGACCGCCTTGACCGCCGCCTCGCAGGCGATCACCCGCTCGGCCCGCAGCCGCAGGCCGTCGACGAGCTGGGCGGCGGAGGCCATCGCGGCGCGGATCACGTCGGCGGTCTGGCCGGGTGGCAGCGGCCGGGCCAGCGCCAGGAACGCTGTGATCGCGGCCTCGCCGCGGCGCAGCGGGCCCGCGGCCGCCGATCCGGTCAACGCGCGCACGCTGGGCGCGGGCGCCGTCGGCAGCGGCGGCGCCGGATGGTCGCGCCGGAAGCGGGCGGCCTCCGCGGCCCAGACCCCGCCGCCGAGCAGCGCGCCGGCGCCGGTGCCCAGCCAGGCAAGCCAGTCGGACGGATCGAAGGCCAGGCCGAACAGCGCGGTCAGCGCGCCGAGGCCCACCCACCAGCCGGCGGTCCGCTGTGCCCGTCGCGCATAGCGCCCGGCGGCCCGGGCCGCGCGCCAGGCTGCGCGGCGTTCCAGGTCGGCGCCGACGGCGTCGGGCATCTTCGGCCGGGACCTGCGCCAGTCGGCGCCTTCCAGGCGCACCCACGGCCGCCGCTGTCCAGCGGCTTCGGGCGTGCTCATCAGCTGTCGGTGGCCGGGCCGGCGACCGAGGGCGGAGGCTGCTCACCCTTGCCGAGCGGGACTCCGTTCGGTGCGGCCGGGATGCTGGCCCGCAGCTCGGCGAGCCGGTTGGACGCCCGCGCGTCGATGCTGGCGCGGCGGACCTCCAGCATCCGGGCCTCCACTCCGGAGGAGGCGAGCTCGTGGCGGCCCATCGCGACGGAGTACCGCTTCTCGACCTTCTCCCTGACCTCCGCGAGCGTCGGCGTGTCGCCGGCCGGGGCGAGCTCCGACATCGACTCCATCGCCTTGCTCATCTGCTCGCGCATCGCCGCGTGCTCGATCTGGGTAAGCAGCCGGGCTCGCTCGGCCAGTTGCTGGCGCAGCCGCTCGGTGTTGTCGTCGACGGCGCGCCTGGCTAGGTCGCTGGACTGGACGGCCTGCTGGTGCAGGGCACGCATGTCCTCCAGGGCCGTCTCCGCGGCGACCAGCTCGGAGGCGAACGTCTGTGCCGTCTGCTCGTACTGGGCGGCCCGCGCCGCGTCGCCCGCCCGGTGGGCGTCGTCGGCGAAGGTCAGCGCGGTGCGCGCCGACTGGGTCAGATTCGCGACGTTCTCGATCTGGCGGGCCATGCGCATCTCCAGCTGGCGCTGGTTGCCGAGCACCAGGGCGGCCTGTTGGCGCAGCGCCTCGTGCTGGCGGCGGCTGGAGTCAAGGGCCTGGTCGATCTGCACCCGCGGATCGGCTCGTTCATCGAACTTCCGGTTCGCCGACGCGGACAGATAACGGAAGGCCCGGCGTACGACATTCGCCATGCTCCGATCGTCGCACGTCCAGGCGCGGGCCCGCAGAGAACTAGGCGGCCCGGTCGACCATGGGGGCCGGCGGACGCGCCGAGACGACCATCGGAGCGCCGACGCGGGGCGTCTGCGCGGCGAGCTCCGCGAGCTCCACGTCGTCGCTGACCTCGCGCAGCAGTTCGGCGAGCCGGACACCGAGCGCGTCGCAGATCGACGCGAGCAGCTCGGAGCTCGCCTCCTTCTGCCCACGCTCCACCTCGGACAGGTAGCCAAGCGACACCCGCGCCGCGGACGACACCTCACGCAGCGTGCGGCGCTGGTCCTGGCGGCGACGACGGAGCGCCTCACCGATCATGCGTCGGAGCAGGATCATCGCGCCTCCTCCTTCGTCCACGGCTGGGTTTCACCGTATACCCACTGGCCCGGCCACCGGGCCGCCGTTTACGGGACCGTAGCCGTTCATCCCGATCATAGTGGAGGGAAGCCGTCTCGCGGCCGCGTCGCGCGTCCGTCACCTGTCAGTAAGCTCCACGGCCCCCGACGGCGGCCCACCCACGACCGGCAGTCCCGACAGGGTGCGACGCAGCAGGTCCAGTGCCTGGACAACCGCGAAGCTCTGGATCCGCGGCCTGTCGCCCGGCAGCCGCAGCGACCGGGTGATCGGCCCATCTGGGCCGGCCAGACCGAGGTGCAGCGTGCCGACAGGTTTGCCCTCCTGCTCCTCCGGCCCGGCCACGCCCGTCGTGGCCAACCCCCAGGTCGCCCCGAACAATTCCCGGACCCCTGTCGCCAGCGCGGCGGCGGTCCGCGCCGAGACCGCGCCGTCGGTCCGCAGGAGCTCCTCGTCGACGCCGAGCACGGACGCCTTGGAGTCGGTCGCGTAGACGACGGCGCCGCCGCGGAAATAGCTGGAGGCTCCGGGCGTCTCGGTGAAGGCCGCGGCCAGCCGGCCGCCGGTGAGCGACTCGGCGACGGCCACGGTGGCGCCGCGGGCGGCCAACTGCCGGCCCACGGCGCCGGGCAGCGTCTCGTCGTCGACGCCGTAGACGGCGGGGCCGAGCGCGGCCCGCGCCGCCGCCTCGACGGGGGCGATCAGCCGGGCCGCCTCCTCCCGGTCGCCAGCGCGGGCCGTGATCCGCATCCTGGTCTGGCCACCGCTGGCCAGGAACGCGATGGTCGGATTGCCGACGTCACGCAGCCGCTCGACCTCGTCGGCCACCGCCTCGGCGACGGCCGACTCCCAGATGCCCGCCGTTCGCAGCACCCGGTGCACCACGACCGCCGGCTGGCCCGCTCGGCGCAGCAGATCCGGTAGCACGGACGCGCTGAACATGGCCTGCATCTCGTGCGGCACGCCCGGCAGCGCGTACAGCACGGCCCGGCCGATCTCGATCCGGATGCCGGGGGCCGTGCCCGGCACGTTCGGCAGCGGCTCGGCACCGTCGGGCAGGTCGGCCTGCCGATAGTTCATGTCGGGGACCTGCCGGCGCAGGTCCTGGAAACGCCGGCGCAGCTGCGCCTCCAGCACGTCGTCGCGGCGCAGTCCCACGCCGGTTGCCGCGGCGATCCCCTCGCGGGTGAGGTCGTCCTGCGTCGGGCCGAGACCGCCGGTGACGACCACGACGTCGGCCCGGTCCGCGGCGGCGCGCAGCGCCCGCTCGATCGCCTCGACGTCGTCGCCGACGGCCACCGCCGCCGCGACGCGGACGCCGACGTCGGCGAGCTGGCGGCCCAGCCAGGCCGCGTTGCCGTTGATGATGTCGCCGTAGAGCAGCTCGTCGCCGACGGCGACCACCTCGGCCAGCATCCCTGTCATGTCAGGCCTCCCGCCTTGGACGCCCGCCGCAGGCGCAGCGCCCGCGCGACATAGTCGACGCCGGTGGCGACGGCGATGACCAGCGCGACGGCGAGGGCCGCCTTGCTGACGTCCGCCGCGACTCCGGTGAGCGGGAGCACCGCCAGCCCGAGTGAGATGTTGAGCAGCAGGGTCTTCAGCTTGCCACCCCGGCTCGCCGCGATCACCCCGAACCGGATCACCCAGAGCCGCAGCAGGGTGACCCCCAGCTCGCGGACGATGATGACGGCGGTGACGGCCCAGTTGATCTCGCCCAGGATCGACAGCGACACCAGCGCCGCGCCGGTCAGGGCCTTGTCCGCGACCGGGTCGACGAAAGCGCCGAACTCGGTCACCAGGCCGTAGTTGCGGGCGACGGCGCCGTCGATCTGATCGGTGACCGCGGCGACGGCGTAGGCGGCGAACGCGGCGATTCGCCAGCCATCCTGGTGCGGCCCGACAAAGAGGAACACGACGAACACGGGCACCAGGACCAGCCGCATGATCGTCAGGATGTTCGCGATGTTGAGCAGCCGTGCCTCCGGCGCCGGGTAGCCGGACGCGCCGGTACCCACCGCCTCGCCGTCCGACGCGGCCGCGTCGCCGGCCGTGCCAGTCACCGTCACGGGCGCGCCCCGGCGGGCACCGGATCGGCCTCGCCGGGCGCCGGGCCAGGGGCGCTCGCCCGGTCCAGTACCGCGACCAGCTCGGTCACCAGGTCCACGCCCTCGGCGCCGGTCACGCGCGCCGCGACCAGGTCCCCGACGGCCAGCGCCACGCCGTCCGCCGCCGGACCCGCGAGCCGCACGGCGCAGGCACCGTCGACCTCGCGCTGCTGATGGGCCGCGCAGCCGTACGCGTGCCCGTCCTCGTCGATCTCGTCGACCAGCACCTCGACGGTCTCGCCGATCCGCCGCTCGGCGCGGGCGGCAGTGAGCTGCTCGACGAGGTCAACGATCCGGGCGCGGCGGTCCTCGATCTCCCCTTCGGCGATCTTGCCGGGCAGGCCGACCGCCTCGGTGCCCTCCTCGTCGGAGTAGCCGAAGATCCCGACGGCGTCGAGCTCGGCCTGTTCGAGGAAGTCGGCGAGCATGTCGAGGTCCTCGGCGGTCTCGCCGGGGAAGCCGACGATGAAGTTGGACCGGGCGCCGAGCGCGGGCGCGAGCGAGCGGCCGCGGCGCAGCAGGCCCAGGAAGTCCGCGGCGCCGCCGAACCGGCGCATCCTGCGCAGCACCGCCGGGCTCGCGTGCTGGAACGACAGGTCGAGGTAGGGCGCGACCCCGGGCGTGGTCAGCAGCACCTCGAGCAGCGACGGGCGTGTCTCGGCCGGTTGCAGATAGACGGTCCGAACGCGCACGATCCCGGGCGTCGCGGCCAGCTGCGGCAGCAGCTTCTCCAGCGCGCGCAGGTCGCCCAGGTCCTTGCCGTAGGAGGTCGAGTTCTCGCTGACGAGGACCAGCTCGCGGGCGCCCTGCCCGGCCAGCCACTCGGCCTCGGCCAGGATGTCCTGCGGCGGCCGGGAGACGTGCGAGCCGCGGAACGACGGGATCGCGCAGAAGCTGCACCTGCGGTCGCAGCCACTGGAGATCTTCAGCGCGGCCACCGGGCTGTCGTCCAGCCGGCGCCGGACGACCGAGCCATGGCCTGGGACGACCACGTCGGCGGCCGCGCGGGGACGCTCCACCGGCGTGATCGGCAGCAGGGCGCGGCGGTCACGCGGCACGTGCGCGGCCGGACGCGCGCCGGCGAGCACCGCGGACAGCCGGTCGGCGATGTCCGGGTAGGCGTCGAAGCCGAGCACCGCGTCGGCTTCCGGCAGGCTCTCGGCCAGCTCGGCGCCGTACCGCTCGGCGAGGCAACCCACGGCGACGACGGCCTGAGGGCCTCCAGAGGCGGCGAGCAGGGCGTCGATCGAGTCCTTCTTCGCGACGTCGACGAAGCCGCAGGTGTTCACCAGGACGGCGTCGGCCTCCGCCGCCTCGTCGACCAGCTGAAACCCACCGGCCGCCAGGCGCGCGGCCAGTTCCTCCGAGTCGACCTCGTTGCGCGAACAACCCAGCGTGACGAGCGCGACGCGGCGTGCTTGACCAGCGGACACCTGGTCAGGCTACCGGGCAAGACCGACCAGGCGCTGGCGGGATCAGTGGGACGCCGTCGGGCCGCCGTTGACCGTGCAGGCGCCCGCGGCGCCGAGACCGAGCTTCACGGTGACGACCTGGCCGGGGCCGCCGAGCGAGCCGAGATCCTGGCCGTTGCAGTTCAGGCTCATCGCGCCCGCGTTGCCGATCTTGACCTGGAGGGCGTCCGCCGTCACGGTCTGGGACGCGCCCTTGGTGAGGATCTGCTGGAAGAGCACCTTTTCGTTTCCGTCGCCGACGTCGCTGACCTGCAGCCAGCTCGGCGCACTCACCGCCTCCAGCCGCAGGTTGACCTCGGTCGGTGGCGGGGTCGTCGCCGGCGGCGGCGCCGCCTTGGCCGGCGCGGCGGCGCCTGTCGGGCTCGGCGAGGTGCCCGTCGGCTGATGGCTGCGCGACGGCCCGGGGCGCAGCAGGGTGATCAGCAGCACGACGCAGAAGACGACCGCGGCGACGACCATCGCCGTCCCCCAGCGCCGGCCGCCCCTGCCCGCGCCGCGGCTCCCGCGCAGCGGGTCGAACGCGATCGGCTGAGTCGCCGACGACCGCAGCGCCGCGGCCGGATGGGTGGCCTCGAAGGCCGCGACGATCGGTTCCGGGTCGGCGCCGAGCGCGCGGGCGATTCCCCGGATGTGACCGCGGATGTAGACGGCGCCGCCGATGCCGGCGAAGTCGTCCTGCTCCATCTGGCGAATCAGCGTCGCGCGGATCCGGGTGCGGGCGCTGACCTCGTCGACGGACATGCCCGCGGCGGCGCGAGCCGCGGCCAGCCGCGCCCCGGCGGTGTCCGGGCCATCCGCGTCCGGCGCGGCCGGCTGGCTGGGGACGTCGGGGTTTGCATGCTCGGCGCGCTGCTGGTCGCGCGGCTTGTCGACAGCCACCACGGACGAACCTCCGCACGCGTCCCTGTGCTCATGAAACCCTGCGCTCATGAACAGACGTCGCCTGAGTTTACGATTCGACGCGCCTCATCGAAACCCGCCGCCGGCCCCGAGAGGACCAACTGACCAACGTCAGCCACTCCGCAAGGTAACAAGAAGGCCTTCCAGCTCATCCGGCATCACCAGGACATCACGGGCCTTCGAGCCCTCGCTCGGGCCGACGATGCCGCGGCTCTCCATGAGGTCCATCAGCCGGCCGGCCTTCGCGAATCCGACCCGCAGCTTGCGCTGCAGCATCGAGGTCGACCCGAACTGGCTGCTGACCACGAGCTCGACGGCCTGCAGGAACAGCTGCATGTCGTCGCCGATCTCCTCGTCGATCTCCTTGCGCGGGCCGGCCTCCCCCTCGAAGACGTCCTCGCGGAACGCGGGCGGCGCCTGCTCCTTGGTGTGATCGACGATCGCGGCGATCTCGTCCTCGGACACGTAGGCGCCCTGGAGGCGGGCCGGCTTGCTCGCTCCCATCGGCAGGAAGAGCGCGTCGCCGAGGCCGACCAGCTTCTCCGCCCCGGCCTGGTCGAGGATGGTGCGGCTGTCGGCCAGCGACGCGGTGGCGAACGCCAGCCGGGACGGCACGTTGGCCTTGATCAGACCCGTGACGACGTCGACGGATGGGCGCTGCGTCGCCAGCACCAGGTGGATGCCGACGGCGCGCGCCATCGCCGTGATGCGGCAGATCGCGTCCTCGACGTCACGCGGGGCGACCATCATCAGGTCGGCGAGCTCGTCGACGATCACCAGGATGTACGGGTAGGGAGTGTAGACGCGTTCCGAGCCGGGCGGGGCGACGATTTCGCCGTTGCGCACCTTGCGATTGAAGTCGTCCACATGGCGAACTCCGCAGGCCGCCAGATCCTCGTATCGGTTTTCCATCTCCTTCACGACCCACTGCAGCGCATCCGCCGCTTTTTTAGGATTCGTGATGATGGGCGTAATCAGGTGCGGAATTCCCTGGTAGCTCGTCAGCTCCACCCGCTTCGGGTCGACGAGCACCATGCGCACCTGGTCGGGCGTGGCCCGTGCCAACACGCTCGTGATGAGCGTGTTGATGCAGGTCGACTTGCCCGCGCCCGTGGCGCCCGCGATGAGGATGTGCGGCATCTTCGCGAGGTTGGCGCAGACGTAGCCGCCCTCGATGTCCTTGCCGAGGCCGACCAGCAGCGGGTGCGGGTTGCCGGTCGCGTCGGAGCTGCGCAGCACGTCGCCGAGCGAGACCAGCTCCCGGTCGGAGTTCGGGATCTCGACGCCGACCGCGCTCTTGCCCGGGATCGGGCTGATGATCCGGACGTCCGGGCTCTTCACCGCGTACGCGATGTTCTTGGCCAGCTGCGTGATCCGCTCGACCTTGACGGCGGAGCCCAGCTCGACCTCATAGCGGGTGACCGTCGGGCCACGAGTGAAGCCGGTGACCTTGGCATCGACCTTGAACTGGGAGAACACGTCGGTCAGCGAGGCGATCACCGTGTCGGTCGCGGCGGAGCGCGCCTTCGGCGGTGTCCCGGACTTCAACAGGGTCGGCGAGGGCAGGACGTAGTCACCCTCGACCGGCGTCGGCACCAGGTGCTCCGGCTCCGGATCGGCCTCCCCCGCCGCGGCCGCCGGCCTGCGCTGGCGGGGCGGGCGCCGGACGGCCGGGGGCGCCGGTTCCTCCTCGGCGTCGAGGTCCGGGCCAAGGTCGAGGCCCAGGCCGAGGTCGAGAATGTCGCCGGCCTCGACCGCCGGGCCGTGGCCGTCCGGTGGCGGGACGCGGCGGCGGCCGGCCGAAGTGGGCTGCGCGTCGACGTCGTACACCTCGTCGGCCGACCGGCCGGGCCGGCTGCCGCGTGACCGGCCACGACCGCGGCCCGTCGCGCCGCCCGAGCCCCGGGCGAGCAGTTCGTCGGCGAGCCCCTCGTCGTCCAGGTCGTCCGCGCCCAGGTCGTCCGCGCCGGCGTCGAGCCCGCCTCGGGCGGGGCGCCTGGCTGGCTCCTCGCGAAGCCCGTTCGCCAGCCGGTCGGCGAAGCCCCTGAACAGCACCGGCACCTGGCGCAGCGGGGTGCGGGTGATCACGAGGACGCCGAACAGCGCCAGCAGAATCAGCAGGGGGGCGGCGATGTACGGAGTCACCGCCGCGGAGAGCGGCGAGGAGGCGACGAAGCCGATGGTCCCCCCGGCCGCGCGCAGCCGGCGGGTGCCACCGCTGAAGTCCGGGATCCCACGCACGACGTGGTAGAAGCCCAGCGCGCCGAGGGACGTCGCCGTCCAGCCGATGACGACCCGGCCCCGGCTGTCCGGGTCGGCCGGGGCCCGGACCAGCCGCCACGCCGCGGCCAGCCCGATCAGCGGCAGCAGCAGCGCGCCGGCGCCGAACAACACCCGCAGCACGAGGTTGAGCCCGGATCCGAACGGGCCCGCGGCGTGGAGCCAGACCGCGGCCATCGTCAGGATCGCGGCCCCGAGCGCGGCGAGACCCACGCCGTCGCGGCGCTGCTCGGGCTCGATCCACAGCTCCTGGCCGCCGCGGCGGATGTGCCGCAGCGACGAGCCGAACATCGTCGCCAGGCCCTGCCAGAGCCGCAGGACGCGGCGTAGCAGCCACACCGTCAGCGCGAGCGACCAGGGTGTTCGGGCCGCCTTCGCCCGACCGCCGGACGGGCGGCTCGCGCCCGCGCCGCGGCCACGGGCCGCCGGCCGGCTGCTGCCGGCGGCGGACCGGGACGCGGCCGATCCCTCCCGGGGGCGCGCGCTTGCCCCGGTCGTGCGTGTGGCCACGTCAGCACGTTACAAGGCCGGCCCGAGCACCGGGCGCAACCCCGACCTTCCGGGCGGGTCGTCGCCCACGCTCAGACCTCGACGACAACCGGGATGATCATGGGGCGGCGGCGGTAGGTGTCGCTGACCCAGCGGCCGACGATGCGGCGCACGAGCTGCTGGAGCGCGTTGACGTCCGTCATGCCGTTGCGCATCCCGTCCGCGAGGCCGTCGGCGACCATCTTGCGCACCTTGTCGAACGCGCCCTTGTCGTCGGAAAACCCGCGCGCCATCAGGTCCGGCCCCGCGACGACCTTGCCGGCGGCGGCGTCCACCACGGCGGTGATCGTGATGAAACCCTCCTCGCCGAGGATGCGCCGGTCCTTCAGGCTTGACTCGCCGACGTCGCCGACGGCGAGGCCGTCGACGTAGACGTAGCCGCACGAAACCGCGCCGGTGATCGACGCCTGGCCCTCGACCAGGTCGACGACCATGCCGTCCTCGGCGAGCACGATCCGGTCCGCTGGGACGCCGCTGAGCTCGGCGAGCACGCCGTGCGCCCGCAGGTGCCGCCATTCGCCATGCACGGGCATCATGTTCGACGGCCGGGTCGCGTTCAGCACGTAGAGCAGCTCACCGGCCGGGGCGTGCCCGGAGGTGTGGACCTTGGCGACACCCTTGTGGACGACCTTGGCGCCCCAGCGGCTCAGCCCGTTGATGACGCGGTAGACCGACTCCTCGTTACCCGGGATCAGGCTGGACGCGAGCACCACGGTGTCGCCGGCCTCGATGCGGATCGCGTGGTCGCGGTTGGCCATCCGGGACAACGCCGAGAGCGGTTCACCCTGGGAGCCGGTCGAGACCAGGCAGATGTTGCGGTCGGGCAGCGACTCGATGTCCCGCGCGTCGACGATCAGGCCCGGTGGCACCCGCAACAGGCCGAGGTCACGGGCGACGCCCATGTTGCGCACCATCGAGCGACCGATGAAGGCAACCGAGCGGCCGTGCGCCTCGGCGGCGTCGAGGACCTGCTGGACACGGTGTACATGGCTGGCGAAACAGGCGACGATGATCCGCTTGCCGGCCTCGCGGAACACGCCGTCGAGCACCGGGGCGATCTCGCGCTCGGAAGTGACGAAACCGGGCACCTCGGCGTTCGTCGAGTCCGACATGAGCAGGTCGACGCCCTCCCGGCCCAGCCGGGCGAAGCCGCCCAGGTCGGTGAGGCGCCCGTCGAGCGGGAGCTGGTCCATCTTGAAGTCGCCGGTGTGCAGCACCAGGCCGGCGGCGGTGCGGATCGCGACCGCGACGGCGTCCGGGATCGAGTGGTTGACCGCGAAGAACTCCAGGTCGAACGGCCCGTAGCTGTGCCGCTCCTCCTCGGTGATCCGCATGGTGACCGGCTTGATCCGGTGCTCCTGGAGCTTGGCGACCATCAGCGCCAGCGTGAGCCGGGTGCCGACCAGCGGGATGTCGGGGCGCAGGCGCAGCAGGTACGGCACCGCGCCGATGTGGTCCTCGTGCGCGTGGGTCAGGATGACGGCCTCGATGTCGTCGAGGCGGTCCCGGATCGCGGTGAAGTCGGGCAGGATCAGGTCGATGCCAGGCTGGTCGGTCTCCGGGAACAGCACGCCACAGTCGACGATGAGCAGCCGGCCGGCGTGTTCGAAGACCGTCATGTTCCGGCCGATCTCGCCGAGACCACCGAGCGCGGTGATCCGCAGGCCCTCGGCCGGCAGCGGCGGCGGGGCGCCAAGCCCCGGGTGCGGATGGCTCATCAGGCGCCCGCTCCCCAGGTCTGCAGCACCGGCGGGGCCGGCGGCGTGAGCGTAGCGGCGGCCAGGTCGAGACGCAGCTGGGCGATCTCCTCCTCCGTGGCGTCCACCAGCGGCGAGCGGACCGGCCCGCTGGGCAGGCCCGCCAGGGTCAGTGCGGCCTTCGTTGTGATCACTCCTTGCGTTCGGAAAATACCCTTGAAAATCGGTAGCAGGCCCTGGTGCAGTGCGCGGGCAGCCACCACGTCACCCGCGTCAAACGCGGCGATCATGGCGCGCAGCGCCGGGCCGCCCACATGGGCCACCACACTGACCAGGCCGACGGCGCCGACCGACAGCAGCGGCAGCGTCAGCGCGTCATCACCCGAGTAGTAGGCCAGGCTCGAGTTGGCGATGACGCGGGCGGACTCCTCCAGGTCGGCCTTGGCGTCCTTCACCGCGACGATGTTCGGATGCTCGGCGAGCGCGAGCAGCGTCTCGGTGGTCACCGGCACGCCGGTCCGCCCAGGAATGTCGTAGATCATGATGGGCAGCGCCGTGGCGTCCGCGACCGCGCGGAAGTGCCGGGCCAGGCCGGCCTGCGGCGGCTTGCTGTAGTACGGCGCCACCACGAGCAGGCCGTGGGCGCCGGCCCGCTCGGCGGCCTTCGCCAGCTCGACGGTGTGGTGGGTGTCATAGGTACCGACGCCGGCGAGGACGCTGGCCCGGTCGCCGACGGCGGCGAGCACCGCCCGCAGCAGGTCGTCCTTCTCCGCGTCGGACGTCGTCGGCGACTCGCCCGTGGTGCCGCTGACCACCAGGCCGTCGCTACCCAGGTCCACCAGGTGCTTGGCCAGCGCCGCCGCGCCGTCGAGGTCGAGCCCGCCGTCCGCATGGAACGGCGTCACCATCGCGGTGAGCAGGCGCCCGAACGGCGCCGGGGGCAACACTGACATACCGGCCACGCTAGCTGGCACCTCCGACATCCCGTTCGGCTCCGTTCCAGGTGGCGACGTGCCACCCGCCCGGGACCGTCCACCCACCATCAGCCCATGACCTCGCACGACCGTGACCACGCACGGCCGCGCACCTGCCCGTCCACATGAGTCCGTGGCGGGGCCGCGGCGGCCCTGGCCATTGTCGCGCCAGCCGCGGCGATGCGCCCACGGTCCGGGCGCCGTCCTCCGCCGCCGACGAAACGCCGGACACCCCGACGATACGGGGCCCGATCTCGTCCCACCGGCCGCGCTCCATGACCCGCCGAGCGCCCCGGTCAAGGGCGCGGCAGGCTCAGCGGGTACGGAACCGTCCTGGTGCGGCCGTCAGCGAACCGGCTGGTCAGGACCCGGAACGGGCCGGGCGGAGGATTTGGAGGTCATGCTCCGGTCCAACCGCTGCCACAGGTCGCGGCGGGCCAGACGAACCAACGTGCGAGCACCGGGGCGCGCGGCCCGCGCCGTGACGCCGGGGCCGAAGTTCTTGGGCATGTTCACCGGTCCATCCGTCTCACCGGTCCATCCGGGCTCGCACTGCGATCAGGCTACCGTGCCGACGGCCCGGCCGTCACCGGTACCAGGCCACCTTCGCCAGATGCCCTAGTCTGCGACAGTGACCAGGGGTCTGCGACAAGTGACCAGGAGCCGACCCGGCGCGGCGGCGCGCTGATGGCCGACGGTGGCGCGGCGCCACCCGGGGCGGCCGACACGGCGGCCGGGCCGGCGGGCGGCACGCGGGCGCGCTGGCGGCGGCTGGACGACGCGGCGGCCGCGCCCATCCTCGACCTCACCGACGTCGACGAGGTCACGACCACGCTGCTCGCGCCGCCAAGCGAGTTCTTCGGCGTGCGCCGCCGTGTCGTCGACCAGTTCACGCTGCTGTCGGCGAACCGCGCGAAGCTCGCCCGCTCGGTGAACTGGGGCCCCCTCGACGGCCTGCTGACGACGGTCGTCCCGGGCACCGGCCGCGTCGACACCCGCGGCCAGCTGCCGGCGGAGGTCTCCGTGCTGCTACCGATCTCGACGATGCCCAAACGGGCTCTGGTCGCCTTCGACCTGTCCGGACCGGGCGACTCCAGCGTCCACCTGATGCCCTACTCCACCTCGGTGGCCATCCAGGGGAACGTCGTCGCGCTGCTCGCCGCCAGCATCGGCGTGCCGGCGACCGCGCCGGTGCGCCGAGTCGTGGACGCGATCTCCAGGTTCCGGCCGGGGAAGCTGTCCGGCAACTACCCGAGGCTCGCCCCGACGGGCCGCGCCCTGCGGCCGTGGCGGCGCGCGAGCCCGCTGCCGGCGGCGTCGCTGCGCGGCTACCTCGGCCGCGCGGCCGACCTGTGGGTCCCGGAGCCGACGGTGAGCCGCTGGTCCGGGCTGGTCGCGCCCGCGCAGCAGGCGCTCGGCGCCGCCCTCGACGAGCCGTTCGACCCGCTGTGCAGCGCCGGTACCCTGCTGCTGGCCACCGGTGAGCTGTGGCGTGACCCCGACGTTCCGGCCAGCCCGACGGTCGACGACATCGAGGGATACCTGGCCGCGTTCGTCGCCTGGGTGGCCGATCTGGAGGCCGCCGGGCCGGACGGCCAGCCGGTGCTCTCGACTGTCGCCGAGTACGGCCGGCGCTGGGAGGCACTGGCCGCCGTCACCCTGGACCCCTACCGGCCCAGCCTGATCAAGATGACCGAGGAGCGCCGCGCGATCCTCATGCGACGCCCGCCGCCGCCGTCACGTGAGACGCGCGGCTGGTGGTGGAAGGGCCCGACCCGAGCGTTGGCGCTGACGAACCCGGCCGCGATCGTCGACCTGGACCCCGGCGGCCCCGGCAGCTACCACGTCAGCATCGGCACCGACGACTCCAGCATCGAGATCAGCCACCCCACGGTGCTCGACCTCTACGACCGGCCCGTCGAGCGGATCTATGTCGAGGACGTGCAGGACAACCGCGAGGTCTACGCCTACTACACGACCGACGTCCGCCGTCCCAGCCGGGCCCGGCTCGCCGTCGGCCTGTCCATCTCGCCGGACGTCTCCCGGGTGACGGTGACGATCCTCGTCCTCATGGCGATGGCTGTGGGCCTGGCGGCGACGCCCGTGACGCTCGCCCCGGACGCGATCGCCGTCATCACGATCCCGTCGTCGTTCGCCGCGACGATCCTGCTCACCCGCGAGCGCAGCAGCCTCGCCGCCTGGGTCCTCGGCCCCGCCAAGACGACGCTGCTGGCGCTGCTGGCCACGCTGGCCATCCTGTCCGGCCTGCGAGCCACCGGCTGGCACGGGCCGCCTGACGCCACCCCACCCTCGGTCACGCCCGCGCCGTCGGCCCCTCACCCGAGCTCCGCGGCAGGTCCGCCCGGCCCGTAGGCGCCTTTCCCCACCGCACGGCGCGCTCGCCCGCGTTCCGCGGAACGCACCGACCCGCGTTCGTGCGGGTCGGTGGACACACCGACCGCGGTTCCTGCGTTCCGCGGAACGCAGGAAGGAGCACGCAGGGCAAGGCGCTGAGCGGCCGGACCGGCGACCGGCGGAGCGGCCGCAGCGCGCTCAGCGCCCGGTTCCGGCCGACCGCCGCTCAGCGGCCGTTCGGGCCGACCGCCACGGCGCGGACGCCGTGGGCGATCTCCAGGTCCTCGCGGGCGGCCACGACGTAGGCGCGGACAGGCGCGCCGTCAGCGGTCAGATCCGCGTCGGCCTGCGTCCCGTGGTCATGCCCGGCGTTGCGGCCGGGTTCCAGAGCGACACCCAGGAACGCCAGGCCGTCGGCGGCCGCGGCCCGGATCTGGCCCGAGCGTTCGCCGACACCGCCGGTGAAGACCAGGGCGTCCAGCCCGCCCAGCGACGCCGCCATCGCGGCGATGCCGGCACGCAGCCGGCGCAGGTAGACGGCCAGCGCGAGGCCGGCGTCCTCGTCACCCTCGCCGGCGCTCTCGACGATGGCGCGCATGTCGGCCGTGCCGGCGAGGGCGAGCAGGCCGGAGGCGTGGAAGAGCTGGTCGGTCAGCTCGTCGGCGCGCAGGCCCGCCGACGTCTGCAGCCACAACAGCAGGCCCGGGTCCACGTCGCCGGAGCGGGTCGCCATGACCAGGCCCTCCAGCGGGGTGAAGCCCATCGTCGTGTCGACGCTGATCCCGTCGCGCACCGCCGCCAGCGACGCGCCCGAGCCGAGATGGCAGGTGACGATCCGGCGCGCCGGGGTCCCGGTCGCGGCCCTGGTCAGCTCGGCGGCCCGGCGGGAGGCGTAGGCGTGCGAGAGGCCGTGGAAGCCGTAGCGGCGCAGGCCGTAGCGCTCCCGCCAGGCCGCCGGAAGGGCGTACGTCGTCGCGGCGGGCGGCAGCGTGGCGTGGAACGCGGTGTCGAAGCAGGCGACCTGGATGGCGTCGGGCAGCAGGTCGCGGACCTCGTCGAGAGCGGCGAGCGCGGCCGGCTGGTGCAGCGGCGCGAGCGCCGTCAGCTCGCCGAGCCGCGCGGCCACCCGCGCGTCGATCCGGACGGGCGCCGTGAACTCCGTGCCGCCGTGCACGACCCGGTGCCCCACGGCGAGCCGCCCGGCGCCGGCCCGGTCGGCCCGGTCGCCGGCGGCGCGGCCAAGCAGGTCGTCGAGCGCGGCGCGCACCTCGGCCAGGTCCGCGTGCCCGGCGGGCGCCGCCAGCTCTCGGGCGCCGAGCGAGGTGTCGTCCGGCGCGACGAGCGACAGCTTCAGCGTCGCCGACCCGGCGTTGACCACCAGCACGTCCCCGGCTGGTGACGAGCGCCCGCTCACGTCCACGGGATCCCTTAGTAGGGCCAGACCCAGTCGCGGAC
>Ga0068859_100000554_pt1 | contig 37128 bp, 26 predicted proteins | sample KBSSwiS22_FD_66585 | JGI IMG/M metagenome (GOLD analysis project Ga0068859, IMG submission 66585) | Switchgrass rhizosphere microbial communities from Kellogg Biological Station, Michigan, USA - KBS Switchgrass S2-2 | ecosystem: Host-associated > Plants > Roots > Rhizosphere > Soil ... | reverse complement strand
TCCATCGACCCTCGCCGACCGACCGACGGGCCGCGGAGGCCTGACGCTCGACACCCGTTTATCCCTCAATCCCGCTGCAACGGAACCTGCGCCATGACGTTCATCCCCGATCCCCGTTCGCGCTACCGCATGCCGATCATGTTCGGCCCCGCGCCTGGGCCGCGCCAGCATCCCGCGGGCCGAATGTGGACTCCCGAAGAGGCCGGCCGGATGCAGGCGCAGTGGATGAAAATCGGCTACCGGACGGATCCTGCGAAACTCGAGAAGCTGTTGCCCCCAGGCTTCTCGCTGCGGGGCGATCCGATCGTCTCAGTGAGCTGCGCCTGGTTCAAGAATCTCTACTGGTTGGCGGGACGCGGTTACGGCATTCTGTCGGTCGATTTTCCCGTAACCTATCAAGGCAAGACCGAGCGGCTCGACGGCGCGCTCTGCCCGATCATCTGGGAGGGGTCGCCCGATGCGATCATGACCGGGCGGGAGGAACTCGGTTTCCCGAAAATGTTCGCGCGGTTCAGCGAGATCGACTGGGATGAGAGCGCAGGCCGCGCCGCGTGCGAGGCCGCATGGTTCGACCATCGCTTCTTCGACATCGAGCTGACGGATATGGTCGAGGAGCAGAATCCGATCAAGCAACTGCCGGGGTCCAACGGCGGTGCGCAGATGTATTACAAGTACATGCCGCGAACGAGCCCTGGTGGACGCGACGGCGCGGACCTCGCCTATGTCACCACCTCGGCCTCGCCCGCAGGAAGCGGCGGCGCGGCCACCAACATCAATTTCGACGAGTTCGACTTCCGCCGCTGGACGGGCAAGGGCACGCTTGCCTGGCACCGCGCGACGTTCGAGCAGCTGCCCCTGTCGTTCCACATCGTCAACGGCATGGCCGATCTCGAGATCCTGGAATACACCGATGCGGAGATGGTGCATTTCGCCGGCCCGGGAATCGGCATTGCGATGAATGCGCATCGGGCGCTCGCACCAGCCTGACGGCGGCGCGCGCCCAGCGTCAACCCGGGCAGGATCGGGCCTGCTTTACCAGGGCGTCCGGCAAGGCGCATTTGGCGCATGCGAAGGCTCGAAGCCGTCGCTGAGGACTTGACCAAACAGTTCATATATGACTGAATAGTACAAGTCGATCGCGGCACGCCCCCTGTGCTCGGATCGGTAAAGGCCATCCGGTTCGGATGGAAGCGGCTGCCACGCCCGCGTTTCGCCCGATCGGTGGCGCGTCGGCATGGTCCAGACCGGTTTCGCCATCGGACGGAGCACGGAGAGTGGATGATGCGAAATGCGATGCAACGCCTGATCGGTATCACCGCGCTGTCGATGGGCCTGGCCGGGCTCGGACAAGCGCAGCAGCCCATGCCGCCGGCGGGTGCGATGCCACCGGCCGGTGCGATGGCGCCCCCGAGCAGGGATCCCGCCGCCGCGCCGGCGGGCTCGTACAAGGTCGATCTCGAACATTCGTCGGTTGTCGCGCGCGTGTCGCATCGCGGCCTGTCCTACAGCGTGCTGCGTTTCGGTGTACGTCAGGGCAGCTTGCACTGGAACGCCGCCAGACCGTCTGACATCGCGCTCGACGTGACGGTGGATGCCAAGCCCTATTACGCTCCGATCGTCTATCGCATTCCGCCGGAGGGACCGGAGTCGCTGAACGTCGCCAGATATCCTGACTCCCGGTTCGTCTCGACCGCGGTACATCCGCGGTCTGGCGGACGCGCGACGATCGACGGCCGGCTGACGCTCATGGGGGTGACCAGGCCGGCGCGGATCGACGCCGAACTGGTCGGCGTGGGGCGATCGATGGAGGGGGCTCCGACGATCGGGTTCACTGGTACGATGACGATCGACACTGCGGAGTTCACCCAGCTTCCGATGGCGAAGATGGTTGGTAAACTCACGCTGATTCTGGATGCGGAGTTCGTGAAATGAGCATGGGTGTCCATGTAGGGCATGGCGGTCGCAAGCCGCACGCAGCCACGACGGCAAGGCTGCATCTCGGCACCACCATCGACGAATTGCAGCGAATCAGCACATGCATGATCGGCGCGCCCGTGCCGGCCAGCCTGGCGCATCAGGCAGTGATCGGGATGGAAATGTCGCTTCTGCGACAGGGCTGGCCGGTGGGCCGGGCGCTCGGCGCGCTGCCGGACGTCCGCAAGCAGCTCGGTCTCGGCCGTCCGGCCTTTCGGGAGGCGATTACCGTCCTGGAGGCGCGCGGTCTGCTGGATGTGCGGCGGGGACCGGGGGGAGGGCTCTTCGTCGGCGCGCCCGCGCTAGAGGATGTCGTCGGTGCAGTATTGATGTATCTGGCGCTCGCCGGGGAGACGGCCGCGTGCATCGTGGAATTCCGCCTGGTGGTCTGGCGCATGGTCGTCAGCGCTGCGATCCAGCGCCGCGTGGTGCCGTCGGCCCATACCGATCCCCGCGGCTTCGCGATTGATCTCGCCGAGCGCACCCGGAACCCGACGATGGTCCTGCTCGTGCAGCTTGTCGATATGCTCGTGCGGACGACGGCCTGCGGAGACGCGCCGGACAGCAATGCCGCCCTCGATGCCGCGATCCGGGACGGGGACCTGAGTGCGGCGCACGCGCGGCTCGACGAATTGGCCGGTCCGATCGCGGCCGATGCGCCGATCATCGCGCTCGATTTCGCCGAACGCGCCTTCTCGCTGTCCGGACGCAAGTCGGCGATGGCGCTGGCGGCGCGGCTGACGCACGAACTGAGCGATCGCTCGGCGACTCAGGAGGCCGAGTGGCAGACGGCCGAGCGGCTCGGCTATACCGATGCGGTCGTGCGCCAGGCGCGGAGAATCCTGCAGGATTTCGGACTGGTGCGCTGCCGACAGGGCCGTCGCGGTGCCGAACTGGCGCCGCCGACCGCGCCGACCGGAGTTATTCGGCTGCTTGCGCCGTGCCTGATGGCCAGCGCCATGTCGCCACTCGACGAGCGCGAGGCGATCTCGTTCCTGCTAGGGTACGCGCCGGTGCTGGCGGTCCGCCGCGGTACGGCGGGCGGTGCCGCGCCGGTGGTTCGGTCCATCCCCTTGCCTGGACCGGATGCCTTCGAGGTGTTGACGCTTGAGAACCATCTGCTGGAGATGAGCGGAAATTCGTTGCTGGCGATCGTCGTCCGGTCGCTAGGTGTCGCCAACATTCTTGCGGCGGGCGACCCGCTGCCGCCTGGGGACGTTCGCGAAGTTGACGAAATCAATCGCAGCCTGTTGCAAGCGATCGAGCGTGGTGACGCCGCCGCCGTCGACACGCTGACGCGCGCCAAGCTGGCGATCATGCAGCGACCGGCGGTCCGACACTGCGGTCGCTTGCAAGGACGGAGCTGACGGAGATTATCCATCTAACTGGACCGTCGCGGGACCGATAGCGTCATCCCAATAAGGCCTAAACGTACGACACGGTGTCGATACGCGCGGGAGAGGACTGAGCACACGACCCGACGGGTCGTGTGTCATGGCGTTGCTGCACCAGCGCTTTCGTCGGCTCCTTGAGGGTCTCGCCTTCGCGTGCCGACGCCGTCCGTTTGGAGTGTTGTGATGAATGCGTTCAAGCTGTCCGGGTTTCCATGGTTGATGGCTGCGGCGGGCGCCGCCCTGCTCGCCGGCTCGGCGATCGCCCATCATTCCTTTGCCGCCTATGACATGAGCCGGACGGTCGCGGCAGACGGAACGCTCAAGGAATTCCGTTGGGGCGCGCCGCATTCCTCGATGGTCCTGATCTACATGGAAAACGGCAAGGAAAAGCAGATGTCGATCGTCAGCGGCAGTCCGCTGATGTTTTCCAAGCAGGGACTGACGCCGCGCGACTTCAAGCGCGGAGACAAGGTGAACGTCACCTACCACCCCAATATCAGCGGTTTGCCGGGGGGTGCGATGTCGACCATTCGGCTGCCGAACGGCAAAAGTTTCTCCGACACCGAAGCCGCACGTGCCGGCGGCAACTGAGGAGCGCGGCATGCGCCGGCGCCGCAGCGCGATCGTCACGCGCAACCTGCTCGCAGGTGCTGCGCTAGGCATCGCAGGTACCGCAACGGCGCAACAGGCGACGCCGAACTTCGAGGGCGTTTGGAAGATCGCCGCGCCGACACAGACGCTGCAGCCGGTTTCGGGCCCGGTACCGCTCACTGCCGAAGGGCGCAAAGCGTATGCCGCGAACCGCAGCTTGCGTGCAGCGGGCAAGATCGACGATTACGACATCACGCGGTCCCGCTGCTCGAACCCGGGCGTGGCGCGGCTGGCGCTGACCCCGATGCGGTTCAAGATCTGGTACCGGCAGGGCGTCGTCACCTTCGATTACGAATGGAACCGCGCGCTGCGCCAGATCAACGTCGATGTGCCGCCGCAGCCGGACCTGATGGGGCAGGGGCTGGTGCCGACGATGACGGGCAAGTCCAGGGGTCGTTGGGAGGGGGGCACGCTCGTCTCGGTGATGGAGGGCGCGTCGGATCGTACGCTGATCGACGACCTGGTCCCCCACGGTTACGACCTTAAGGTCACCGAACGCTATCGCCTGGTCGACGCGAACACGCTGGAGAATCGCATCACGATCGAGGACCCGGAGTACTTCACCAAGCCCTGGGATTCGGTTGTGACCTACAAGAGGCAACCCGATGCCATATTCGCGGAGGATGTCTGCCTCGACCGGATTCTGGCGAAGCAGCCCGCCTTCCCTAAGTGACATGGCCGCGCCCGTTCAGGAGCATGCCCGCATGGCGTCCCGTTTTTCGAGTTCGATCTGGCGCGCGGGTGACGTGGCTGCCGTGATTCTGGCCCTGACGCCGGCATTGGCGTTTGCGCAGCAGGCTCCTGATTCGCCGCAGGCCGGCGGCCAGTTGAGGCTGCCACCGGGTGCTACAACGGGCCCTCTATCGGGCATGCCGTTGGGACCGGTGTTGACGCCTGCGCAGAAAATCGTGGCAGCGCTGCCGCCGCCTGCGCCGGGCGTCCTGCCGCCGCGCCCGCCACTGCCCAAGGACGCGGCGATGCCGCCCGCCGATCCGCGGGACCTGCAGGGTACTTGGGTACACAACCAGCCACTGCTGTTCCGCTCGCAGGCCGATATGTACGGCGTGGCGGCCCCCTACACGATGGCTGGCGCCAAGGTGCTCGAGCGGCGAGTCAATTCGCTCAAGGCAGGCAAGCCGTTCATCAACGCGTCGGCGATCTGCCGACCGCCGGGGCCGCAATGGCAGCGTGACCTGAACTTTCCTTTCCTGATCGTGCAGGCGAAGGATCACCTTGAGGTGATCTTCGAGGAATATCACGGTCGTTGGTACATCTCGCTCGACCCCCTTGGCGCGGGGTTGCCCACCGAGAAGCAATATATGGGTCGCTCGGTCGGGCACTGGGACGGCAGCACGCTGGTCGTCGAGACGAAGGACTTCAAGCAGGCGATCTGGCTGGACGTCGATGGAACGCCGCTGTCCGCCGACGGCAGGCTGATCCAGCGCATCCGCAAGGTCGCCGACGCCGGGCAGGTACCGTATATGGAGATCGTCACGACGATCGTCGATCCGACTTACTACACGGCGCCGTGGTCGATCGTGCGTACGTTCGGCTGGGCGCCGCACCAGGCGGTGTTCGCCGAGTACAACTGCGAGGAGCAGGTCGGCGATCCGAGCGTGAACACCGATGCCGGCCTGGTGCCCGAGCCCGCCGATTGAGCCGGCGGCACGCTCGAAAACCGGAGTGGGGACAGGTTATGTGGCACAAGCATATCATCTTTCAGGCCGCCCTTTCGGCGATTGTGGTGACGGTCCCGGCCACCGCGCATGAAACCGTGGCGGAAAAAGCCAACAAGCAGGTCGTGCTCGATTTCTACCGGGCGCTGAACGAGGCGGACGCCACCGGCACCACCAAGCAGCGGATCCAGGGGATCGCCGAACGGTACGTCAGCCCCGACTATATCCAGCATGCCGCGGCGTTCGCGAACCTGCCCGGACCGGGCAGCGCACGGGACAAGCTGGTCCGCATGTTCCAGTCGAAGCCTGCGCTGCCGGCCATGCCGCCGCCCAAGACCATCTCGGTGATGGCGAAGGACGATCTGGTGATGATGCTGACGGCGCGCGACATGCCTGATCCCGCCACGGGACGGGTGCTGCCGACGTACATCTTCAACATGTTCCGGGTGAAGCAGCGGCGGCTGGTCGAGCACTGGGATGTCGGCACGCCGGCGATGCCCGCGCCCGGTGCCGGCGTGCCACCGCCCGTCGCGCCGATACCGCCGAAACTCTGAACTCGTCGTTGCTGGGGAACGCTTTGATGTCGATCGAGAAATTCGCGAACGGGCTGTATGGCACGGCGGTGAGCACGGGCATCCGCGAGGTCACCTGGATCATCCCGGCAGTGCAGAGCGTGCATATCGTCGCGATCGCGGGGGTGATCGGCGCGGCGATCGTGATGGACCTTCGTCTGGCCGGCGTTCTTGCGACCGACGAGACTCCGCGGGTGGTGGTGAAGCGGCACCTGCCGTGGCTGTGGTCCTCGCTGGCGCTGCTGCTGGCAAGCGGGTTCGTGCTGGGACTGGGCGAGCCGTACCGCGTGCTGATGAACCCGGTGTTCTGGGCGAAGATGGCGCTAGTGTTGACTGGCTTCGTGCTGACGCTGCTGTTCCGCTACCCGGTCCTGCACCCAGACTATCGCGTCGACCATGCGCGTACCGCTGTGCTCGTCAAGCCGCTGGCCTGGGCGTCGCTGGCGATCTGGGTGGTTGTCGTCTTCTGCGGGCGCTGGATCGCTTACTATCAATGATATCCTGCATACTGCGGAGACGATGACATGATGCCGGACGCCGTGCCAACCAACGCGCTGATGCAGTCGCTGTACGACTCGTCGATAGCGACCGCAATTCGCGAAAGCCCGACGCTGTTCCCATGGATCGAAAGCCTGCACGTGCTGATGATCGCCATCGTGGTCGGCACGATCGCGATCGTCGATCTCAGGCTGATCGGCGTTGCCGCGCACCGCCGCGGTGCTCGGCAGCTGATCGTCGACATGCTGCCCTTCACCTGGGTGGCGTTCGTGCTGGCCGTGGCCAGCGGGACGCTCCTGTTCCTGTCGAACGCGACAGGCTATTACCAGAGCCTCCCGTTCCGCCTCAAGCTGCTCGCCATCGTGCTCGCCGGGCTCAACATGGCCGTTTTCCACCTGACCGCGTACCGCAGGATCGGCGACTGGGACGACCGCCTGCCGCCCCCCGCCGCGGCCAAGGTCGCCGGCGTCGGCTCGCTCACCCTGTGGCTCCTCATCATCTTTCTCGGACGCTGGATCGGATACGCTTATCCGCTCGCGTAAGTTGACCTCATCGCCCAAAGATGACTATATAGTTCAATAATTGACGGTCGCGATCGGCTCCTTTGGAGGGGCCATCCGCGACGGACAGTTGGACCGATTATCAGCGCGCCCGGTGCGAAGCCGTGGCGAGCATTTCGGAGTGTGTTTGACCGATGAGCATCGCGAAAGCCGTTGATGTCGCCTATGTGCGGTTCCGGGCGCCGGATCTCGGCAAGATGCGCTCGTTCCTGCTCGATTTTGGCATGGTCGATTCTGTCGAGAAGCAGGCGTCAGACCGCATATTCATGCGCGGCACCGGGCGCGCGCCCTTTGTCCACAGCACCGAACTGGGCGAGCCCGGGTTCGCCGCGCTGGGCATCTGGGTGCGCGACCGCGCCGATCTCGAGCGTCTGGCCGCGCATGACGGAGCTTCGGTCGAGCCGCTCGCCGCACCGGGCAACGGCCTCGTCGTACGCCTGACCGATCCTGACGGCTTCGTGATCGAGGCGGTAGCCGAACAGGATGCGCTGCCGCAGGTGGATCGAATATTGCCCGAGCCCGTGCCTTGGAACCATGCCGGAAAGCATTTGCGGATCGGCAGCTTCCGCCGCGTGCGCCAGGGTGCCTCGCACGTTCAGCGGCTCGGCCATTGCGTGTTCGGCGTGTCGGATTTCCGCCGGTCCGAGCAATGGTACAAGGAGCGGTTCGGCTTCATAACGTCGGACGAGATCCAGCCGGCTCCAGGCGTCGCGATCGGCGCCTTCATGCGCGCCGATCGCGGCGACGAGCCGTGCGACCATCACACCATCTTCCTGTTCCAGCCGCCGAAGGGGCCGCCGGGATTTATGCATTCGGCTTTCGAGGTCGCCGACGTCGACGATCTGATGGCGGGACACGATCATCTGATGCAGGCGGGCTGGCACCAATATTGGGGTGTCGGACGCCACATCCTTGGCAGTCAGATTTTCGACTACTGGAACGACCCTTGGGGTCATGAGATCGAACATTGGACCGACGGCGATCAGTTGCGCACCGCGGATGGCGGAGGTGTCGCGGGGTTGGATCAGCTGCTCGGCGGGCAATGGGGGCCGCCCAACCCAGTGCTCGAGACACTCGGTAGGTAACGGTACGCCGATTCTTCGGCTTCGCGCCGCAATACTGGAGGGAGAACCGCTATGCCGGTCGCATTGATTACCGGTTGCAGCTCGGGGTTCGGCGAGGCGATGGCGCTGGCGTTTGTCGAGCGCGGCTACCAGGTCGTCGCGACGATGCGGAAGCCGGACAACGCGCCGGCGCGGCTGAAAGCGCTCGCGGTGCAACGCCCTAGCGACATCGTGCTGGTGCCGCTCGACGTCACCGATGCCGAGATGCGGCGCACGGCGACCGCGTTCGTTGTCGAGCGGTTCGGACGGCTGGATCTTCTGATCAACAACGCCGGGGTGGGTGCGCGTGGCGCGGTCGAGGATACGCCCGACGCCCAGTGGCGCGCGATGTTCGATACGAATTTGTTCGGACCGCTCGAATTGGTTCGGCTGGCGCTGCCGATCATGCGTGCACAGGGCGGGGGGCGGATCATCAATGTCACCTCGGTTGCGGCGTTCATGAAGACGCCGTTCATGGGTGCCTATTGTGCCAGCAAGCATGCGCTCGACACTGCCACTGCGGCGCTGGATATCGAAACGCGCAGCTATGGAGTGCGCGTGGTCAGCGTAATGCCGGGACCGTTCAAGACCGCGCTGCCGCAAAAGTCGCTCGATCGTGCGGCGAGCGCGCCCTATGCGGCTGCGGCAGGCCATTTCAATGCAAACTTCGATGGCCTCGAATCCAAGGCACCGGAGGACGTGACGCCGGTGATCAAGGCGGCGCTCGCCGCGGCGTCCGATCCCGATCCGCAACTGCGGTATGCCGCGGGAGCCGACGTGGTGCCGATCCTGCCGCCGATCCTGGCGGCGCTTGCGCCGATGGAGACGATTGGGCTGCGCCTGACCGGACAGGCATGAGCCTTCTGCCGGCGACCGATCGGCGCGCGTTGCTCGCGACCGCGTTGGCCGGGACAGGGGCCCTCGTACCGCTCGCGTCCAAGGCGGCACCCGGCCGAGTCCGCTTCGATCGCACCGGCTATGATCGCTACATCGCTCTGATGAACGCGGGGGATACGCGGTTCGCCGAGTATTACGCCAACGACATCCGCTTTGTGATGAACATTCGTGGCCGGGCTAGGGTACTCGAATTCTACGCGCGCCAGCGTGCCTTTGTGCGCGAGTGGCTCGCCGTCCGCTTCTTCTGTTCGGATGAAACGGGCGCGGCCGCGGAGGTCGAAAGCGAAATCCGGTGCATCCAGGACTGCGACGACACCAGCGTATTCGGCCGCGCATTGAAAGCGGGCGAGGTGCAACGGGTTCGCGGCTGCCTGCTCTATGTGCTCGATGGGTGGGGCCGGATCGCCGAGATCAAGGCGCCGCCTCCGGAGGTCCTCGAGCCTTGGCGACGCGTCTAGGCGACGGTCGCCTCGGTGCGCCCGCGGGCGCGAATCCGGCTAACGAGCGCGACAGCAGCAGCCGCGAGGCATAGAATGCCGAGCAACTGGAGCGCAGCCGGCAGGTCGCCCTCGTATCGGTTGCGGAGAAACGCCACCACCTGGCTGCTCAGCGGCTGGCCCAGCCACCAGCCGCTCATGAAAATACCCGTGCCGCGTCCACGCACTTCGAAGGGCAGGCGTCCCATCGCGGACACGACCAGCGCGGGCAACAGCATGCCTGAGCCGATCTGGTTGACGATCAGCCAGCCAGTGAACAGCTGCGGCGTCGGCGCGTGGTTCATCAGGACATAGGAGAGACCGAGCAGCCCGAACGCGACCACCAACTGCGTCGGTGTCAGGTACCGCGCTGTAACCTGTCGGTAGACCATCGTGCCGCCCGCGACGGACAATCCGGCCAGACCGCTGAACAGCCCAAGCGCGCTCGGCGACCGGATCGCGTAATAGTCGCTCAGCATGTTGCTGACCTGGATCTGCATCGTGAAGAACATCGTGCCGCCAAAAATCGCAAGCGCCGAAATCGGCAGAATCGTACGCCACGGGAACGGTGCACTGGCGGGTGCCGCGTCTACGATCGGTTCGTCGCTTCTGCGCGGTTCCCAGGTCCAGATCATCAACGCGATGGCGAAAACGATGCTGACACCGTATGCCGCGAACGCGCTGCGCCAGCCGAAGCTGCCGAGCGCGCCACCCAGGAAAGCGAGGACGATCGACGAAACCGAGGCGACCGCCGTCTGGTTGGCGAGCCATTTCTCACGCTTGCGGCCGTGGAAATAGTCGCCGATCAGCGTGGTGCTCGAAATGACCACGAGTGCCTCCATCGCGCCGAGTACGACGCGGCTGACGATGATCGCCATCAGGTTTTCGAGGATGATCGGCAGCATACCGACGATCGAATAGACCACCAGCGCGCCGATCAACGTGCGTCGACGCCCGAAGAAGTCGACGACGATGCCTGCCACTGGAGACAGCAATGCAACGCATAGTGCCGGCAGGGTCAGCATCAGCGGGACGAGGTAATCGACCCCTGGCATGTCACGGTAATACGCCATGATCCCCGGCAGCACCGGGACCAGCACGATCAACCCCATCACCGCCATCGTTATCGGCAGGAGGAGCAGCACGCCCTGCAGTGTTCCGGCCTGACGTTCAGCGCTGGTCATGACTTGCCCTTCCTAACGAGGCCGCGATCGGTTTCGCCGCGGAAGCACGGCCCCCTCGCGCAGCCTAGGCCGGCGGGCTGGCGCAGTTAGGTGCAAATATTCCTTCGGTTCGCCGCTCAGTCGGCAGTCCATCCACCATCGATGACGAGGCTGCTGCCGGTCATCAGCGCGGAGGCGTCGGAAGCGAGAAACACGACGGCGCCCATCAGGTCGGTGACCTGGCCCATGCGACCGAGCTTGATCTTCGCGAGTACGCTGGCCGAGAACGCCGCATCCTCGAAGAAGGGGCGCGTGAGCGGCGTTTCGATGAACGTGGGGGCAATCGTGTTCGATCGGATGCGATACTGCGCCAGGTCCAGCGCGATCGCCTTGTTCATGCCTTCCAGTGCCCATTTCGAGGCGCAGTAGGTCGACCGGTTCACGCCGCCGACATGCCCCATCTGCGATCCCATGTGGATCAGCGATCCCGCCACGCCGGCTGCGATCATGCGCCGCGCGGCGGCCTGGGCGACGAAGAAGCTGCTTCGGAGGTTGAGGTCGAGCACCGCGTCATAGTCGTCTTCCTCGACCTCGGTCATTGCCATGGGGCGGTTGGTGCCGGCGTTGTTGATGAGAATGTCGAAGGCGGGGCGATCGGCGAAGAAGCGGCGCACGGCATTCACGTTCGTCACGTCGAGCCGCTCCGCGCGCGCGGAGCCGCCCGCGGCCACAATCTGCGCTGCCGCCGCTTCGATCTCGTCAGGGCTGCGAGCGAGCAGCGTGACGTCCGCACCGGCGCCCGCCAGTGCCGCAGCACTGGCCAAACCGATGCCGCGCCCTGCACCAGTCACGGCGGCGCGCCGGGAATCGAGCCGGAAGTCGGGCGTGACGGGCAAACTCATCGTGCCTGGGCCACGCCTGCATAGGGGATGTTGCGGCCGCCGTAGCGGCGGACGCGAATGTTCGCCTGCTCGCCATGCCCGGCGAACCCCTCGAGCGCACACAGGCGACTGCAATATTCGCCGATCATCGCCGACGCCGCGTCGGTCGTTACGCGCTGGTAGGTGCACGTCTTGAGGAACTTGCCCACCCAAAGTCCGCCGGTATAGCGCGCCGCCTTCTTCGTCGGCAGCGTGTGATTCGTGCCGATTACCTTGTCACCAAACGCTACGTTTGTCCGTGGTCCCAGGAACAGGGCGCCGTAATTGGTCATGTTCTCCAGAAAATAGTCGGGGTCGCGCGTCATTACCTGGACATGCTCCGATGCGATTTCATCGGCGATGCGAACCATCTCGGCGTCGTCCTCCGCGACGATCACCTCGCCAAAATTCTCCCACGCGCGGCGCGCATGATCCGCGGTCGGCAAGATCAGCAGCAGCCGGTCGATCTCGCGCATCGTGTCCTCGGCGAGCCTGTGCGACGTGGTCAGCAGAACCGCGGGGCTGTCGGGGCCGTGTTCAGCCTGGCCGAGCAAGTCGGTCGCGCACAGCTCGCCATCGGCCCCGACCTCATCGGCGATCACCAGCGTTTCCGTCGGCCCCGCGAACAAGTCGATGCCGACTCGCCCGAACAGCTGGCGCTTGGCTTCCGCGACGAACGCATTGCCGGGACCGACGAGGATATCGACCGGCGCGATCGACTCGGTGCCGAGGCCCATCGCAGCGACCGCCTGGATGCCGCCGAGGCAAAAGATTTCGTCGGCCCCGGCCATCGCCTGCGCCGCGACGATCGCGGGAGCGGGCTTGCCCGTGAACGGCGGCGCGCAGGTGACGACGCGCGGCACGCCGGCAACCTTGGCGGTGATGACCGACATGTGGGCGGAGGCGAGCAGCGGATACTTGCCGCCGGGCACGTAACAGCCCGCGGCATTGAGCGGCAGGTTGCGGTGGCCAAGGATCACACCCGGAAGCGTCTCGACCTCGACATCGACCATGCTGTCGCGCTGGATCTGCGCGAAGTTGCGCACCTGCGTCTGCGCGAATTCGATGTCTTTGAGATCTTGGCTCGAGAGCTGATCGATGCACGCCTGAATCTCGGCCGCGGTCAGCCGGTAGCTGTCGCGGTCCCACTGGTCGAACTTCACCGACAGGTCGCGTACCGCCGCGTCGCCGCGCCGTTCGATGTCGGCGAGGACATTCTCGACGATGTCGCGGACCTGGCGATTGGTTTCGGCCTTCGCCTCCGTGGTCGCGCCGCGCTTCAGATAGGTCGCCATGCGCTGCTCTCCCATTGATCAGTCATGTATTGGCGCCGCGCGGACGTAGCGTTGCGCGATCGCGCCGAAGATCGATGCGCCGTTGTCGTCGAGCATCTCGATGCGGATGTGGTCGCCGAAGCGGAGATAGGGTGTGCGCGGCAGACCCTTGTCGATCAGCTCGATCGCCCGACGCTCGGCGATGCAGGCGGAGCCGACCTCGCGGAAATTCTCGTTGGAGATCGTGCCGGTGCCAATGATCGTGCCGGCCGCCAGATTGCGTGTCCGCGCGGCATGGGCGACCAGCTCATCGAATGAAAAGCCCATTGCGCCGCAATGCGGATGGCCGAATTCCATGTCGTTCCAATGGACGCGGAGCGGCAGATGCACTCGCCCGTCGCGCCAGGCGCCGCCGAGCTCGTCAGGCGTGACGGCGACCGGCCCAAAGGTCGTTGCCGCCTTTGACTGGAGAAACCCGAAGCCGGTCTTCAATTCCTTCGCGGCCAGTGCGCGCAGGCTGGTGTCATTGGCGATCGTCAATAGCCGAATATGCGCCCCCGCCCGCGACGCGGGCGTGCCCATGGGTACGTGGTCGAGGATCACCGCGACTTCCGCTTCGAAATCCATGCCGTCCGCCTCCGAGGGCAGCGGCACGTCGTCGTTGGCGCCGAGCAGCTCGTCGCCCGCCCCCTGATACATGAGCGGCACGGTCCGCTTCTCGGGCGGCGGAGCCAGACCGAAAACTTGTTCGAGCAGGTCGCCGTGCGAATGGAAGGCGGAGGCGTCTAGCCATTGCCAAGCGCGGGGCAGGGGAGCGGCAAGGTCGCGCGTGTCGAGCGGTTCGGCATCCGCGACATGGCCTGCGTTCAGCGCTTCATAGAGCTGCTGCAACGCCGGCGAAACGCGATCCCATGCTTCGATGGCGACCTGTAGCGTGGGGGCGATGCCGGCGGCCGTCACCGAGTACGTCAGATCGCGCGACACCACATGCAACTCGCCGTCGGGCGAACCGTCTTTTCGCGTCGCAAGCTTCATGGGCCGTCGCTCTCATACCGTCCGGTCGACGGGGCGTCGCACCGCGAAGGGCGGGCCGGCGTGTGCCGCGTGCCCGTTACGCGCTGTCTAGGACGGGGGCGGGGCCGAGTTAGGTGCAAAGATTCGGGCGGCCGCGACGGCCTCACCGGTGCATGTTCCGCACCGGGAATTGTGGCATCTAACTAGAGCGAATGGCCGGCAGTAGGCGAGGAAGGCATGCTGGCGGTCCCGCCACCGGCAGACCTATGCTGTAAACGTAAGCATATACCTACCATCGAGAGGTGTCGCCAGTGAAAGTGCTTGGTCTAATCCGTATCTGCAGCGCTGTGACGGCATCGCTGTGCATTCCGGTCGCCATGCAGGCGGTCGCACATCATTCCGCGGCGCCGTTCGACATGACGAAAAAGATCACCGTGAGCGGCACCGTCGAAAAGTGGGTGTGGGCGAACCCGCACTCATGGCTCTATATCCGCTCGGTTACGCCCGATGGCCGCCAGGAGATCTGGGGTTTCGAGGCGGGCAGCGCGGGCATGTTGGCGCGCAACGGCTGGAACTCCAACGATATGAAGGCTGGCGACAAGGTGGTCGTCACTGCAAGTCCCGCCCGGGCCAGCGACAAGCACGTCGGGCTGGTCAGCGCGATCAAGCTAGCGAGCGGCAAGGTTCTGACGGACGGCGCGCCGGTACCGAAATCCTGAGGAGGCCAATCTCATGAAGAACAAGCAACCTCTGGTCATGGCCTCGCTATGTCTGGCATTGGCGGGACAGGCCGTACTTGCGTCACCGGCACAGGTGCGCGACGGGCCGCCTCCCGGACGGCCGGCCGGCCCTCCTCCCGGTGTGCCAGCGGGTCCGCCTCCTGGCGGGTTCCCTGCTGGCGATGGTCCCGTTGGAAAAAAGGGCCCCGCCACGTTGACGGCGCCGGCCACTTCGACTGCCATGGGTACCAAATGGTCGGACGCGGCGAAATTGCCCGATTTTTTCAGCGGCAACTGGCAGAGTGTCACGTCGTTTCTGGACCGCAATGTAACCACCCCGCTGACGCCCAAGGCAAAGGCATATGCCGAGAAGTACAAGGGGATCGAGGATATTCCCTTTGCGGGCCCGGGATGTAAGACGGCCGGAATGCCGCTGATACAGCGGTTGGGTTCCCCGCTGAAGTTCTTCTATCAGCCGGGCCTGATTGCGATCTACATCGAGAACAGCAGCATGACTCGCTTCATCAGGGTCGACGGGAAGCATGTCGAGCGTCCGAACCCCAGCTTCCTGGGCGATTCGATCGGACATTTCGAAGGGGATACGTTCGTTGTCGAAAGCACCGACTTCAACGATGACATCATGTTTCAATATGCCAATTTTCCCGGCAAGGGGACAGGCTTTTTCGTCCTTCCTCCGGAGGCGATTTTCGGACCGCACGGGCCCAACATGCGCATGGTCGAACGCATGCGGCTACTCGATCCGGACACGCTCGAAATCAAACTGACAATCTATGACGATACGGTCTGGACTCAGCCATACGTGGCCAATGATCAGATTTTCAAACGCAACACCGGCGACTATGGATTGCCGGTCGAATGGGTGTGCGGCTCTTCTGATGCGGATCCATTGGAATTCAATCCCGCGACGAACGAAACCGTCATCGAGGATCCGGCCGAAGTGTTGAAGCGGCTTCAGGCGAAGGACAAAAGATGATGGGCGGCTTTTGCGGCAAGCTTGGCGGCGGCATCAGGAAATCCGAGTTCTTGGTAGTCGGAGCCGGCTTTTTACTGGTTTCGGTGTCCGGTCATGCTCAGGTGCAGCCCGAAAAATCGTCCGCTACGGCCTACAAGCCTACGATCGAGGATTGGGTGGGCGTCAATGCAGCGGTGGACAATTATACGCTGGGCCTTGAACGTCACGACATGGATCGTTTCGACAAGGCGTTTTGGCCGGAAGCAACAATCGTCGCCCAGCCGGAGCCCGGCATGAGCATTACGATGCCATATCGTCAGGCGGAGGCTGGACCGCCCACGCCTCCGACGGCGGGCGGATCGGCGACGCCTCCTCCGCCGGGCGGCGTGCCGTCCACAGCTCCTCCGGCCGGAACTGCACCGATGATGCCCCCGCCGGGAATGCCCGCGCCGGGTGGGGCCATGGGGCTGAACGGAATCGGCACCAACATCCCGCCGTGGCACCTCGCGCTCAGCCACCACTTCGAATTTCAGAGCTCCACCAGAGCGACCCATTACGGCTATTTCGTGAGTGTCTATCCGGACCTTGCTACCAAGAAGACCGTCGTTGGTCTGCCAGGGCATTACGATGATGTGTTGGAAAAGCGGAATGGCGAATGGCGCATACTGAAGAGAACTACGGCAGTCGGCGCCAAATAGAACCGGCGAACATCTATATTTGTAGAGATATTTGCGCGGCCCGTCGGCGGGTTCGCCTCGATCGGCTGAAGCGCGATCGTGTCGCTTGAAATGCGTTTAGGCCCCGCCAGTTGGTGCCCAAACATCATGCGGGGATCAGGCGCGCAGCCTGGATAAAGCGCCTACGCCGGCAGTGCGCCAGAACGGCGGGCAATTCGCCTTCCGTGCCATCAACTTGTTCAGATCGCTTCTGCGATCGACGCGGCGTTCGCGCTTCACGGGCGGCGTTCGTCGATCGGCGCCGGTCGGCCTTTGGCACCACCGATCTTACGGACACCCGCGGCGTGCGGCGCAACGGCGTACAACGGGCAGGCGCGCCGCGTTCGGCCAGCGCTTTCATGCCAGCGGATCGCGCGCCCTCCGCGCGGTCGCGCGACCGCGAGTGCATCCGCTTGACACACGAATTGGCCCCGTCGTTAGCGGCTCGCTGCCAACGACGCGGCCAATCGGCAACGCAGTGACCTGGGCGAGCTAGAATTTGAAGTTGAGAATCGCGCCAAAGGTACGCGGATCGCTTAGGCTGTTCTGCGAAACGATGACCGTGGGCGGATTGCCGGGAATGACGTCCGCGACGTTCCAGTTGTCGGGGAGATACCGCTCGTCCGTCAAGTTGCGGACATAGCCTGTGATCGAGATGTTCTGAGTGAGCTCCAGCCTCGCATTCAGATCGGTGAGCGCACGTCCGGGAACCCGGATATACGGTTTTGCACCGAAAGACACGTGCTGAACCGTTATACGCGAGCTGTCGTGCGCTGAGACGTATCGAACCGCAGCGCGAAGGAATAGCGCCTTATCCCCACCCAACGACAGGTGGTGGTCATATGATCCCGCCAGGCGGAACGGGGGCGAGGGTGCCACGTCGCGGCTTGAGAAAAACGGCGCGTACTGGGGTTCGAATTCGCCGTACCTGGCATGGGTATACGAGCCGTTCACACCGAAGGTGCCGTTCTCCCACGGGCGCGCCTGAACTTCGAGCTCCACGCCATACGCCTTTACCGGCGTGGTAATGGTTTCGAATATCCGAATGGGACCCGGTGGTGCGACGTTGATCCCCGCGGTTTGGTAGCCACCATAGTCGTTATAGAATGCCGCCAGATTGATCTGCAGGTGATTGTCGAGGAAACGGTTCTTGGAGCCGATTTCGTACGAGGTCAGGGTTTCGGCCTTGAGCACCAGTGGGTTCGGCGTGCCGAGCGCGTCCTGGGTCAGCGCCTTGTCGCCTGGCGAGAACCCGGTGGCGACGAGAGCGTAGATCATATGGGCGGGCGCCAGATCATGCTCGAGGCGCGCTTTGAACGTGAAGTTGTTGAACGTGGCCAGGCGGTCCGACCCGGTGAGCGATCGCGTGACCCCGGTGAAGCTGGTATAATCCTGATCGATTACGATCTTCGTGTGATCGTACCGGATGCCCGCGGTAAAGCGCGTGTCCGGGCTGACCGAATAGGTGCCTTCGGCGAAAATGCCTTCGGCCGTGGTAACCTTGCGCGTCTTCGATCTGAAGATGAACGCACCGGAAGGTCCCAGGTTGTAATTGAACAGGTCATTCACTTCGGCCAGCGAGTTTCTGTAATAGAGTCCTCCGACCTGCCACTTGAACACAGCATCGGGATCTGCATTGTGCAGGCGCAGTTCGTGCGTCATGAAATTGTCAGGTGTTGTCCGGACAAAATTGTCGATCTGAACCGAGCCCTGCCCTGGTGCGGTGCGCACCACGGCGGTGGCGTTCTGGTAGAAGGTTCGGTAGGCCGGGATATACGTCACCGCCACCGATCCGAGATTGAGGTTGAAAGTCCCCCAATATTGCCGGGAATGGTTACGCCCGGTGCCGACGGCCTGAGGTCCGAACAAAAAGTCGGTCGGCGAGCTGAGCTGCGAAATCCCCACGCCGCCCGTCACGGTATTGTTGAATTCCTGCGCATAACCGACCAGTGCCGAGAATTTGTCAGAGGGGGTCCACAGCAGTTTCGCGCGGAAGCTGACGCTCTTTCGGGCATCGCCGTCCTTGGCGTAATAGCCGTCACGCTCGAAATAGTTGCCGGAAACCCGCAGCGCGAGTTTGCCGTTCACAATCGGAGCATTGAGCGCCCCGACGAAGTGGCGGAGTCCGTAGTTGCCAATTTCCGCGGTGCCTTCGGCCCCGATATCGCTGGCATCGGGATCGGCGGTGTGAATCGCGATGACACCTGCTGTCGCGCTGCGGCCGTACAATGTGCCCTGCGGTCCGCGAAGGGCTTCGACGCGCGCGATATCGTAGTTTCCGCCGACGCCGTTGTAGACATCGTCGGTGTAGATTGCAGCCGCGGACGAGGTGGAGGTCGCGCTGCCGCCCACGCCCGAGTTGGACTGGATCCCGCGGATGACGAGGCCCGTCGCTGGGTTGTCGGTTCCGCCCGCCAGCGACGTGTTGGTCGACGCCGAAGCGCCACCCGAGATTCCGGGAACGTCCTCAAGGATGTTCTTCAACTCATACCGGCCCTGCTTGAGAAGATCATCGCCAAATCGAACGCTGAGCGCCGCGGCAGTCCTCTGCGCGGTGTTGAAACGGCGTTCCGCCGTGACGACGATTTCCTGCAGCGCGGACGAGTCGGTTCTTGCCTGATCCTCCGCCGCGGTCGACGCGGGCGGGCTGCCGGCAGGCACCTGCTCGGCGGGTGGTGGCGCAACGGGCGCGGTCTGCGCCGCCGCCGGTTGCGCCATCACGACACTTGCCAACACGGAAGTCGATACCAACAATTGAGATAACGCCATGCAATCCTCTCCCCCCGACTGCCCGAATTGACGTGGATCAGCCTGTTTCGGCATGCGAATACACGCGAGCATATCTATCCAGACGTGCACCTGGGCCGCTCTGTCGATCAGTAGCTATCAGGTCCTTGATCGGCGTTCGGAAACACCGTGCAGGTCGGCACGCCCGATCGAAGGCCGTGAAGGCAACTGTCGCATCCATTGCTACCAGCCGCACGGACGCTAGCTAGGTGCATCAATTCGATTTGCACCGCTAACCAACCGTGGACCGCCTCGGTCTGGAGTTTGCGTTTTATCCGGCATCTCGAGTGCGAGGATGCGTGGAGCCGATCATGAGCAAGCTGAGGGCCGAAGCCTGTGGCGCCCTCGGAAAGAGGGCGTTCGCCTTCCTCAGGAGCGCAACGAGCCGCTGGATAAGCGAGTCATGTCCACAACGCGAACGCCCGGTTAAACCGGGTGAAAGGCGCCAGCCACGACGAGCGCGAAGCAACCTGGAAACGCATCGAGGCGGCAGCCGAAAGGTTCGACGTCGAAATGGGCGAGAAGAGTTGGCGCGAACTTGGAAAGGGGTGATCCCGCCTGACCGCGACCGGCTGAGCCGCTAGGCCGTTAATGCCTATCGGCACGATTCTGATGCCCCCGCTTGGCGCGAGCGTTGCTGTGTCAGGTCCACGTCAAGCGGCTTGTACTGGTTCGCACCACCTGAGCCGTGCCGGTATTCGTCGATGACTGGCGGCCGACAATTGGGGCCGCAAGTCCGGGACTTGCCTAGAATAGGTTGGAAATGTTGGATGTGCTCTTGCTGAGGGCAAAAGACCGACGGGGCAGTTCATCTTCAAACCGACGCGAGTCTGGCGAGCGGATTTGGGAAGCGCCGGTCATGGGTGCGCCCTGCCGCAAACCCCTCGGTTTTCGATCCGAATCCGGTTGCCGCGCCGGCCATGGCGGCTAACATTCCGTGCGGGAGCGCGGGGGGATTCGCGGGCCCGACCGGAAGATGGGAGGCTTACGCGTGGACGCCGATCGCGCGCTCAATCTGCTGAGCGCGATGTTGTGGAATTCGATGGTCGTGGCGGCGCCGATCCTGATCGCCACACTAGTCGTCGGTGTGATCGTCAGCGTGATCCAGGTCGCGACCCAGGTCCAGGAAATGACGCTCAGCTATGTGCCCAAGCTGCTTGTGGCGGCGCTGCTGCTGATCGCGCTCGGGCCCTGGATGATCGCGCGTATCACCGATTTTGCGCGCGGCCTCTATCTCCTGATCCCGACGCTGGCGAACTGACGCGCGATCGATGGATGCGTTCGCGCAACAGGCCGTGGCGGTGCTGCTGGTGAGTCTTCGGCTCTCGCCGACTCTCGCCTTCGCGCAGCCGTTCACCCTGGTCCGGATACCCGCCGCGGCTCGCATGTTCCTGGGGGTCGGCATTTCCGCCTGGCTGGTGCACGCAAATCCCGCGGCGACCTGGCAGCAACCCTTTTGGGACAAGGGCTTGCCGATGGTCGCGGCCGGCGAGCTGTTCCTCGGCATCACGCTCGCGCTCACGCTCCAGCTTGCGTTCGCCGCTCTGCTCACTGCCGGTCGGACGATCGACATCCAGGCCGGCTTCGGCATGGCGGCGCTGGTCGATCCGGCGACGCGAGGGCAGCTACCCCTGGTCGGTACCCTGTTCGCCTATGCCGCCGCCGCGATATTCTTCACGATTGGCGGACCGGCCGATGTCCTAGCGGTGGTCGCCGCTTCGCTCGAGCGCGTTCCTCTCGGCGTCGCCGCGCTCGGCCACGCGCCGCAATTGATGATCGCCTATTGCTCGGCGGTGTTCCTGAGCGCGATCGGGCTGGCGGGGCTCACGCTGCTCGTGCTGTTCCTGCTCGATCTCACGGTCGCCTTCCTGTCGCGCACTCTGCCGCAGATGAACGTGCTGCTGTTCGGCTTCCAGGTGAAGGCGATCGCCGTGCTAGCGATGCTGCCGATCACGTTCGCCCTTTCCGCGGCGCTGTTCGCGCGACTGCTGCGCCAGGCGCTCCAGACCATGCCGCAGCTGATCTAGCACGATGGCAGCCGAGCAGCAGGAACAGAATCGCAGCGAAGAGCCAACGCCGTTCAAGCTTCGGCGCGCGCGCGAGCGCGGCATGGTGCCGCGCAGCATCGAACTCGGCTTCCTCGGCGGGCTGGTCGCCTTGCTCGCGTTTTCGGCCGTCGCCGGGCGTAGTTTCCTTCGCCAACTCACTGAGGCGGTTCGCGCCACGCTTGGCGGGGGCATTGCCCAGGCATCGCCCGACCGCGCCGGCGCGATGATCGGCGAGCTGGCATGGGTTATATTCAGGCCGCTCGCGCTGCTGGGCGCGACCATCCTGGTCGTGGTGATCACGCTCGAGATCGTGCAGCTGCGCGGCCTCGTTTTCAGCGCGCATCCGCTCAAGCCCGATTTCAGCCGATTGAATCCCGCCGCGGGCCTCAAGCGCCTGTTCTCGCCACGGTTGTTCAAGGAGACGATCAAGAACCTGCTCAAGGCCGCGGTCTATTCCGTCGCGACCTGGCTGGTGCTGCGCTACAGCGTCGCCCATTTCGCGCCGGTCTCGGGTGACCCGCTGCGCCTGCCCGAAATATTCGGGGCGGCCGCCGCGCGGCTGCTCACGATATTCCTGCTGATCGCATTCGGCTTCGTGCTCCTCGACCAGGTCCTGGTGCGCCGTGACTTCCTGAAGCAGATGCGCATGAGCCGGCGCGAAGTGACGCGCGAGGCGCGCGAGCGCGAAGGCGAGCCGCGGATCAAGGCGAAGCGCAAGCAGCTCCACGGCGAGTTGACGAAGGCGGCACAAGGGCTCGGCAAGCTCGCCGGGTCGGATCTGCTCGTGGTCAACCCAGAGCATTTCGCCGTCGCGCTCGCTTATGATCCTGCGCACATGGCAGCGCCCCAGGTCACCGTCAAAGGCCGCAATCGCTTCGCGCTGCTGCTGAAGGAAGAGGCCTATCGGCGCGGCATTCCGGTCATTTCCGACCCGCCGCTCGCGCGTGCGCTCTATCGCGCCTCTACGATCGGACGCGAGATCGCCGGCGAGCACTACCAACCGGTCGCCGCACTCTACATCCAGCTCCACCGACAGGCCAGAACCGTGCCATGATCCAGCAATTCTACCACCGCAACCGCGACCTAGCGCTGGTTGTCGCCACGATCGCGATCCTTGTGATCCTGTTCGCGCCGATCCCACCGGCAATGCTCGACTTGGCGATCATCGTGAACTTCGGCTTCGGGCTGACGATCATGCTGATGACCTTCTATGTCGGGAAGCCGGTCGAATTCTCGACCTTCCCATCGCTGCTGCTGGTCGCGACACTGTATCGCCTGTCGTTGAATGTCGCGGCGACGCGTCTGATCCTGACGGGCGCGAATGCCGGCGACGTGATCGGATCGATCGGTGCCTTCGCGGTGCAGGGCAATTTCGTGATCGGCCTCGTCGTGTTCGCGATCCTGGTCGTGGTGCAGTATGTCGTGGTCACCAGCGGCGCGCAGCGCGTCTCCGAAGTCGCGGCGCGCTTCACGCTCGATTCGATGCCGGGCCATCAGATGAGCATCGATGCTGATCTCAACATGGGACTGATCGACCAGAAGGAAGCGATCCGCCGGCGCGAAGAGCTCGTGAAGGAAGCGAGCTTCTATGGCGCGATGGATGGCGCGTCGAAATTCGTGAAAGGCGACGCGATCGCGGGGATCATCATCCTGCTGATCGACATCATCGCAGGCTGGGTGGTCGGCGTGATGCAGATGGGGATGGACTGGTCGGAAGCGCTGCAGCGTTTCACCTTGCTGACGATCGGCGACGGCATCGCCACGCAGCTCCCGGCGCTGATCATCTCGATCGCGACTGGCATCATCGTCACGAGGTCGTCGGCGGATGAGGAATTGTCGACCGAGGTGTTCCGCCAGCTCGGTTCGGTGCCGCGCATTCCGCTGATCGTCGCGGTCGCGCTGGTTGCGTTGCTGCTGCTGCCGGGCATGCCCAAATGGCCGATCCTGGTGATCGCGGCGATCGCGTTCGGTGCCTGGTGGCGTATCCGCCGCCGCGCGCGGTTACGCGGCGCGGAGGGCGAGGAATCGGAAGAGGCGATTGCCGGCACTGGCCCGTCCGCCGCGATCGACCTGCGCCTGGGATCGGAGCTGTCGTCGCGCTGGCGCGACAGCGAAGCGATCATCTTTGAGCGCATCACCGGGTTGCGCCGCGTGCACGAGCAGGACTTCGGCATCGGCTTTCCCGCAGTCAAGCTGCTCGACGGCGAGGGTCTCGCGCCGAGCGAATATGAAGTCCGCCTGTTCGGTGCGCGCTATGGCGCCGGGGAACTCGACCTCGACGGCGTGCTGGCGATTGCGGGCGAAGGCGCGAGCGGCAAGATCGCCGGGCGGGAGACCGTCGATCCCGCCTTTGGCCTGCCGGCGGTCTGGATCGAGGCTGGCGCCAGCGACGGCGCGCGCGCCGCTGGCTACACGATCGTCGATTCGCTGACCGTGCTGCTCACCCATTTCGGCGAGATCGTGCGCGGCGAGGTCGCGTCGCTGCTCACCCGGCCATCCGTCTCGGCGCTGCTCGAGGGGGTGCGTGCGCGCCAGCCGGGATTGGTCGAGGAACTGATCCCCAACGTGCTGACCGTGTCTGACGTGCAGCGCGTGCTGCAGAACCTGCTCGGCGAAGGTGTATCGGTCGCCAACATCGACCTGATTGTCGAACATCTGGTCGACATCGCGCGCACGCAGAAGGATCCGACCGAGCTCACCGAGCTGATCCGCCAGCGCCTGAGCTATGCGATCTGCCACCAGCTGCGCGGCAAGCACGACGATCTGGCGGTCCTCAGCCTCGATCCGAGGATCGAGAACCAGATCGTCGCGAGCGTGGGTTCCGCCGGCGCCAATATTGCGCTCGCCGTCGAGCCGCGACTTGCCGAACAGATCATCCGCCGGCTCGCGCCGCTGTCCGAGGAGATGTTCCGCCAGGGTCGCTCGCCGGTGCTGTTGTGCGGGGGCGAGATTCGGCGCCATTTGCGCGCGCTTACGCGGCGCAGCATTCCCAAGCTTTCCATCCTGTCGGTCAGCGAGATTCCGATGCGGATCCATCTCAAGTCGTTCGACGTCGTTCGCTTTGAAGCCTGAACGCCCACGCCAGTCCGGTTCGAATCCTATTGAGAGATTGGGCACGCGCGAGCGCGGCGAACCCGTTCGCTTTTGTCCAGCGCTTGCCGAAACGTCAGGGTGAGAATTATTCGCTAAACAAATCGCGGATCCCACCGACTTGGCATTCCGAGGGGCGGCGTCGTTCTTGGCGGCCGCGACGAGGGGCGAAGCGATGGTCGCAATCTTCACCGGCGCCGGCACAGGGCTCGAGCGCGGTTCGGGATCGGTCTTGGGGGGCGCGGGGCTGCTTGGCAGCGCGGCACTGGGGCGTAGCGCCGACCAGATTTTTCTCAACGCCGCGACAGGGAATTTGGTGATCAGCCAGCAGGATGAGTCACTGCTGGGTATCGGCCCCGACGTGGGCATTACCAGAACCTACAACAGCCTCGGCAACCTGACCGATGAAAACGGCGACAATTGGCGGCAGAGTACGGACCGCCGCGTGTTCGGGTTCAGCGGGACGGTCAACGCCGCCGGCAGTTCGGTAAAGCGGCGGTCGGCCGACGGATCGGAGATCACTTATAGTTGGAACGCTACGGCATCGGCCTATGTCGCGACCGACGGCGCGGGCGCCTATGACACGCTCAACTACAGTTCTTCCACCGGACTGTGGACCTGGACGGATGGGGATTCGCGCACGACCGAGACCTACGGCTGGTATGGCTCGGAATGGTGGCTGCTTTCGCAGACCGACAATAGCGGCAACAGCCTAACCTTCAGCTATCAGGCCGGCACCAGCCACATCAATCGCGTGACCAGTTCCGACGGCGAATATGTCCAGTACAACTGGACCGGTAACAATATCAACGAGATCGTCACTGGCTTTTCCGCGCTCGGCAACGATCTGCCGATCGCGAATGCGATATACCAGATCTACGATGCGGCCTTTAATCGGCGGCCGGACGATTCCGGATTCTACACCTATCTCCAGAGTATGCGCGAGGGCTTCACCATCCAGCAGCTTGCCGACGATGCCTATAACAGCACCGAATTCCAGAACAACAGTCACGCTGCGTCGCTGAATGACGACCAATATGTCGAATATCTGTACAATACCGTGCTCCGTCGTTCGTCGGACACCAACGGAAAATACTACTACGTCGGTGCGCTCGGCAATCATTCGATGACTCGTGGCCAGGTGCTGCTCAGCCTCGCGCAGTCTACCGAACATCTCAGCTATATGAGCAGCCATTCGCTCAACTTCGTCGGGCCATTGCTGCAGACCCGGACCCGGTATGGATATGACGCCTATAATCGCCTGCAGACCGTCAGAGTCGATCTTCGGCCGGGCGACAACAGCGTGTCGGATGGCAAAGTCTATACGACCACCTATGGCTATCGCGACACGACGTCGCGGCTGATCTCCTCGATCAGCCAAACCGACGGCTCCAATCTTGCGATCTCCTACGACGGCTCGAACCGAGTCCATCAGCTGGACCAAGCCATCGCTACCGGCGTCACGCGCTCGACGATCATCAACTATGACAGCGGTTCAACCACGATCACCGATGCCGCCAACCAAGTCACGACGCTCACTTACGATGGCAACGGCGCACTGACGCAGATCACGGCGCCGCCGGCTGCATCGGGGGTCGCGCCCCAAGTGCTGCATTTCGCCTATACGGCGAACGGAGATGTCTCGAGCGTCACCGATGCGGCCGGTGCGGTCACCAACTACGGCTATGACGCGCGCGGCAATGCTATTCTGACGATGGATCCTGACGGCAATATCACCGTGCGGACCTATAGCGCCACGAACCGGTTGCTGACCGAGGCGCAGGAACTCAACCGCGTCGAAAACGCGGCAATGCAAGCGGGGTCAATGGGGTGGACCTATGGCTTCCCCAGCCCGATCGCGACGCAACCGGCCACAGCAGGCGTCTGGCAGGGGCTGTCCTTCGTGAAGGGCTTCTTCACAGCAACCGCGGCCAACCAGAATATCTCGCTTTCGACGAGCGGTGTGGACTGGATTCCCGTCAAGGCCGGCGAGCGAGTGGCGGTCCAGAGCGGTATCGAGGCGCAAGGCGCCGCCGGGCAGTTGACGCTAGCCGTGTGGTTTCGCGATGCCAACGGGAACACCTCTCAGGTCCAGATCGGAACGCTGAACGGTCCGCAAGCCTTTAACACCAAGATCTCGGGTTTCGTCGACGTGCCTGCCAACGCGGTCGACATGCGGCTTGAACTCTATTGCAGCAGCTCGGGCGCGGGGAGCGGCACTTTCGCCATCGTGCGGCCGATGGTGACGTCGGCGGTCCCGGGCCAGACCCAGCTCCCCGGCTTCAACAGCGATCTCTCGGAAGTCAATCTCATCCACTATCCGGCGATGGACGCCGGCGCGACTGGCTGGACCTTCGGTGTCGACGGATCGAACATCCATAATGGCGGAATCGTGACCGGCGTGAATGCCGGCCGGCCTTATGCAAAGGGCAATTTCACTGCGACCGCAGCGAACCAGCTCATATCGGTCGCGACCGGGGACAGTGACTGGTTCAGCGTCACGGCTGGCGAGAAGCTCGGCGTTCTGGCCGGCATCGAAGTCCAGGGCCCGATTGCAACGGCCAATCTGGTGCTCTGGGTGGCGGATGCCAATGGCATCACCAGCTCCATCAGCCTGGCGACTTGGAGCGGCCCGCAAGCATTCAACACATTGGCGAGCGCGACCATCGCCATTCCGGCGAATGCGGTGCGCGCCCGGCTGGAACTCTACGGGACGACATCGGGTGCCGGCCAGGGCTCGCTGGCGATCGTCCAGCCCTCCGCGAAAACGATGCCGCACGCGGGTTGGCTCGGACCGGCGGTCGCTGCCACGCGCTACGTCTATGACAGTTCGGACCGGTTGCGGTTCACGGTCAGCGCCGAGGGACGCGTATCCGAATACCGCTATGACAGCCACGGCCAGCTGGCTGGGATCCGCGCTTATGACGGCCAATGCTACGATGTTTCCGGGCTGGGAGCGACCACCGCGCTCAGCGAGTCGCAAATCGTCAGCTGGATCGGCGCGCTCGCCGATCAAACCGCCGTAGAACAGACGATCCTCACTTATGACGATCGCGGCAATCTGTATCGCCGGGTCGACTATGGCATGTCCTCCTCGCCCGATTGGGCGACTACGGGTCGCGGCTATACCGAGCATTGGTTCACTTACGACCAGGCCGGCCAATTGCTCGCCACGTCGGAGTCCGGCCAGGCCGCCCTGCAATATCTCTACGACGGGCTTGGCCGCGTCACTTCCGCGGTCGACCTCAATGGCGGCAAGACCAGCTATCAATTCAACGATGCCGCGACGACGACAGTCGTCACGCTCGCCAGCGGGCTGGTCACGACTTCGACTTATAACAAGGCCGGCGAGCTGATCGCCACGACGCAATCGGGCAGCTACACGACCACCGGCTCGGCAAGCTATCAATATGACGCGGTCGGCCGCCTGCGTATCGTCAGCGACGCCACCAGCCGCAAGAGCTATTCCCTCTACGACAATGTCGGGCGCAAGATTGCCGACGTCAACGCCTATGGCGCAGTCGCCGAGTATCGCTACGATGCCGACGACCGCGTCGTCGCCACGCTCCGCCACGCCGGGTTGCTGACCAGCACGCAGCTTGCGAGCTTGTCCGACCCCAATGCCGTAATCAACCTTTCGACCATTCCCAGCGACACCGCGAACGATATCTGGAACTGGACCGTCTACGACAAGGAAGGCCGCGCGATCGAGTCGATCGCCGGCGACGGCAGCGTCGTCCTCTATGGCTATGACGCATCGGGCCGGCCGATATCGACGCAACGCTTCTACTACAAGCTGACCGCGGCCCAACTCACCGCGTTGAGGAGCGCGGCGCCGACATCGGTGGTGCTGCCGGCCACCGACGGCCGCGACAGCCTGTCGCGCACCTTTTATGACAAGGACGGCCTGGCGGTTGGCGCGCTCGACGGCGAAGGCTATCTCACGCGCACGATCTACGACGCCGCGGGACGCGTGGTTCAGCAGATCGCCTATGCCAACGCGACCTATCCGAGCTACCGCGCGGCAGGCAGCTTCCAGGATCTGATCGCCAGCGCCACGTCGGGCGCCAACGACCGCAGCACGCGCTACGTCTATGACGAGCAAGGCTTCCTGCGCTTCGAGATCGACGCGCTCAACCATGTCGTCGAATTCGACTATGACGACGCCAGCTTGCTGACCATCGGCGCCGCATCCGCCCGCCGCACGACTCGCTATGCGGGCACGATCGGCGCACTGGGCAGCTACACTTTCACATCGGTCCAGAACGCGCTCGCATCGATGGTCGGCGATAGCGCGAATCGCATCAGCTTCGCGGTCTATGACGGTTCGGGCCATATCGCTTATTCGATCGATGCCACGGGCGGCGTCACCGGCTATCGCTACGACAACCTGGGCAATCTCGTTCGCCAGGTCGGATACGCAACGACCTACCCGACCACGACGCTACCGACTCTGACAGCGATGACCGGTTGGGACGTCATCCACATCGCGGATGCGTCGAACCGGATCATGCGCAACTACTATGATGCGCGCAACGAGCTGCGCTACGCAATCGACGGCGAGGGCTATGTCTCTCGCTTCGATTACGACGCCGCGGGGCGGCAAACCGCGGTCTATCGCTACGACACAGCCGCCAGCGGAGTCAGCGACAGTTGGACGATCGCAAATGCCGCGGCGGCGGCCACCGGGACCTTTTCCCAGATCAGCACTTACTACGATGCCGCAGGGCGCGTCTCGCAGAGCGTGGACGGCCTCAGCCACACGCTCGACTATGTCTATAACGCCAATGGTACGCTGTATACCCAAACGCGAATGGCGGGGGACGCGGCGGAGAGCAAGACTCAGTTCGCTTGGGACGCCGCGGGCCATCAAACCGATGTCTTTGGCGCGAAGGGCACGGCCCAGGAGGCCAGGACCCAATATTCCTTCGATGGCGAAGGCAATCAGTGGAAGACGATCGACGCCCGCACCGATGCAACGTCGCGAACCTATGACCGGCGAGGCCTGTTGCTGAGCGAGACCGACGCGCTCGGCAATACCACTTCTTATCAATATGACGCCTTCGGCGCTGTGACGAAGGTCACCGATGCGCGCCAGTTCTCGACGTATAATTATTACGACAAGCTCGGCCACCTCATCGCGCAGCGCGACGCCGAGAATTATGTCACCGAGACTCATTACACGGCGTTCGACGAAGTCGATTATGTCACGCGCCGCGCGAACCGCGCGACCAACAGCGCTGCGGTCGACGTGCTGCCGACCGTCGCGCCCAGCACCGACGACATCACCACCAGCTTCAAATACGACAAGCTCGGTCGGCTCACCGACACGATCGACGCCGAAAAGGACAGCGCTGGGCTGAATTACTACGAACACTATACGCTGAACGCGTTCGGCCAGCGCACCGACGTGCGCAACAAGCTGGGGGGCATCACTTATTATGACTATTACCGCACTGGACTGGTCAAACTAGAGACTTCGCCGGCTCAAAACAAGATCTATTATGAATATGACGCGCGCGGCAATCTGAAGAAGAAAGTCGAAGCCTATGGCGCCCCCGAGGCGCGAACCACTGATTACACTTACGACAATGCCGATCGACTGGTCGACAAGACGTGGACTGCGACCTATCTCGATGCGAGCTTCGTCGAAGCGACCCCGACGCAGGTCGGCGAGCATTATGTCTATGACGCCCGCGACAATCTGATCGAGAGCGACGACGCCAACGGCGCCGCGACGCGCTTCTATTACGACAAGCTCGATCGCAAGATCGCAGAGCTGGATGCCGCCGGTGCGCTGACCACCTATGACTACGACACGGTCGGCAACCTCACCGCCAAGCGCGCCTATGCGACGGTCTTCACTTCGGTCCCGACGAACATCGCCAGCGGCAGCCGGCCGACCCAGACCGGCGACTATCGCGAGACGACCTACGTCTATGACGCGATCAACCGGCTGACGGACAGCACCGTCTCGGGCGTGACGGTCAGCGGGAGCACCACCACCACCGGCATCCGCACCGGCTATTGGAACGGCTCGAGCTTCGTCCAGGCACTCGGCGGCATCACCACCCATTATGACTATGACGCCATGGGCAACGTCCTCAAGGCGACCTACGGAAAGACCAGCGACAGCAGCACCTCCGCGGCAGTCTGGTCGTGGTACGACAAGCTCGGCCGCAAGACCGAGCAGGTCGACCAGGAGAATTATCTCACCAGCTGGGACCTCGACGCGAACGGCAACGTCAAGTCCGAGACGCGCTATGCCAATCGCGTGGCGCAGAGCTTCGACTCGACCACCGCCGCAACCGCGCTGCCGTCAAAGCTTGGATCGGGCGCCGCCGACGCCGACCGCGTCACCAGCTTCACCTATGACCTCGACGGCCGCCGGACCTCCGAAAAGCGCCTCGGCGTGGTCGCCTTCACGATCGACACCAGCGGCGTCAAGCAGAACGACACCACCGGCTATTCGCTGGTCCAATACAGCTATAATGGCCTCGGCCAGGTCACTCAGAAGATCGAGGCGACCGGCGACACGATCAATTACGAATATAACTCCGACGGCACGCTCAAGCGCGAGCTAAAGCCGCTGATCAACGACGGCACCACCAGCCTTCGCCCGACCATCCGCTACGCCTACGATGGCCTCGGCAATATGACGAGCACCATCCAGGGGGCAGCCGACACCAACGGCAACGACCTCAGCGGAACGCGCGGCACGACATATAGCTTTGGCACCGCGTCCCAGGGCACCCCGGGCCTGCTCGCTTCAATGACCGACGCCGCGGGCAACACCACCAAATATCGCTACGACAAAGCCGGCCGGCTCGTCCGCCAGGACTATAACCGCGTCAAGTCGGACGGAAGCATCAGCTACGAAAGTATCCTGTTCGTGCGCGACGCGCTCGGTCAAATACGATCGCAGGTAACTGGGATTTACACATCGGACGCGCGAACCACCGTGAGCGGCGCCGGCGATGTGCAAGACACCGACTATAACGCATTCGGCCAGGTCGTGCAGTCGGGCACCCGCGCCGGTTGGGGCTCACCGACCGTTTATCAGCAGCAATTCGCCTATGACGCGACCGGCGCGCTATGGCGGACCAACTCGGGCGACGGCGTGTGGAAATACTTCGTCCACGACGCGCTCGGAAACCAGACGCTCACACTGACCTCAGCGGGCGCCGACCTCTCGGCGCTGACCTTCGCCAATTACACCAGTTCGATCACCAGCGTCGGCGGCACCGGCACAGTCAATGCCGTGACCACGATCACCAGTTTCGACCGCCGCGGCCAGGCCACCGGCACGCGCGCGCCCGATCGCCAGCTGACCGCTACGACCACGCAGACGCTCACCACCGCCGCGACCTACAATGCGTTCGGCGAGGCGCTGAGCCAGACCGACGCGCGCGGAAACGCCACCAGCTACACCTACAACGCCATGGGCCGTGCGACCGAAGTGAAGCTGGCCTCGGTGGACTCGTTCGATGAAACCGGCACCAAAGCCACCATCACGCCCACTACCAAGAATTTCTACGACCGCTCGGGCCGGCTGATCGGCACCCAAGACGCCAACTCGGTCCAGTACAACACAGGCAAATACTCGACGCGGCAGCTGCTTGCCGGCACCGGCTATGGCGGCAGCAACGCTCTGGTCGCCAAGGAATGGCATGCCGACGGCGGCGTCGTGACCAACGTCTACAACCGGTTCGGCGACCAGACTTCCACGACCGACGAGCGGGGCCGCACCGCCAATCGCAGCTATGACGGCATGGGCCGGCTCATCGGCGAAGTGCATATCGGCGGCCTGCTCACCGACAGCTACAGCTACGACATCCTCGGCCAACGGATTTCGCACGGCCAGAGCTGGCTGGCGGTCTCCACCTATGCTGCCGGGTCACAGATCGAGAAGACCGATTATGACGCGCAGGGGCGCATCGTTCGCCAGCAGGGCTTTGCCGGCGACGTCACCGCCACTAGCTATGTCTGGAGCGCCTCCTTGGTCGCCGTGAACGCATCGAGCGCAGCGGTCGCCGCGGCGGGTGGCTGGGTGCAGACCGTCACCAATGCCAATACCCGGACGGAGATCACCAGCACCGATAGCTTCGGCCACACCGTCGCCAAGACCGATCTCGGGTCCCATGGAACCAGCTACACCTACGACTTCGCCGGCCGGATGACCGGAAATACCATCGGCAGCGACAGCAATGCGTACAGCTGGTTCAACACCGGGGCTATCGCCACCCTCACCCGAACCAGTGGTGGGGTCGCGACGGTCCAGACGTCGACCTACGACGCGAACGGCAACAAGGTCACCGAGACCCAGACGCGCGCCGGGACATCGCTCGAGAACGCGACTGCCAGCTATGACGCCCTCAATCGCCTCTCGAGTTGGGAGGAAACGGGCAATGGCACGACGTTCCAACACGCCAAGCTTGACTACAAATATGACGCCGTCGGCAACGTTCGCAACGCGAAGGGCACCGGCTATTTGCTCGATTCGGGCGGCAACTTCACCACCAATGGGACCAATGACTTCTGGTATACCTACGATGCGATGAATCGAGTGCTGGTCGAGGGTTCGCTCGCGACGCCCGGTGTCGGATCGATCGCAGCATTCCGCTCGACAACTTATTATCTCACTGGCGAACGCAAGACGTTCACCACGACCTCGGATCATCTGACCTGGGCGGGGCGGGTGACAACCAATATTGGCCTGCCCTACTACGCCGATAACGGCGAGGAAGACCCCGACGTCTACGGTTGGCACTCCGGCACCACCACCTTCTCGGGTAAGCTGATCGAGAGTTACGACTATGATGCCGCCGGGCATCTCCAGACCGTAGCGATCGCTGAGGAGGTAGGAACCGCCGGCGGCGGCAGCTTCGGTGTGGTTGCAAGCGGCACGATGGGCACGTCGGTAACGCGCGCAACCTTCGTGTCCGATGGTGCCGGCAGGATGCGGCATCAGACCGATCTTGGCCTCAACACGACCGGCACCGCGTGGATCACGGTGTTCGACCGCCAGCTCGGCTACAACAGCTACGGGCAGCTCTCGACCGACACGACCAGCCAGCTCCAGGGCGCCGACACCTGGGGCAACACCATCACCAACAATTACGGCACGATCGGCTCGACCAGCTATGCGCTGGGCGCGGTCGTCTCGAGCACGACGGTGGTCACGAAGAACAGCTCGGACTCGTCGGCGCCCGACACGAGCACGACCAACAATTTCGCCTGGTACGATGGTGCGGTCGCGACCAGCATCGTCTACAACCCCGACACCAGCCAGTCGTCCACCACCTACACCACCACCAACACGCTGACCGCGGCCGGGCAGATCGCCTCCTCTTATATCACCGGCCCGACCACGCCCACCAACCGCACCCGCACTGTCACCTTCCTGCTCGACGCGCTCGGCCAAACGATACGGCGCGACGAGGTCGACGGCGACACTAACAATGGCGACCCACACCAGATCTGGTACCGGTTCAATGGCCGGCAAATGGCGACGATCGGCAATGACGGCACCGATTCCAGCTACGACGACTCGATCGCGATGCGCCGCACGGCTTCGGGCAACGGCGCGTTCCGCAACGGTGCCACTTCGGGGGGCTCAACGTTCCAGTTCGGCGAGACGATGTCGGCGTTCACCAGCTTCGCGCAGGGCGCCGATGGCGGCAGCTACACGGTGCAGACGAACGGCGAGACGCTGTCGTCGATTGCCTCGGCGATGTGGGGCGACGCCAATCTCTGGTACAAGCTGGCGCAGGCGAACGGGCTCGGCGGCGATGCGACGCTGACCCTCGGCCAGCGGCTGACGATTCCCTCGGGGGTCACCCGCGACCGCATCTCGGCGACCACGTTCAAGCCTTACGACCCCGCCGAGACGCTCGGCAACATCAGTCCCTCCGGCCCGGCGCCCAGGAAGCAGAAATGCGGCGTGTTCGGACAGATCCTGCTGGCGGTAGTCGCGATTGCGGTCACCATATGGGCGTCGCCAGCGAGCCCGAACGTCTGGCAAGCGATGCTTGCCGCCGCTGTCGGCAACGTCGCGAGCCAGGCCGTCGGCAACATAACCGGCATACAGGACGGTTTTGATTTCAAGAGCCTGGGAATGTCGATCCTCAGCGCTGGCGTCGCCAAAGGCGTCGACAAGCTTATCCCCGTCGGTGCTGCGTCGCCTTGGGGAAGGATCGCCGAGAACGCGCTCAACGGCGCGGTCAGTAGCGCAATCTCGCAAGGCATCGGAGTCGCCACGGGCCTGCAACAGAAGTTCAGCTGGGCCGGCGTCGCCGCGGCCGGGGTCTCGGCGGGCGTCATGCAGGGTGTGGGCGACAAGATCGCCGGCAAGGTATCGCCCAAACTGGGCCGCGTGATCGCAACCACTGCGGGGGCAGTGGCCGGCGCGGCGACGCGCAGCGTGATCGAGGGGACCGACTTTGGCGACAACCTTATCGCGGTCCTGCCCGATGTCATCGGGCGGGCACTCGGTGGGCTCAAGCCAAAGGCAAGAGCTCGGAGTGCGAGCGGATCCTCGGCGAGCGATGGATTGACGCACGAGGGCGCGCACGCATCCGACGCGGGTCAATTGCCGACTGCCCAGCTTGGGCAGTCGACTTCAATCGATACCGCTGATGGCCTCCGAGTGACACAAACCGAGTTCGATTGGACTCAAGGACAGACTTCGGATGGCGTTTGGGAGGCTGAACATGGGCGTGCCTGGTTCCTATTCGATGGCGCTCCAGGCGCCGGGTCAGGCGATGTCGACGGGTCGAAGCCATTGGTTATGACCGATTATGAAGGCGGGGTGCCGGTTCCGACTCCGCCCGGTGAGGAGGCTTTGATCACGGTCAAGGGCCACAAAGGGCACGGGCTCGGGTGGAGGATCGCGGACTTCCTTGGGTTCCATAAGGGCGGTTTTTTCTACAACACCTGGCATAACCTGAACTCGGACGGGACCCCGAACCAGAATGCGCTCGCTCGCGGCGGGTACCGGCCTAGCGACATCAGCGTCACGTTCCAGCCCGGCGTCAGGAACGGTCCGGGTTACGATAGGATGGGCCAGCCGCTCACTGGCCGTTCGAACTATGACTCGGGCAGGCAGTTCAGCAACATTGTCTCGGATGTCAACAAGGTCTCGCTTGGCACTACGTTCGGGAGGTTCGGCGAGTGGGCGACCTACCGCGTGCCCGATGCGGCGCAGCGCAACGCTGAAATATTCGATCCCTATCGCGGCATGACGCCTGATGGCAGAGCATTTGCTCACCGGATGGATCAGCTGGAAGAGGGAACGATCAGCGGGATTGCCACCGGTATCGCGATGCAATCGGGAGCGAGCGACCGCACGATCGATATGATCTATCAGCTTGGCAGTGCCGGGGATGGGTTCCTGATCGCGGGCGGCAGCATGGCCGGTGCGAGGGTGCCCGGCATCGGCAACCAGCTTGAACTGAGCATCGTCAATGGTCAGAACGGCGTCCACGGCAACTCGCGGCTGTCGGGACGGACGACCTATCTCTACGAGTTGCAGACCAAGACTGGGGAGTTCCTCAAATACGGCATCTCGGTCAACCCAAGCACCCGCTACTCAATTTCCTTCATGAAGGATAAGGACATCTTCCGAATAACGTCGGGCACTCGGGCAGACATGATGGCACTGGAGCGTCAAATGGTAATCTCCGACCCAACGGGACCGCTGAATCGGGAATCTTGGGCCGTCAAGGCGCGCGGGCGCCAGTGACATGATCGCCATCGGAAACGACTTTGGCGGCCCAGAGCTGAAAGAGTCCTCAATTAGACAGGCGCTAATGGTGGCTATGAACGTGGCCGCGAACGTTCGCGCTCCTGATTACGATGACGGCACAGAGGCCTGGATCAACCCGATCTTCATCGTGCCGGGAACGGTATATCAGCCGGAGTTCGAGGGTTATGAGCTTGGTCACTTCTCGAAGAAGCAAAAAGGGTTAGTGATCCAGATCGCGGTTCCCGAGACGGTAGCCGTTGGCAAGGGGATTGCGGAGTTCATCGGCGAGTCGCTGCGTGAAGCGGTTCGCATGGCCGCTACGCACTTCGCCTCGAAGGGGATCAGCTTCTCGACGTTGAAGGCGGAGAAGATCATCCTGGCGATCGAAGCCGGGGTTTCGGGGTTACGGTGATGGTGTGGACGGCGCTCTGTTGAGGTTTTGATTCGGGAAGCCGATCCTCCACGGTGTGGTCGTCGTGAGACCCAGCCAAGGGAGCACCGTCCATGAGCAAGCTATCACCCGACCTCACGCGAGTCACGCGCGTCGGCCTCGATCTGGCGAAGCATGTTTTCCAGGTCCATGCGGTTGATGCCGCCGGCGCCGCGATCGACAAGCGGCAGGTTCGCCGCGCCAAGCTGCTCGATTATTTCGCCGCGCTGCCGCCGTGCACCGTTGGCATGGAAGCGTGCAGTTCGGCGCACCATTGGGCGCGCCAGCTCGAGGCAATGGGCCATAGGGCGATGCTGATCCCACCGATCTATGTGAAGCCGTTCGTCAAGCGCCAGAAGAACGATGCCGCCGACGCGGCCGCGATCTGCGAGGCGATGGGCCGGCCGGATATGCGTTGCGTGCCGGTGCGTTCGGTCGAGAACCAGG
>Ga0068859_100000551_pt1 | contig 37187 bp, 49 predicted proteins | sample KBSSwiS22_FD_66585 | JGI IMG/M metagenome (GOLD analysis project Ga0068859, IMG submission 66585) | Switchgrass rhizosphere microbial communities from Kellogg Biological Station, Michigan, USA - KBS Switchgrass S2-2 | ecosystem: Host-associated > Plants > Roots > Rhizosphere > Soil ... | reverse complement strand
CTTTTGCTGTTTCTATTTCATGCCCATTTAACCTGAACATGAGCGTCAGCATATCAAGCAGTTGGTCTGAGTTATCAATAACTAATATCTTAGCCATTGTCTTTACGATTTACAGGGGAAACAAAATTAGTAAACTATTTGAAAATATGCCATCTTCAGCCACTTTTTTTGTTATTTAATTCTAAACTGAAATATGAACTTTTGCCTGTGGTCTAACTGGTATATAGTTACCGTCGCATACATTCATTATTTTTGTTATTATGGCTAAAGCGCCTAAATAGAAAACAGCTAAACAGGCATCTAACATATTCCATAACATTATGGCAGCATCGGTAAAGGGTAATCCTAAGCCTAAACCAAAAGTTAAAAAGGAAGCTGCTAAAAAAACAAATCGATGATAAAGAATATTGTAGTCGTTGTTCTCACACTTACTTTTGTTATTGGATGTTCATACAATAAAAGAAGTAAGAAATATCATACTGGAACTTTGTTTTTTTGTGATGCTGGGCTTTATATTGAAACATATACTGCTTCTGCTGAAGGCGGTGCTATTGGAGGTACTATTAAAAGCGATTATTTAACTGACTCTATTAATTTCAGAGTTTATGTTGGTTCTTATGATGAAGGGGATGGCGGATATTCCTATAAATGTGCTGGCAATAATGTCACTGCAATAGAAATTGTCGGAAGAAGCACTAATCATAATCAAGAAAAAAGTAAAAAAGAATTTGATATTGCTGCTTTAAAGAAAGCTAAGGCGTTTGAGTAAATATTTTTTTACCTTCCGTGGTCTAACTGGTATATAGTTACCTGAGGACACGAACCAAGGCGATGGCACACTTGTTTTGTATAATGCTTAAATCGTTTGTAATATTAAAAGGGCTTTAAGGAAAACAAGTAACGCAGCTAAAGTGAAAGCGTTGCGAACATAGTTTAATCGCAACCACCAGGTGATCAACCTGGAGATTTTTTCTGTCTGTAAACTTTCTCCTTTTTGTAATTTGATTGCTGTTGGAATGAAGAATGTAAATGTTCCTACCCTCTCCATTAAAATTATGAGGGTTGCTGCAACCCACCAGTTATGCAACGGCGATTGAGATTGAAAGGCGAAGACAAGGTTTGCAATCATCAAAAGAGTGAGTGGTATAGTTGTTACAAATGCCCAAAATCTTCTTCCTGAATCAATGGTTTGCATGTTGCCAAAGTTTACATCATAGTTGCCATTAGCAGATTTGTTGAACCAAAGCGGAAGCACCATTTTTGTTTCATACAACCCTGCTCCAAAAGCTATACCGGTGTTTAGGACAGAACAAAACAATAAGATTTCTGTGAGGTTCATTTGGTTTCGTTTACTTGTGAAGCTATATTTTTGGTTAAAGGTAAACGAGGATATTTTAATAAGAAAACCATTTTAGGTAAATGTACATCCTGGCAGGATTAGTACATGGTTTTAGTCGGTGGATGTGTCTCCGCCTTGGTTCGTATCCCCGAACCATCTTCGCTTCCCACGGTGCTACTTCTTCTTTTGCAGCCACCCTGATCACAAAAACTATCTTTCGAAAGAACGATTGTGGTAGTTTTTGTTTTGAGACAATACAGTCTAAAGAATATTGTTGAAGATTTAATTCGGTATTTTCATTATTAAATTTCCTTTACTGTCAAAGAAAGAACCGTTTTCATTCAAAATGATTTCTTCGTCCAACGAATAAGTCTGTAATTTTTCAACAAAGTCCCTTGTGAATTTTTTGATTTGTTCACTTGGGTTTGTTATACCTTTCTCTTGCATTTCTTTTCTTGTTGTATAAATGTCAAGATAATGTCTTACGTCAAGATTTTTCATTCGTCAATTTATTTTTTTCTTCTCTTTGCAGTTGTTGGTAGCCACTTCACCATTAACAAACGCCGTTGTCTGGTATCGAAGCAAAGCCATTGCGGGCAAGCGTACCAACATGTGTGACAAAGGATACCACAAATATAAAGCTTTGTTTGGGCTTAGTTGCAGTGGGCTTCGGGCTAATTGTTGGTACGCTAACGCACATGGCTAGGCGGCATACCAAAAAAGGCAAGGGACGCAAAACCGATGTTATATGCCATTTTTTTCAGTAGTCAGCTTGTCCGATCTCTAACTGATAAATTTTTCTGTCTTGGTTGATGTGAAATTTAAAGTATGTTTTAAAGTCGCCCCAAGTGTCACTGTGAAATTGTCCGTAGATTGATTTTCCGTTGTCTTCTACTTTGTCAATACTCATAAAGCGTTCGTGCCCGATTGCTTCTGTCGAGAATGTTTTAAAGTTACGAATGCGTCCGTCATCTAAAAGTTTGGCATCTTCGGTAAAAAAGGAAAGCCATAAGTCGGAATTTCCTTGTTGCCACGCTTCAATAGCTGATTTAGCAATGTTGTTTGTGATTTTATTGGTATCCATTTCCGTTACTTTTTGATGAGAATGATTTTGATAAAATTGCCCGAAAGCGGATAAACCGCAAGCGAGCAATAAGATAATGATTTTACTTTTTATCATAGTTGAACGATTATTGAGTAGCACCGCCATTAACCAATAAATGTTGTCCATTTACAAACGAAGATAAATTGCTTGCAAAAAATTCAGCCAGGTTTGCAACGTCTTCCACTTCTGCTAATCTTCCCATTGGGCAACTGTCCAACAATGATTTTCGCAATTCAGGATAGCTGCCTGCTTCGGCAAAAATACCTGAATGGTCAACTGCAAAAGGAATAATGGAATTAACTGTAACTCCACGATGCCCGATTTCTTTTGAAAGCACATCTACCAAATATCTTGGAGTGGTTTTACTGCCGCCATAAACAGCCATTCCCGCAACAGGAAAAGCCGTTGTGCTGGAAGCAATGTAAATAATTCGTCCATTGTCTTCTACATTTTTTGCAGCTTGTTGCATTGTGAAATATGCACCTTTGGTATTGATGCTAAACAGACGGTCAAACTGTTCTTCCGTAAATTGTGTTACAGGTGTTTCAACCATTTCAATACCTGCATTAGCAACCACAATGTCTATTTTTCCGAAAGCATTTTTTGCTTCACTAAAAAGTCGCTCAATGTCAGCAACTTTGCTTACGTCTGCCTGTACTGCAATCACTTTTGCACCCATTGCAGTAATGTTAGAAACAACTTCGTCTGCAGAAGATTTATCTCTTGAATAATTGATAACGATATTGGCACCTAATGCTGCATAACGTTCTGCAATGGCTTTCCCCAAACCTCTTGCTGAGCCTGTAATCAAAGCTGTTTTGTTTTCTAGTGTATTCATTTTGTTTATTTTTTAAGATTGATAATTTGATTATGCCATTCCACCGTTTACTCCAATATTTTGAGCATTAATCCATTTTGCTTCATCACTTGCGAGAAACACAACAATTGGTGCAATGTCGTTAGGTTCGCCAATTCTTCCGAAAGAGTTCATAGAAGCTAAACGGTCTATTGCTTCCTTCGGTTTTCCTTTTACAAATAATGCTGTATTAGTTGGTCCGGGCGAAACAGAATTTACATTTATTCCACGTCCGATTTCTTTTGAAAAAACTCGTGTGAGCTGTTCAACTGCCGATTTTGTTGCAACGTATGTTCCGTAAGCAGGCAACATCACACGATTTACCGTTGTTGAAAAATTAATAATACTCCCATTGTTTGCCAATTTGGTCGCAGCTTCACGAAGTGTATTAAATACGCCTCTCACATTAATATCAAACTGACGTGTAAAATCTTCATCTGTTGTGTCTTTGATGAGTTTGGTAATCATAATGCCTGCGTTGTTTACCAATACATCAATCTTTCCATAATGTGCGATAGCTTTGTCGAAAAGAGATTTAACTTCTTCGGCTTTGCTCACATCGGCTTGTATGGCAACAGCATCGCCACCGTTGTTTTTAATTGCAGAAACTACGTTGTCTGCATCTTCTTTGCTGCCTGCAAAGTTCACAATTACCTTAGCTTGTGCTTCGGCTAACTTTTTTGCAACTTCTGCTCCAATTCCTTTTGAAGCACCTGTTACGAGGATTACTTTTCCTGATAAATTTTTCATTTTTCTTTGTTTTAAAATTGATGCTACAAAGGTAAAATGAGTATGTGCAGTGCTTGTTACGTGGATTAAAGCATTCGTTGCAAATTTTAAAGAAGATTGGTTTTTCTGTATTGAACAGGGGAAGTGTTGGTGTGTTTTTTAAAGAAATTGCTGAAATGTGCGGTCTCTGAAAAACCTAATTTGTAAGTGATTTCTTTTATTGATACAGACGAATTTTGAAGTAACGATTTAGCTTCGGCAATGGTTTTATCAGCAATCCAAACTGCAATAGGTTTTCCTGTTTTGGTTTTGATTACATTGCTTAAATAGTTTGGGTGCAGGTTTTGTGCGTTAGCATAATCCTGCACTCTGAATACCGTTTCTGTTTTACCCGAACTCAAATCACGATAATGTTTTTCCAATGATTGTTTGAAAAATTTTACAATTTGTGAACTTCTGTTCCCTTCATAAATCGGGTTATAATCCTGCCAAAAAAATTCCTTGATTTTGTAAAGCAAAACAGCGAGTAGATGCCCAATGACTTTATATTTTGAAGATGAGTTATTAATGTATTCCTGATGAATTTGCAGATAAATGTTTTCTACCGATTGGTAAAAATTGTCTGTTACAATTTTGGGCTGAACTGTTTCTGTCAACAGGAAAGGGAAATCCTGAAATACGTCTTTACTAATATATTTTTTCAAAAAAGTTTCGTCAAATGTTATCAAATAAATTTCTTCGATTTTTTTCCAACTAAACGTTCTGTAATTGCTCGGATTGGTAAAATAAATGGAATGAGGCCTTGCCTGAAAGGAATGTTCGTCAATAGTATATTTTCCCATTCCATCTTTTATGAACAGAAAAGAAAAATAGTCGGGACGAAAAGATGGTGATTGATAAGGAACTTTAAAACCAATGTCTTTAAGGTTGTGTATGGTAAACCCTTCCGAAGTCTGTATCAAGTCAACCCGCAAGTTCAAATGCCGATACAAGTCATAAAGTGATTTTACTTCAGGGTTGTCATTTTTCATTTTGGGCAGTGTCGTTTAAAATGGCATATAACTCATAAATATACGAAGGTTTCTAAACTCCAAAACTTGCGCATATTTTTATTAAGGATTAGCTTTATACGGTACAAATGAGTCCCGCCGTGGCGGGGACGATGATGCCTTGAAAAACTAAAGCTTGTTCCAAGAAATGTTTTTGAAGAGCGGGAATGGAAGATTAAGATGTGAAGCATGGCTCTTTTAGTAATTAACAGGACCGAAATGAAATTTCGATGTACTTAAAACAAAAAAGGTTTGTGTTGCCACAAACCTTTGCTAAGTTTAGATAGTTCGAAAGCCTATTTATAATTTGAAGGTTAGTCCAATTTTTCCATCGGAGAAAACATCTCCGCCGCCAATCTCCAGGTTTAAACCCACTTTGTTATTGAAGTAATACCTGCCGCCGATCTGTGCACCAAGGCCAACACCGGAACTATGATCGCCGGGATAACCATCGGGTGAATGCCAGGAATAAAATCCTATGTTAATCCCTGCATAAAAATCAAATTGCCTGGGAATATTCAGCACCCTGTTAAAATGATAATTGCCATTTGCAGAAACGCCAATGATGCTGTGGCGGTAATAATAGCCTTTCCAGCCTTCCCTGTATGAACGAACGGAAAGCTCGCCGCCGAGTGTAATGTCTTGCGATACGCCAACATCTATACCTGCATAAACGGGAACGCCCCAGCCGGAAAAGCCAACACCAACATTAAATTGCGCTTTGCCTACAGGTAAAGAGCCCTGACTTTTAGCAATGGAAACTACTAATAAAAATGTACTAACAATAAATAATTTTTTCATTTTAAAAAGGATATGTTTTGGTTAATTAAACAGTTTGTTCTGCTTCGTTTGATTTATGTTTATCTGCCCGTTTTGCAACAAAACTGGCTACGCTAAATTCTACCAGGGCGCCCACTATTTTTTTAAATGGATTGTGTGTAGCGCCAATCAATACTTTTTTTGAAAGATAACCGGTAGCCAATCCTATTGCATTATTCACGAGGCTGTTTTTTACGTCGGGTGACGAAGTTATTTCCTGGAAGGTATTTTTTATAAGATTGATGGGTTTTAAGCTTTCGTAGGTAGAGTGTAACTGCGTTTTTAATAATTGCAGTTCTGCAGCCTGCCTGGCCTGCAGTAAAATAATTGTTTCCCGTAAAGTTTCTCTTTCAGTTATTTTTTTCATACAATTTTACCGCATCATTTTCCTGATAATAGTGGTGCTCACCGGGTCTTTTATCCATGGCTTGCGGAAAATATGCACCACAATGGCAATGAGTGCATAAAAGCCCGCCACAATAAAAAAGCCATAATACACCCGGCCGAGTAACTCCCCTATCCATAATGCAAGGCCAATGTTTATACTCAGAATAAATGAGGCAACAACAATAGTGATCACAAATTTTGTTGCCAATACCGAAAGTACTTCTGCAGATTTATCTATAGCCTGCAGCTTAAACAATTCCATACTGGTTTTACCAAAATCTTCTGCCTTACCAAAAAGTGTTTCTATTGCTGTTGCATGGTCGCTCATAAAATAGTTTTATAAAGGAGTAATGAATACAACTGTTTTATACGGTGGCTTGTGCATGTTTGCCATTGTTTTTTGCTTCTTCCAGTTTTGCTCTTCCTTTTGTTACCAGTTCTTCTGCTTCACGTTTTACAGTTTCATATTGTTCGGTGATCGAACTCAGCAGGTCGTTAAATTTTTCTTTTACTTCATCAGCATAATCACCGCCTTTGTGCAAAATCTTTCTACGGGTTGTTGAACCTTTATCTGGTGCAAATAGGATGCCTAAAACAGCACCGGCAGCAACGCCTGCCAATAAACCCAATACTACGTTTCCTGTTTTCATAATTTTTAATTTATAGTTTACAATATCAAGATCAATAAAAGTATTATAATTATTATTGCACCTACTGAAAGGTAAACGCCATTAACACCACTCCTGGCTTCTTTTTTTAATGACCTTAATTCTTTACGCAATTCTTTTTTTTCTGCGCTGCTTAAATTTGATTTATCCATTTCTTTTATTTCATTTACCCTTGTAAGGATACGGTCTGCATTGGCAGGGCCGGCAACAACCAGCGATGAAGGAGCAATAGCTGCTTCGGCATTAGATTGCAATGGATAAAATGCTAATGACAAACCTAGTGCCATTATACATAAAGCAGTTTTTTTCATTTTATTTTTTTTAAGTTATTAAATTGGTCTCTTTCCCTGGATGATCCTGAGCAATATTGCAATGACTGCAATAACTAACAGGATATGTATTATGCCCCCGGCGTGAAAACCTAAAAAACCTATTGCCCAAAGTACAATAAGAATTACTGCGAGTATATAAAGTAAATTGCCCATGATAATTTATTTTTTTGTGAATTAAAAGTGCTTTTATAAGTTGAACCTGCTACGAGCTGCATACTAATTCCCGATAAATAATTCATTAGGCGTTTTTGTCGTAGTACCAATACTATGCCAAAATAAAAAACTCCTGCCTAATCTCCTGCTGTAAACAGAGGCGTAAAAAATTGCTCTAAATATTTTCTTCAGCAAAATTTTGGCGTCCTATTTTCACGTATAACCAATACTTTCCTGGCCCTGCCATATTTTTTTTCTGTCGCATTTGCCCTCTCCTCCTCCTCATACAAATCCATATCGGTTATTGTTGAAATTTTTGCGTTTATTTTTACCGGCTGTTGTTGATTGCCCCTAATAAATGCCAGTGCAGCTATAATATTTTTCATCAGTTTTAATTTTAGTTATTGCTCCTGTATTGTACTGTAAAGTTGCGCACTCTGCTACTAATAAGTGTTACACAATAATTGAAACATTTTGTATAATTCACACATGATATTTTATGTTTTACCGGGGTAAATACTGCCTGTAAAAAAACCAGCTGTTTAAAGTTTACTGGCGTTATCAACTGTGCCGGAAGCAGAGAATATACCCCCAATACTTTGCATCAAACTTGAAAGGCCACCTTCCATTTTGTTGGTATTGTCATCCAGGTTATTATCGTGCAGCAATTCACCAATTTGCAGATCAGCCGGCAAGTGCAATAAAATATTATTTCTCTGATCGCTGAAGAAAGTTTGGACGGCTTTAATGGCCGCAGCCGCTGGTAAATGTTCTTTTACCTGTTTTACTGCTTCAACTGCTATCGCATTCATTTTTTCAATGGTGTAATCGTTGGTTCTGTAAGCATAAGCTGCTATAGTTTGTACAGCTTTGTCTTTGTTTTCATTAAATATCCTGCTCGTCCAATCCGGCGAATTATCGTTTTTCAAAAATGCAGTTGCGCCTTCATCCGATTGTACATACACATACAAGCCCGCCAGTACTGCTGGTATTGCAGCCTGGCTAAATTTATCTTCAGCAGGAGTTTTTTCACCTGTTACTACCTGTTGTGTATTGGGATCAATTTTTTGTACTGCAGGATAGCCCAAACTTTGTTGTACTGTTTCTAAAAGATTAATTGACATGTTGCTGTTTTTTTAAGTTGTCTGTTCTTTGTAAAGTTTTCTCCACTGTTAACCTAGCCATCAGGTAACTAACGGTTGATTCTGCGCCCTGGTTGAGATTTACATTATTTTCTTCCAGGCCATCATAGCATCCGCCGGTACATGGATTGTATATGATCTGGTTAAGGTGATTGGCACCTAGAAACCAATTGAATGATCCTGCAATCTTATCCCGGTATTTTTCTTCATCAAATACTTCATTGAATTTACTTAATGCCATGATGGTATAGGCAACATCAATGGGTTGTTCGCCACCGGGTGCCGGCGGCGCCGTGTGATCTCCCTTATGCAACCAGGTTTTGTTTGAAATTACCGTTATACTGTTCTTGCTAAAAGTTTTTGATAGTAAAAAATCAAAAGATTTTTTTGCTATTTCTTTATACAATTGATCATTTGTTGCTAACCAGGCACATAACAATGCTTCCGGCAAAATACTGTTGGCATAAGTAAGGTAACTTTCATACCACTGCCACTCTGTTTCTGCTTCGTGCCTGTACATTTGTACCAACCTGTTGGCAAGATGTTCTATCAACGATACATTTTGTTGTGATTTATTTTTTGTATTGCTGTAATACAATCCTTTTATCACAAAAGCCATGGCACGTGTGGAGTGAATTTTATTAACGCTGAGTAATGCAGTTCTCATGGCAGTCATAGCATCTGCAGTTAACGCATCGGGCAATAAGGAACTTATAGAGATCAGGTAGCCAATGGCCCAGATGGCCCTTCCATTGGCATCGGCGAGGTTGGTTAAATTATTCTGTTCTGTAAAGCTGTATTTTTCATCTACATAATTTAAAAAGAAACCCTCATGATGCTGACAGTGTTTTATAAAATTGAAGTAGATATGAATGTATTCCAGGTCTTTTTCATCCCCTGTTAATTCGTAATGCTGGCACATGGCAATCAATGCACGGGCATTATCATCCAATGTATAACCGGAATCAATATCAGGCTGATTAATTTTAGAAAACTGGATCATTCCGAAATTGGTGGTTAATTTTTTTATATGGTCCAGGTTGATATCGGGAATATTATAGTGCAATAAAATTTCATCCCCGGTTATTTTTTCCAGCAGCAACGCATGTGCAATGGCTTCATTTTCCCAGGCAGTGGATGCCATGGTATGTAAACCATTGGAGCTGATATTTTTTCTCAGCTGTTCATCTTTTAATAAGCTAAGCACTGCTTCGGCTAATTGCAGGGAGTCCTCAAAATCGATAATAATTCCTGCATCTTCCTGTAACACTTCTAATGCATGAGGAATTGGTGTGGAAATGATCGGGCAACCGCAACTGATAGCATAAGCAAATGTTCCGCTCACCGCCTGGTTAGGATCCCTGGAAGTAAACAGGTAAATATCTGTAAGCTGTAAATATTCCAGGAGAACAGGTAATGGAAGAAAATGATTGATGAATTGTACATACTGTTCCATTTTAAGCTTTGCAACTTTTGCTTCCAGCATTTTACGGTATTTTTCGCCTTCATGTTTTACCACATTGGGATGTGTTTTCCCAATTATTAAAAAAAGTACGTCCGGATTTTTTTCAACAATGGCAGGTAATGCATCTAAAGTGGTTTCAATACTTTTTCCTGAACCTAATAGTCCAAAAGTGGACAGTACTTTTTTACCGGATAACTGGTAATTAGTTTTCAGTACTTCTTTATCTGCATGAGGTACCAAATGTGTGCCATGCGGAATGACGGTTATTTTTTCCGGGGCAACGCCGTAATCACTGGTCAGTATTTTACTTGAAGTGTTAGTCATAACAATAACAGTTTTGCAAGCATTAGCGATACTCAGCACTTTTTCTTTTAAAGATTCACCGGGATGTGGTAATACGGTATGAAAAACCATTACAACAGGTTTGGTGAGCACATTTAAAAATTGTTTTAATTCAGCCTCACAATCTGTAAATAATCCAAACTCGTGCTGTATCATTACCATCCTGATATGATCGTCGTTATTAATAAATTTTGCCAGTGTGGTAAATGCTTTGGGGTAATCTTTGTTAAGGATGTATTTTATTTCATCAGTGTAAGTATGTTGTTCATTTTCTGATTCTATCGGGCAAATACTTAATTTAAAGGACCGGTTGAATTTCTTATTCAAAGCTTTTACCAGGTCCTGCGAATAGGTGGCAATGCCACATTCCCTGGGCGGATAAGAAGTAATAAATAATATTTCGGGCAGTGCAGCAGTTGTATTAACCTGTTGTACTTTATTTTCCAAAAGTATATTTTGTGCTTCTGTATCTAACATGGTATCAGCATAAATTTCCAGCGTATCATCAATCATAATTTTGTGTATAAAGTAGTAGTTCTTTTAATAATTCAGATAAACTTACAGATGCCGTTGCTATCTGCTCATCAGCAGCGCCATAATAGATGTACAATGTATCTTCAACTAAGGCCGTGCCTGTGGGGAAGCATACATTATTCACTTCGCCTTTTAACTCCCAATCAAGCTCTGGTGCAAACAAAGCATACGGCAACTGTGCAATTTCTTTTTGAGGATCTTCCAGGTTCAGCAGTGCCACACATGCAGAATAAACATAGCCTTTTACGGTGTCATGCACACCGTGATAGATCAACAGCCATCCGTGTGGTGTTTCTATTGGCGGGCAACCGCCACCGAGGTAACTTACTGCAAAATCAAATTTTGGAGAAAGCACTATATGCTCATGAAGACGCAAAAAATAATGCTGCCAGAATTCAGGCGTTAGCTCCTCTAAATTATTTACAGCAACAATTTGTATATCAGGTTTTATCCGGTGCAGAAAATATAATTTACCATTGATCCTCCTTGGAAAAAAAATAAAGTTCTTATCCCAGAGGAACATTTTTTTTCCCTGCCTTTCATAAACACCGTGATGCCCGTTATAACGAAGGTATTTTTCATTGATCTCAGATTTTGATCTTGCAAGATGACTGAATTCATCATAAGTGATCTGCGGAGCGATAATGCCCAATTTATCAAAATGCTGCAAGTCTTTGGAAACAGCCAGTGCGCCTAATGCATTTACGCCATCAAAAGCAGTGTAGGTGAGATAATACAAGTCGTCAATCTTTACAATACGGGGATCTTCCACACCATGAGATTCATAATCAAACTGGGGAAAAATAACCGGTGACTCAAACCGCTCCTGCACTTCCAAAGGATTTTTTAATTTACATAAACCAATGCTGGAATAATTGCCCTTGCTCACTGCCCGGTAAAAAACATAAATGCATCCTCCTGCTGTAATTACTGCCGGATTTAATACCCCTTCATTTTCAAAACCCAGTTCTGTTTTTTTTATCAGGATGCCTTCTTTTTTAACAGTTATCATAATTATTGTTGTTGAACTGCCTAATGGTAAAAATTTACAGGTGAAATTGTAAAAAGGAAACGCTGATACTTCAGGATAAGTAAAGATGCAGCGGTTTAGGAGGATGAGTGTTACACAACTATTTTAATTAATTGCATCATTCACACATTTATAATAATTAAGCAGTGTCTCAATTTGAAAAGCTGCTAATGACAAGTATTTTAATACAACGGGTAACCAATTTTTACAAAAATTGAATTAGCCCAAGACACAGAGAAAAATGAAAGCATTTTTTACTTCGTGCCTTTGTGCCTTTGTGGCAACTGCTTTTGAAGCAAAGCAGCGAAAAAAATAATTTTTATTGTTGCGGTAAATGTGTGAATAATGTAATTATTTTATTCAATTGTATAACAATTACCAGGAAAAGAGTATGACCTTTACAATGTCCTGAAAGATCACAGATTCCCTCTCATATACGTTTTAGTTTAGGTCCCTGTTTATACGGGGACTTTTTTTAGTGCCGTGATTACCGGTATTATTCGTAACCACTTTTTATAATGGTGAGGATCATTTTAAAACGTCCGTTGGGTTTTACCAGGTTAGGCGCATGCGCAGGTATAACGATGGATTGCCCGGTTTGCAACAAATGCGATATAGTGCTGATCACTATTTCAGCCTTGCCTTCAATGATCTGAACAAAAGTATCAAATGGCGTTGTTTTTTCTGTAAGGCCTTCGCCACTGTCGAATGACATGACACTAATATTGCCGGTTGATTTTTTGAGGATTGTTTTAATAACCACAGAATTGGGAACATATTCAATTATCTCCACCGTAATAAGTGCTGCTGATTTTTCTATTTCGCCTGCATCCATGATCGTTATTTTAGTAATTAGTAATAGCTAAGTGAAGTGAAACCGAAGAAAGGAAAGCACGGCTCTTAATTAAAGGTAAGTTCATTTGAACTAATAAACCTTAAACAATTTTATAATCGCCCTGTTAAAGAGTTAATAAGCCCGCAAACCCGTTGGCTTGTTTGGGGGGCGGGTAAACAATTTTTTACAAAAATTGAATTTAGCCACAAAGTCACCAAGGCACAAAAGAAAAATGCATAGCATTTTTTTGCTTCGTGTCTTTGCGCCTTTGTGGCAACCGTTTTTCGCAGCAAAGCGGCGAAAAAAAACTTCTTATTGTTATTATAAAGAGCTTAAAAAAAATTTATGGTGCCTCAACCTGGCAGCTTTAATTACTTTTTATGCTGTCCTTTGTATTAACTGGTGGAGTAGTTAGTTCGTTCTTCTTTTTTAGTGCAGCTTCTTTTTTTGCATCAGCCTTTTTCTTTTTATTAAAGTAACCTTTTAATAAAAAATTATGCTTTGCTGCTTCCATATTTTCGTTCAACCCTTTTGTAGCGCCCTGTATATTCGTCATAGTGGAATCCAATGCTTTGCCAAATTTTCCATCATTTATTTTAGAACTGAATTTTGAAAATTCTTTTGTGCTGCTTTGCAGGTTGGTAAGCGTACTTTGTAAACTGCCAGAAAATTTTTCATCGCTCATCAGTTTTGATAATGCCCCATTGCCATTATTCATTTTATAAGTAAACTGGGCTAACTGCGCTGTTATAATTCCGGCATTATCAACACTTGCTTTTACACTATTCATTATGTCTGCCATTTCCACCGCATTTTTGGAAAGAATAAGATCATTGTCTTTTACGGGCTTGCTGGTGGGGCTGCCTGGTGAAATGGTAAATACCTTATCGCCCATTAACCCATCGGAACCAATACTTGCCATGGCATCGGTTTTAATAAACTGCTGCACTTCTTTCTTTATCACCAGGTCAACCATTACTGAAGTGTCTGTTATCAATGTTATGTCATCTATAGTGCCTACATTAATTCCGGAGAACCGGATATTGTTGCCCACTTTTAAACCACTTACAGTTTTAAATTGTGCTTTTAACCTGAATGTAGAACCAAATAAATTTTTCTGTTTTCCAACAAAATAAATTGTAACCACAAACAGCACTATTGCTATTACTACAAACATGCCCAGCTTCCATGTAAATCCTGTATCTTTTTTCATATAGTAATGTTTTTATTAAATGAAGAATGAGCGTACCCATTCATCATCATTTTTTTCTAACTCCGCATAGCTGCCTTCTGCATGAATTACACCGTCTTTTAAAATCATGATCCTGTCGCCGGTAAGTTTTGCACAAGCCATATCATGTGTAATAATAACAGATGCAGTTTTATATTTTTTTTGAATAGCCAGTATCAGTTCGCTGATCTCTCTTGATGTAATGGTATCTAAACCTGTGGTTGGTTCATCATACAAAATTATCTCGGGTTGTAAAATAAGTGTACGTGCCAGCCCTACCCTTTTACGCATACCACCAGATAATTCAGCAGGCATTTTATCAATCGCTTCCACCAGGCCTACATTTTCCAATGCTGCCCTAACTGTTGCATCAATTGCTGCAGCAGAAAGTTTTTTAGCATGCCGCTTTAAAGGAAATTCTAAATTTTGTCTTACCGACATGGAATCATACAATGCCGAATTTTGAAAAAGAAAACCAATTCTTATTCTTATTGCATTCAGTTCAGTATTGTTTACATTGCTGATATTGGTGCCAAATACTTTTATTTCACCTTCATCTGCAACCACTAAACCTACCAAACATTTTATGGTTACCGATTTACCGGAACCAGATTTACCCAGCACCACCAGGTTCTCCCCTTCGTTTACATAAAGATCAACACCTTTAAGTACATCATTATCTTTACCAAAAGATTTATACAAGCCTTTAATACTTATTACCGGAATAATATTTTCAGCAACAATTTTTTCCTGTATGTATATTTTTTCCTGCAGCATTTTTTTATTTTATAAAGAAAAGATCTGTTATCTGTACTGCCAGCATATCAATAATAAATATCGCTAATGATGCAGCTACCACTGCAGAGTTTGCCGCTTTGCCCACACTTTCGGTGCCGTTAGCTGCAGTAAATCCTTTATAGCAACCAATCAACCCAATAAAGAATCCAAAGAAAAATGTTTTAATGGTTGCAGGAAAAATATCTAAAAAATCAATAGAGGCCAGTACTTGCGAAAAGTAACGAAACAGGTTTACATCGCTGTGAATATTGATACCGGCATAGCCTCCTAAAATACCAATGCCATCTGCTAACACCACTAAAAGCGGCACCATCAATGTGCATGCCATTATTCTTGTAACCACCAAATATTTATACGGGTTAATTGCTGATACTTCCATTGCATCAATTTGTTCTGTTACTTTCATAGAGCCCAATTCGGCTCCAATACCAGAAGCAATTTTGCCAGCACAAATGAGTGCTGTTATAACCGGTGCAATTTCTCTTATCAACGACAATGCCACCATGCCCGGCAACCAGGATTCTGCACCAAACGCTGCCAGTGTGGGCCGGGATTGCAATGTTAATACCAATCCCATAATAAATCCTGTAATAGCAACTAACGGTAAAGATTTGTAACCGATGAGGTAACATTGCCTGAAGCATTCTTTTATTTCAAAGGGAGGTTTTAAAACTTCTTTAAAAAACCGGCCGGTAAATACTGTAACATCGCCGGCATTGTTAAATAAATTTTTTAAGTAAGTTTCCAAAATGTCGTTTGTTTTTAAATACCGGGTAGCCGTTAAAATTTCGCCGTGTACACTGCACAGTAATTATGTTAATACTTTACTTATTCACCGCATACAATGCTTTTACAGGGTACTCTTTTATTTTATAGCCGGCTGAGTATTTTGTACTGCTACCTGCAATTGGTTCAGGCGCTATAAAATCGGCAGAAATATTCAAACGGGTGTATAAGAGGCCGGGCACTTTTTTCTCATCGTAGTATAAGTTAATAGCGCTGATGTTGTCCATTTGTTGTTGTAACCGGGTTGAATATACATCTTGCTGTTTGACTGTAGTAACTGCATTGGATGTTTCCCCAACTTTTTCTGATGAGAAAGAATATCCAAACAGAAAAACTATTGCTGTAATTTGAAAAACTGTTGCTAAACTTTCCTTTGTTATCTGTTTCATTTTAAAATTACGGGGATTAAATTTTCTCAATACCACAAAGGTGGGGATGTATTTTGCTGAAAACGTTACATAACTATTACTTTATGTTGCATTATTCCCACATTTACTGCACTCTTGTAATAATGAAAGTTAATTATCGAAAATGTGTGAATGATGCAATCTTTTTTTAAAATTGTATAACAACTATCCTTTCAATTAGCATCACCTTTGCAATAGAAATTAAATCATTGAGCATACAGGCAGCAGGTCTGGAAAATGGCCCCTGGTTACCAGGGGCTATTTTTTTATACATACAGTTTGATTTTATGCTGATCAGTTTTTATCAAAACATTTTTAACACTAAACAAAAATTATGAAAATTTATTTAAGCATCGCCGTTGCTGTACTACTAATGACTGGAACGGTAACTGCACAACATGTAAACATTGGTATTAAGGCTGGTTTAAACCTGTACACTATTAACAGCGATAACAATGCTTCGTATGATACCAAAGCCGGATTTCATGCCGGCTTAATTGGCCATATTCACCTTACAAAACAGTTAGCGCTGCAACCCGAATTGGTGTACTCGGGCGAAGGAGCAAAGTATACTGTTGCAGGTGTGGAAACAAAACTCAATATGGGTTATATTAATGTGCCGGTACTGTTACAGTATATGTTTGATAATGGCTTCAGGATACAAGCCGGGCCCCAGGTTGGTTTTTTGATCAGCGCAAAATCTAAAACTGGTAGTACCGAAACGGATTTTAAAGATAATTTAAAGTCGGTGGACTTTGCACTGGGTATGGGCCTTGGTTATGTAAACCCTGCATCCGGCTTAGGTATTGATGCAAGGTATAATCTTGGGCTTAGTAATATAAACGATAACAGTACAGTAAAATCAACCAACAGGGGTTTTCAACTGGGTTTGTTTTATCTTTTCAATCATAAATAATTCTCCAACTACAAAAAAGGATTAGTTACATATAAAAAAAGCGGAAAAATTATTTTCCGCTTTTTTATTTTCCTGATGCTTCAATTGTAATCTTCATTAATTTAGAAAAGTACCGTTTAACCAAATTGATTTGGCTAAACGATAGCTTTTCATAAAGGACAGCACATTAAAGTGCTGAAATTAGTTTGCGCAATTCTTCTTTTGTTTTACCCAGCTTTATTTGAAGCCTTCCTAACATTTCATCTTTTTTCCCTTCGCCAAACATCAGGTCATTATCGGTTAGGGCTGCAAATTTTTGTTTCAGCTTACCTTTTTGTTCATTCCAGTTTCCATTTATTGTTATTGTGTTCATTTTTTTATATTTGAAGTGAAAGAATTAATGATATGCAAAACTGGGCCTTTATTTTTATTTTTTTGTTACACAATTACGAAAACAAATTATACCATTCACACATCAGTTTTAAGAATCTAATCCCCTTTTGAATTTAATTTAAATACCTTCTCAGTATCCATGCTATTGTTTCATGTTGTTCCATTAGTCCGGTTAAAAAATCTGCAGTACCGGCATCTTTATTTTTTGTAACACAATCATCCACATCTTTTCGCAGTTGAACTATTACAGTTTCATGATCGGTAAGTAATTCTTTAATAGTATCTTTTGTTGATTCATATTTGCCCGGATGTTCTTTAATGGAGGAAAGTACTAAAAATTCGCTCATGGTACCAATTGTTTTTTGGCCCATCTTTCCAATGCGTTCCGCAATTTCATCAATAGCTTCTTCCAGTTGCTTGTATTGATTTTCGTATAACTTATGCAACTCCATAAAGCTTTCACCGGTAACATTCCAGTGCGCTTTTCTTGTTTTTGTATATAAGGTCATCTCCCCTGCTAAAACCGTTGCTAATAGGGTGACCGTATTCTTTAAATTCTTTTCGGATATCCCGATGTTAATTTTCATTATATTATTTTTTTATTGTGATGCTTTTTTAAGCAGGTAAAGGTGTTTCATTTAAAAATGTCAGGTGTTACATAATTGCAATAAAGAGTTATATCATTCACACATTTAAGCAATACAATCATTGCTGTGATATTGGTGTTATTGCCGCAGCTTTTGCCTCGGCTTTTGCTTTTTTTCTAAAGAATCCTCTTAATAAAAAATTATGCTGCAGTGCTTCCAGGTCTTCATCCAATTTTTTACTTGCAGCAGCCATATTTTCTAATGTAGTTTTTACTGAGTTCCCTGTAGCAGGGTCATTTAGCAACACGCCAACAGCATTATCTTTTTGATTTAATTTTTCGCTGGTAGTTTTTAAGTTGGTTGTAAACTGGGATACTGCTGCTGTTGCATTTTGTAATTGCAATAAAGAGTTCCTGATGTTTTTATACAACACAGTATCAGCCACCAGGTCGTTAATTGAATTGCCGGGTGCATTTAATTTACCTGAAAAACCCTGCAAGTTTACCAGTACGTTTTTGCTGCTTTCCGAAACTGTTTTAAAATTGGCAACAGCAGCTTGCAAATTCTCTACTGCACTGCTTAGCCTGCCAGCCATGGCGGGATCATTTACTAAAGTGGCCAGCGTTCCTGTACCACTGTCAATTTTTTTACTGATACTTTTAAAATCACTGGTTATTGCCAGCAGGTTTTTATTGTTGGCCTGTAAAGTAGCCATCATATCATCTGTAGAGGTTGCTCTTTCCATTGTTAAAAAATCACCTTTTTCTACCTGGGGTGCTGTAGAGTCTCCGCCGTAAATGACCACAATTTTATTGCCTATCAAACCATCAGAACCAATTTTAACCATCGCATTTTTTCGAATATGCGATTGTATATCTTTTTCAATATTCATGGCAACTTCTACTTGTGTGGTTCCGGAAAAACTTATACTTTTTACCGTACCTACTTTAACACCGGAAAACCAAACGTTACTTCCTTTTATCAGGCCATTAACATCATTAAAAACTGCGTGAATGGTAAATGTTTTTACAAAAGTTTTTTTCTGTCCGCCCAGGGCAAATATGGTTACCACTAATATTGCTATACCCAGCAGTACAAAAATGCCTACTATTACCGGTCTGTTATTTTTCATGACTGTGATTTTCATTAGTAAAATTGTAATCATAAAAAGCCTTCACTCCTTCATCTTTAGAATTAAAAATTTCTTCAAAACTGCCCGGCGTTATAAATTTTCCATCAATGATGATGGTTAGCTTGTTTGCGGTTGTTTTTGCACAGGTAAGATCGTGGGTAATTATGATGGAACTGGTTTTGTATTGCTCCTGCACTTTAAGAATAAGGTTATTGATCTCAGTACAAGTAATAGGATCAAGCCCCGCCGTAGGTTCATCATACAACATAATTTCCGGTTTAAGGATAAGTGTACGTGCAATACCAATACGCTTTCTTTGCCCGCCCGAAAGTTCAGAAGGCATCTGGTTGATGGTTTGTGATAATCCCACATCGTTCAGTACAGATTCAATGGCTTCGTTCACTTCTTTAGTATTAAGATCTCGTTTGTTTCTTACCAATGGAAAAGCAAGGTTTCCTTTTACACTCATGCTATCGTACAAAGCACTGCTTTGAAAAGAAAAACCAATTTTCATTCGCAGTTCCTGCAATTCTTTTTCGCTTATCTTATCTACTTCTTTCCCCAATACTTTTACTGTGCCACTATCAGGTTTCAGTAAACCGGAAATAATTTTTATTAAAACAGATTTACCACTTCCCGAACGGCCGAGCACTGCAATATTTTCTCCTTTCAATATTTCAAGATCGATGCCATTAAGAACAGAAAGTTCATCAAAGGATTTTTTTAACCCTTTAACAGAGATCACTGTTTCATTATTGTCAACTGTTGCTGTATTTTCCATCTGTCATTTTTTATAAACGTGGTAATGATAAGTATTGATCTTATTTTTTACCGGATCGCATTTACAAATTGCACAATCACCATCTCTTCCACAAAAATCATAAACATAGAAATTACTACTGCTGCGTTTGCTGATCTGCCCACACCTTGTGTACCATTTTTTGCATAATAGCCCTGGTAACAACCGGCTATTCCTATTGTAAAACCATAAACAGTGGCTTTTACAACAGAGGAAATAATATCTAAAAAAGATATTGTTTTAAAAGCGCTGTTAAAAAAAGCTGTAAAGCTGGTGAGTTCATTTTGATGAATATTCAAATAGCCGCCTAACATGCCTATCAAACCAGTATAGATAACCAGTATGGGCAGCATAAAGGTGATGGCCAGCACACGTGTAACTACCAAAAATTTAAAAGGATTGGTACCTGATACTTCCATGGCATCAATCTGTTCTGTTACTTTCATTGAGCCCAGTTCTGCACCCATGTTAGAACCAACTTTGCCTGCTGCTATCAGTGCGGTAACCAATGGCGCCAGTGCCCTGATGATAGCAATAGAAATTAATGAGGGCAGCCACGAGGTGGCGCCAAAATCGGCTAAGGATGGACGTGATTGCTTGGTAAATACAAGCCCCGTAATAAAACCCGTCAGAGAAACCAGTGGCAGCGAACGGTATCCCACATCATAACATTGACTGATGATCTCTTTAAATTCAAATGGTGGAGAAACAGCTTGTTTAAAAAAGCGCAGGATAAAGCAATACACATTGTAAATGCTCAAAAAAAATGAGTCAATACCTTTTGAAATAAAAGGTTTTTTTTTAGCTGTAAGACCGGTATCGTTTGATTCAGATTTCATTATTACGCGGTCATTATTTTTTTATGACTATTGTAACCAAAAACAATGATGCCGGCGCAATTTTTTCATTGCATTTACTTCAGTATTCTTTCTAAAACTGCTATTATTTCCGGCCATCTCAATTACTGACTACCAAACGGCATACCAATTTTTACTAAACAGTGGCTAACCTTGCCGTGTACAAAGTTGGCTTACAGTAAAATAAGGTTGTTATACAATTCAGGAAATCAATTGCATCATTCACACATTTATTGCATCAGCTTGTTGGGGAATTCGATTGATCCTCCTTCGTTTTCTCCTTTTGAATCGATTCGATTAACTCATGGTGTTCCTTCGAGAGTTCATTAATTTCATTTTCAGTTTTTTTCTCCACCCCAATCACCGCATTGCTCGCAGGCTCGTGCGATGCTACCAGCTCGTTCACCTTTAAATGCAGGGAGCGGGAAAATTTGTTGAAAGACTTTTGAATAACAAATAAGCTTAAAAAGGTTATGCCCAGGATGGCATCTCCAATACAGGCATGAAGACTTTGCTTATAAAAAGCTTTTTGCGTAAGCCAGAACAGTACTGTACACACTGCAATAATAAACGTGATGGAGTTACCCAATATTACTGTTGCGCCAGAAGTGAGTTTTTCAAAAAGCGCCTCCAGGTATAAATAGATTCTTTTCATCAGTAAAAAATATTTTGTTAACCAAAGCGCCGGTGTTTGAAAAGTTTTATAGGGTTATGGTTAGTACTACAAAACAAATGCCTGTCTTTGCAGACAGGCATCAGTATATTTATTCGGTTTTTAGTCCTTGCCATTTTTTGCATCCTTTTCTGCTTTTGCTTCGTGCTTTGCTTTTCTAATGGGATGCTTTACACCGTGATTTTCCAAATGTTCGCCCTGGCGGTGAATACTTTTTCTGTGGCTCCTTACTTCCCTGTGATGACGTACGGCAGCTTTTGCTCGTAAATGAGTAACATCTTTACCCATTTCTTTCCTGTCTTCTTTTTTGTCTTTGATGGTATTTTTAAGGTCTTTTTTATCATCTCTTACATCTTTAGTTTGCGACATAGCGCCAGTACTAAATACAGTTGCTATTAAAAAGAGCATTACAAATTTTTTCATTTTAATTTATTTTAATTGTTTACTGGATGACCAGTATGTAAAGATGAAGCGCTTTGATCAGGTAACTGTTACACAATTTTTAAAATACTTTGTATTATTCACACTTTGCCATGCAATAAATATTGAAAGTAAAGAGTACGCATAACACTACTCACTAATCAAACAGGAATATGCATTTGATTAATGAGCAGCGTGTATAAAGCTGGTTTTATTTTTTTGTTGGAACAATAAACAACGGAATGGTAGTATGGCGCAACACTTTTTCTGTTACACTTCCCATAACAATTGCATCTAACCATTTACGGCTATGAGAGCCTATAACGATTACGTCTGCTGCAATATCTTTTGCGGCGCCAATAATTGAATCTGCTATATCACCTTCTTTTACCAGTGTTTGTATATTGCTGTCGCCAAGATGTTCTTTTGATCTGTCTAAAAAAGTTTGTGATGCTTTTCTAAGGTTATCGTTAATATCTGGTTGCAAAATATCTACATTACCATAACCTCCAAAACCCATTATTGGCGAATAAGCCGATGAGGAATAATACGAGGGTTCTGAAACTACATGAAGCAATATAACAGTAGCTGATAAAGCTTTGGCTAAGGCAAAGCCTGCTTCCGCTACTTTTTCGGCAGTTGGATCATAGTCCAATGCAATTATTACATTTTTCATCGTATTCGTTTTAGTTTTTGTAACACTGGGAAAATTATTCCCCTTTATCTTCGTCAAGGTCATTATGATTGTCGCCTCCTAAACTGTAGTAGTTATTCTCCTCATCTTCGCTACCAATAATTTCCTGGTCATCATCCAATTCAGCACCTGGAACATCAAGGTCATCTCCTGATTTATCTTTGGTAAAATCCTTTTCATTATTTTTTCCCGTATCGTCAGTCACGTTGGGTTCTTTTACGGCAGTAATATTTTCGGGATCAATATTTTCTTCCTTTTGCGATCTGTTATAAATATCCTCACCGGTGGGATAAACCATATTGTCATCGAAAGCAATTTGTTCATCTGTACCTGGTTTACGGCCTGGCCCATTTGTGTTTTCGGATGTCTTTTCCATTGTTATCTTTTTAAAAGTAATTAATTGGTAGAAAAATATTCCCTCACAAAAGCATGCTGCTGGTTCTCCGACATTTTATCAGCTTGTTTCACTTCAATTTTTATTTTATCAAAATGATGATCCGTCTTTAGAATATTGTGCAATTCTGTTTTAGCATCAGTGGGGCCAAACAATACCACTTCTTCATAGTTCTTTATCACTTCGCTTAATTGTTTATAATAAGCTGCTCGCTGCTGTTGTTCCTTATGATGCATTGTCTTTTCGCCTTTTTCTAAACTCTCTTCCTTTACATCGTTTGTAAAAGGAGATGCAATTGTTTTGGATCCTTCAGCAGCATTTGCAAATTCCATTAAGTGTGCATTGGCATGATCCATCCAGATGCCTAATTTCTTTTTCGTTGTCATTGTTGTATTTGTTAAATAGATTGATAAGGTTGAATTGGCTTTTATGTATTTTAAGCACTGTTTTTTTTACTGCTCGCCAGTGCTATAATTCCCACTACAATAATTACGCCACCAACTATTGGAGGCCATTGTACCCAGTGATTTTTTTCTTTGGTTACCTGTATAGGGCCTGCATCCAGTACTTTTTCTTTAGTTGTAAAATTAAACCCTGTATACACTATCATGATTATTCCAATGATGATAAGTGCAAAGCCAATTACTTTCATTTAATAATTATTTTTTCGTCAGTAAAAAAATCAAAAGCAACAGTGTGTTAATACTTATACAGTCGCCACCTTATACCAACAAGGCGACAACTGTATTTTGTATTAATTTTATCTTGTTTCCGCCCCTAAAACCATGTTCTTCTTTAAAAGATATTTTGGATCATGTTTAGAAGTTTACGATGATGTTGTCCCTAAACTCCAAACATCTAAACTCCTAAATCATTATTACCTCAAATATAGGTCCAGTTCCACCCTTCTGTTTTGTGCTCTTGCAGTTGCAGTAGCGTTTGATCCCACCGGCCTTGTTTTACCATAGCCCGTCATCATTACCCTGCTTGCTGGTACGCCTTTACTCAACAGGTACGACCTTACTGCATCTGCACGGCTTTGAGAAAGTGTAGCCGCATCTTTTTCCAAATTATCTGTGTGCCCTCCTATTCTCAAATTATAATCAGGATACTCGTTTAAAATATTGGCCACTTCATCCAGCATGGGATAAGAACTTACTTTAACCAATGCTGTTTTGGTTTCAAAATTTACACGGCGGGTAGCAAACTGTAAACGTTTTGGTGTTTCTTTTTTTGCAACAACTGCAACCGGGCAACCATTATTAGCGGCATCTCCCATCACTGTCGGACATTTATCATAGGTATCTGCAACACCATCGCCATCTGTATCCAAAGCACAACCTTTTGCATCTACTTTAATTCCCATTTTTGTATCAGGGCATTTATCATCTCCATCTAACACACCATCGCCATCACTATCAGCAGGGCATCCTTTAGCATCTACCTTAACACCTCTTCTTGTGTCAGGACATTTATCCGTTGCATCTTCAACACCATCACCATCACTATCGGGGCAACCACGAAACATATCCAGTCCTTTAACATTAGGGCACCTGTCTTTTGAATCTTCTATGCCATCTCCATCACTATCCGGGCAACCTTTAAACCTTGCAAGACCTGGTACATCAGGACACACATCATCATAATCACTTACACCATCTTTATCTTTATCAGGGCAACCATTCATTTCAGTTGAACCTGGTATATCAGCACATTTATCTAAATAATCCGGTACGCCATCCTTGTCCGTATCCAGCGGGCAACCTCTGCCATCAACCTTTACTCCCGGCGGTGTGGCCGGGCATTTATCCTGTTTATTTTTAACACCATCACCATCTTCATCTTTTTTTATTTCATACTTTGAAGGTGCAGTAGTACCATTTTGAGCAGCAAGTGTTAAAGAAGAAGCTACAAAAAATAATACTGGTAAAAACTTTATTACTTTTTTAATGTTCATAATATTTTGTTTTAAGAGTGTATTGTTTAAGAAATGTTGTGATCTTACACCGTAGTAACGCTGCGGGGTGAAAGCAAAAAAAAATGCAACAAGCAAAATAAATAGTGCCTGGTATTGATCCGGATCTTTTATGTATGTATGCTTTGTATAGAACTGAACAAACCAAACACTTTTAACAACCAGATCACCAGCACAATTACCACTACAGCATTGAGAATATTTTTGATCTTGCGGTCCATCGGCAGGTAAGTATTAACTAACCATAGCAACACGCCAACAACAAGCAATACAATTATAATAGATAGTAAAGACATAAGTATGATTTTTAGTGTACCGTAAAGATGGTGTGGTTAGTAATGATAAGTGTTACATAATTCTACTATTAAGTTGTATCATTCACACTTTCATTTTAGCAGTGTATCAGTTTGAAGACTTTAGTTAAAAGATTTTTAAGCTTTTTGATACTGACAATAAGAATCATTTTTTTTCGCCGCTTTGCTGCGAAAAACGGTTGCCACTAAGACGCAAAGGCACGAAGTAAAAAAATGCATAGCATTTTCTTTTGTGTCTTGGCGACTTTGTGGCTACATTCAATTTTTGTAAAAAATTGTTTACCTGCCGTTTAAAATACTTTTCATGAGCAGTTTTTCAAATTGAAACACTGCCTGCATTTTAAAAGCTGGAAGAATAGGGAAAGATCACATACGCTCCATATACCAGTGCAGTTCTTTTTCCATTTTTTTATAACTGAAAATATTGGTGATGATCTTTTGCAGGCGCATAAAAGCAGTTTCGCTTTTTACCACATAATCCACTGCCCTGTGGTGCATGCAATTTATAGCTACATCAATTTTATCCTGGGATGATAACATGATAACAGGTATATCAGGATCGAGTACTTTTATTTTATCTAACGTTTCAATACCATTCATTGCATTTTTAACAATGCCATCCAGGTGATAATCTAAAATGATCAGGTCAGGGTTGTTAGCTAAATGCTCCAGGCAAAGTTCGCCGGTGGCAAATGTTTGCACAGCAAAATCTGCATGCAGTAAAAATTCTATTTCCAGTAGTTTTAAAAATACGGCGTCATCATCCACCAGGAAGATCTTTACCTTTTCTTTTGTCATGAGTTTCTTTTTTTAATTGTATTTAATTCTTCCTGTAACTCTGCACATGCTTGTGTACATACGTTCTCAAGTTGTATTATCAGATCCTGTATGTCGCCTGACTGCCGTTGTGTACTGGCGTATTCCTGTATTTTTTTAGCCATCACTTCAAAATCGGCACTAATACCCACTATTGAAAACGAGGGTATCATTTTATGTACTGCTGCATATAACGCATCCCAGTCTTCATCACTCATGCTTTGCTTCATTGTTGCAATCAACAGCGGCGTTTGTTCCAGGTACAAAGAGATCATTTCCATCATTAATGCCGGGTTAGATTTAGTGCGGTGCATTAAATAATCCAGGTCAGTACATTTTAATTTTTTAGCCGCTGCGTTTTCATTTGCTGCAGGCATTTTTATAAACGCAGGCTTCTTTACCAAACCAACTATTTTACTGTATAAAAGTCTTTCATCAACAGGTTTGGCAATATAATCATTCATACCAACGGCTTTGCATTTTGCAAGGTCAACAGTAGTTACATCTGCCGTTAATGCAATGATGGGAATTTTTGAATGCATGGTATTACGGATATATTCAGTGGCTTCAAAACCATTCATTTCAGGCATCTGCAGGTCCATTAAAATAATATCGTAAGATTTGCTTCGCAATTTCTCTATGGCAATTTTTCCATTGGCAGCAATATCACGTTCAAAACCAAAATCATCCAGCAAGGTTTTCATCAGCAATTGGTTGAGTGCAATATCTTCCACCACCAATATTTTTATGTTCCTGATCTCTTCATCCAGTTCCAGCAAAACTATTTCCGGTTCTGCTTCCGACATTGTTTTTTGAAAGCTTAAATTAAAACTAAATACAGAGCCTTCATTTATTTTACTTTGTACAGTAATGCTGCCCCCCTGCGATTCTACCAATTGCTTCACTATTGCAAGGCCCAAACCAGTTCCACCATATAATCTTGATGTACCGCTGGATGCCTGCTGAAAATTTTCAAATATCTTTTCCATTTTATTTCCTGTAATTCCAATACCGGTATCAGTTACTGCAAATTCTATGGTTACTTTTTTTTCATCTTCACTCATAAGGTTTACACTTACTATAATTTTTCCCCTTGAAGTAAACTTTACTGCATTACTCACCAGGTTTAAAATGATCTGGTGTAAACGAACAGGATCTCCTACTAATACTTCGGGAATACGGTTGTCATATTCTTTAACCAGTTCTAAATTCTTTTCCTGGATCTTAGGTTCAAATAAATGCAGCATGGCAGAAATGGAAGAAGCCAGTTTAAAAGGCGTTTCCTCAAATGTCATTTTACCGGCATCTACTTTTGCAAGATCAAGTATATCATTGATGAGTACGATCAATGCATCACCACTCATTTTTATAGCCGTTAAATATTCTTTTTGTTTTGCAGAGAGGTCAGTTTTCAGTAACACTTTTGTAAAACCGATGATGGCATTCATAGGTGTTCTTATTTCATGGCTCATGTTAGATAAGAACTGTTGTTTAGCTTTTACTGCTTCCACTGCTAAGATGGTAGCACTCTCTGCTTTACTTTTTGCATCTTCTGCAATTATGGTGGCCAGCTCTGCAAAAATCTTTGCTTCTATCAATTCACTTTCAATTCTTTTTTGTTCAGTAATATCCCTTGCCACCACCACAGCGCCAATCACATTGCCCAGTTCATCTTTATACACCGAGCCGTTAAATAATACTTCGGTTAATTTGTGGTCTGTTATCGTTAACGGGTAATCGCTAACAAAGCCTTTGGCAAAAACCTGTTCATAGCCTTGCTTTGCTTTTTTGGGTTCGGTAAAGTAATTAATGAAATCAGTACCTGTTAATTGCTCACGGGAAACACCTGTTATATTCACAGAGGCTTCATTAGCATCTGTAATTTTTCCTTCGGAACTGATAGTAAATAAAGGATCACGACTGGCTTCAATTAAGCTGCGGGAATATTTAGACAGCGACTTTGATGCTTCATGTAATTTTCTTTCTGGTGTAATATCCAGTAAAGTATTGATAGCACCTGTTAATTTTCCGCTCTTATCAAATATGGGTTGCGGATTTGCGATGACATTAGAACGGCTTCCATCAGGTCGTTCAATAATTATCTCACTGGCACCTACTGTACGCCGTTCTTTAATAGCAATTGCCATGGGGCAACCATTAATTAAAAGTTCCTTTCCATCAAGGCCATAAATTTTCCAGGAGCCGCACCACCTGTCTTTACCCGGTTCGGGATCTACTCCCCAAAGTTCAACAGCAACTTTGTTGTACAATTGCAGGTAGCCATTCTCATCGCAGGTATAAACAGCCACGGGCAGGTTTTCAATCAGGCTGCGTAAACTGGTTTCGCTTTCCCTGTTTTTTTCATCGGCAATTTTCCGTTTTTCTTTTTCTTTATTTTGAAAATCGAGTTCAGCATCTGCTATCAATAATTCGGCAGCACGTTTTTCCTTCTCCTCATTTTGAAAAATAAGTTCCAGGTTGGCAATGCTTAATTCAGCGGCACGTTTTTCTTTTTCTTCATCCTGGAAAGCAAGTTCTATATTAGCAATACCCAACTCTGCTGCACGTTTTCCTTTTTCTTCATCCTGGAAAGCAAGTTCTATATTGGCAATACCTAACTCTGCTGCACGTTTTCCTTTTTCAGTTTTTTGAAAAGCAAGCTCATTCAATGCGGTGATGAGCGCTGTTGAAAGTTTATTCTTTTCTTCTGTCAGCAAGCCGAACTCTTTACGAACAGTTGCCAACTCTTCTTCTTCTGATCTTATTTTTTTAGCCATAACTTCAGCTATTCGTTTATTGATTTTAATTCAGTATTTCTTCAACTGGTATGTCCCGCTTATTTCTTAATTGTTTAAAATGAGAAGGTGAAAGCCCGGTGGCTTTCTTAAACTGGTTAGATAAATGCGCCACGCTGCTGTAATTCATCTTCCAGGCTATCTCTGTAATATTCAGTTCGCCATAGATCATCAGTTCTTTTATCCGTTCAATTTTATGGCCAATAACAAATTGCTCAATAGTAATACCCTGTACTTCCGAAAAAAGATTAGCTAAGTAATTATAATCCTGGTGCAGCTTCTCACTTAAAAAGGTAGAAAAATTTGTTTTTATCATTTCATCTGAATGGTACACCATTTCAGTAACCGTTTGCTTTATTTTTGCAATCAGCAGAGCTTTTTTGTCATCCATTAATTCAAGCCCGGAGATGAGCAATGCTGTTTTCAACTCGTCCCACTGTTCTGCAGAAAGGGTTTCCATGATATCCACTTCACCCAGGTCCACAATAATAAAATGAAGGCCGAGTTTTGTCAACTCTTCTTTCACTACCGCTTTGCAACGGTTGCTCATCATGTATTTAATATGAATCTTCAAGTAATGGTTATTTGTCGAACATTATCTACAAAGGTGCCCTTCTTTTAACAGCGATAGTTACACAATTGCAAAAACCTCTTACACAATTCACACATTATGGCACGCAGAGGAGCAGAGACCGCTGAGAAAATATTGTATTTCCTCTGTTAGCTCTGCTCCTCTGCGTGCGACCTATTGCTTGCTTTTTTTAAGTTTTAGCTGTTTAAAGTAAATAGGTGATAAACCTGTAATTTTTTTAAACTGGCTGGAAAGATGTGCTACGCTGCTATATTGTAGTTTATTACTTATTTCTGTGAGGGTCATTTCATCGTATAAGAGTAATTCCTTTATCCGTTCAATCTTATGCATCATAATATAGTGTTCTATAGTGGTGCCTGTTGTTTCTGAAAAAATATTGGAGAGCTTACTATATTTCTGGTCGAGTTTTTTACTGATGTACTCCGACTTTTTCATCTCAGGCAGTTCATCTGCATAATGGATCATTTCAATAATAACTCCTTTTATCTTTTCTATCAGCATGGCATTTTTATCATACATCAGCTCCAGCCCTGATTGTAATAATGCATCTTTCAACTGGTCGTACTGTGCCGCAGTAATATTTTCATCAATCTGCACTTCACCCAGGTCCACCGTTCCGTAGTGCAGGCCAAGTTTATCCAGCGCTGCCTTAACCACCATTTTGCAGCGGATGCTCACCATGTATTTGATAAAAAGTTTCAACTTATTTTATGCACTGATGCAAAACTGGTTTTGATAATTGTAATACGATGCCTGCTGCATTTTACAGTAGTTGATTTTAAAAAGTATTTGTTGTGGATTTTCTTATGGCAGGTCAAAACAGCATTGCTTAGTCTTCGTAACCGCTTTTAATAACAGTACTCAGCATTTTAAATTGCTCATTGGCATTAAAGCAATACCGGGTGTGAGACGGAATAATTATTCCTTCGCCCAGTCTAAGGTTGTACTTTTTTTCATTGATAGTAACTTCAGCTGCACCATCAATTACCTGGATGTAATTATCAAAAGGAGAAGTTTTTTCAGCAAGTTCCTCACCTTCATCAAAAGATGAAACCGTTACATTGCCTGTTGTTTTTTTAATGATGGTTTTACTAACCACACTGTTAGGCACATACTCAATGATCTCAACAATGATATGTGCTTTTGATTTTTCCAGTTCCCCATTTTTGGCCATTGCATTTTTTTTAATTGCAACATCGTGTTTGCAAGGCAAAGGTGGTGGTTATTTAAAAACAGGAATTACAGAATAAAGGAAATAAATTGCATATTTCACACATTTTCAATTGCAGCTTGTCTTTTGTCACGAAGTTTTTTAAAGAAGGAAGGTGTTAACCCGGTTATTTTTTTAAACTGGGTACTCAGGTGGGCCACGCTGCTGTAATTAAGTTTAGCAGCTATTTCGGTGAGGCTGTACCCGGTGTATAAAAGCAATTCTTTTACCCGCTCTATTTTATGAATGATAATAAAATGTTCAATGGTAGTACCGGTAGCTTCTGAAAAATGACTGGCCAGGTCGGCATAGCTGTGGTTGAGTTTTTCACTGATGTACACAGAATTTTTTACGTCCGGCAGTTCATCTGCATAGTGTATCATTTCCACTACCAGGCTTTTTATCTTTTCAATAAGCAGTGCATTTTTATCGTACATCAGTTCAAGCCCCGATTTAAATAAGGCTGTTTTTAATTTATCGTATTGCAGTGCTGTCATAGGTTCTTTTACTTCTACTTCACCCAGGTCCACTGCACCATAATGCAATCCCAGTTTATCCAACTCTGCCTTCACTACCATTTTGCAGCGAATGCTTACCATGTATTTAATAAAGAGTTTCAAATTTTAATTTACTTATTGTACAAAACCCTTAGTCTTCATACCCGCTTTTAATGATGGTGGAGATCATCTTAAATTGTTCATTGGCATTAAAGCAATGGGTGGAGTGTGCAGGAATGATTATACCCTGGCCTAAATTAAGCTGGTATTTCTTTTTATCCATGATCAGTTCTGCACAGCCGTCAATGATCTGGATATAACTATCAAAAGGAGAAGTTCTTTCTGCCAATTCTTCACCGGCATCAAAAGCAGAAGCAGTAATATTTCCTGTTATTCTTTTAATAATGGTTTTACTCAATACTGCATTGGGAATATATTCAATGATCTCAACAATAATGTGAGCTTTAGCTTTTTCAATTTCATTTTTATCCATGGCGCTGGTTTGTGGAGCTGTAATACAAATTTTTTTTTCTTCTTTATAAATTTTCGAGCGTATTGCGTTTTTTATTTTTGAGCGATTTAAAAAATGAAGGTGTTAAACCCGTTACTTTTTTAAACTGGTGCGACAAATGGGCCACACTGCTGTAATGCATTTTTCGGGCTATTTCGGTAAGGTTCAGTTCATCGTAAATAATCAGTTCCTTTACTCTTTCTATTTTATGCAGAATGATGAAATGTTCTATGGTGGTAGCTTCTGTTTCTGAAAAAAGATTAGCCAGGTAAGTGTAGTCGTACTGCAATTTTTCGCTCAAAAAATCAGAGAAATTTGTTTTGGGCAGTTCATCCGAATAGTGGATCATTTCAATGATCACTCCTTTTACCTTCTCTATCAATATTGCTTTTTTATCGTCCAGCAATTCCAGCCCGGATTGCAGTAAAGCTGTTTTTATTTGCAGTCTTTGCTCAGGAGAAATATTTTCCATTATCTCCACTTCACCCAGTGTAACGGTTGTATAATGAAGCCCCAGTTTATCCAGCTCTGCCTTCACCAGCATTTTACAACGGATGCTCACCATGTATTTAATGTAGAGCTTCAATGTGTTTAATTTTTATGAAAAGATCTTGTCCTGCACTATTTTTTATAGCAGTAATTAAGACTTCCGGCTGCTAATATGCTGTATAAATTCTAATTCTAACAGGGTAAAACTACGCAACTTTGCTTGTGTTTGCTAATATAATCGGAAAAATGGCACGTCCGAAGGACTCCTTTAGAGCAGAGGAACAGAGCTAACAGTGGAAATACAATATTTTTCTCAGCGGTCTCTGCACCTCTGCGTGCCATATATTTTTCTCAGCGACCTCTGCTCCTCTCTGTGCCACATATTTTTTCAATATCCCCAATTGATGTTTATATTTATGATGCCGAATTGCATAAACCCCCACTTATGAAAAAAACATTTTTCCAAAGATTGTTTTGCAGCTTATTTTTATTGAGCCCGTTTTTGGTACAGGCACAAAAAGATACTTCGGGATATTTCACTTCTTTCGACAATGTGAAAATACATTATGAAATACAGGGAAACGGCAAACCCATTTTACTCATTCATGGATTTACAGGTTCTGCCAGCAACTGGAAGAATAAACCCGTTACAGACAGTTTACTTTCTCATGGATTTAAAATAATAATGGTAGACCTCAGGGGTAATGGCCTTTCTGATCAACCATCGGTAGCATCAGCGTATGCGGATGATGCAGAAGCAAAAGATTTGACAGGGTTATTACAATTTCTCGGCATTAAAAAATATTATGCATTAGGTTATTCAAGAGGTTCTATCATTCTTGCAAGATTGTTAGTGCTGGATAAAAATTGCGACCGTGCCGTGATTGGTGGTATGGGACCAGATTTTACAGATCCGTTATGGCCACGACGTGTTGGTCTTTATAATGCATTAATGAATGACAGCATTAAAGGCTATGATGAATTTAGAAAGTATATCGCAAGCAAAAAACTGAATCCGCTGGTATTGGCCATGCAACAAAAAGAGCAGCCATCCACCAGCAAGGAAGCATTAGCTAAGCTTACACAACCGGTACTAATCATTTGCGGTGATGAAGATACAGCTGATGGCAACGGCGCCGACCTGCAAAAACTAATACCCTTTTCAAAGTTCATCAGCATACCAGGCAATCATAATACTGCGGGCTGGTCTGTACCATTTGCGGAACAGGCACTGGCTTTTTTTAAGTAGAAAAAAAATAGAAACATGAGAGTAGTTATTGCAGCAGACCATGGCGGTTACGAGTATAAAAATATATTGTTGCAGGAAATGCAGCAGCATGGTTTTGCTATTAAAGACCTGGGTGCTTTTGAAAGCTCCCCACAGGATGATTATCCTGATTATGCAGCGGCTATTGCCAATGCCATTTCAAATGATGAAGCTGAAAGAGGTATATTGATCTGCGGCAGTGGTGTGGGCGTATGTGTTGCCGCCAATAAATTCAGGGGCATTCGTGCAGGCGTTTGTCATGATACTTATTCTGCACACCAGTGTGTGGAGCATGATAATGTGAATGTGTTATGCATCGGGCAAAGAGTGATTGGTATTGAACTGGCTAGAGAAATTACATTTAGTTTTCTTGCGGCATCGTTTACGCATGAGGAGAGGCACCAGCGCAGGCTGGATAAAGTAAAAGCTATTGAAAATAAAAATATGAAGTGATGGTATCCACCGTGCGGTGGATGCAGAGGGAACACGGATTGTATGGATTGAACGGATGCTCACGGATTTTTTTGCTCTTTGTGTAAAAAACGGATTATCCGTCCAATCCGTGTTCCAATCTAAAGCACTACTTTTAATCCCGGTTTCTTTTTTTCTTCTACCAGTTTAAAGTAAGTGGCTTTAAAAATATTGTTCACTATTTCTCCCTGTACTTTTGCTTTTCTTACGGCTTTACAAAGGCCGGCTTTAGCATGTGCATCTCCAAAATCATCAATGGCAGCACCTTCTACAAAATAACTTTTGCCATTGATACGCACGGCTAACCTGCACTCCTCTCCGCCCATATTAAAGTTGCATTTACCGCAGGATACATCTACCACCTGTACTTTTTTATTGGGGTCCGGAACTGCTGCCAGCTGTTTGTTTTGACAGCATGCTGGTAATATACAAAAACAAAAAAATATTGCACTGAGTAGTTGTTTCATAAAAAAATTTTATAGCATAAAGTTACAACAAAGGTTGCCAACCTTTAAAAGAGTTCCCCTATTTCGTATAGTTTTAGAAAGGTTGGCAACCTTAACATCATCCATTATTTTATTTGATGACCGGGTTAAAATAATGGTTCAACTGTACTACATTTACGGTTAAACGATCAACACTTATCTTATGCAATTGAAATCATTTTGTTACATCGCTGCTATTACCGTTACATTATACAGTTGTTCCGGCAATAACAGTTCAGAAAAAAAACTCAGTACAGAAGATAGCGCAAAAGCAGCACTTGAAGCGCTCACAAAACCCAATACCAATTATAAACCTGCATTTAAAGGGCAAACAAGAATTGATAGTGTAAAAACCACTACGCCTTACAAAGTAGAAAAGTTAGCTGAACATTTAGGAAGACCATGGGCCATTGTTCCCATTCCTGGTGGCCAGATATTGATGACTGACAGATCTGGCTTTATGCAGTTGCTTGATGCAGATGGAAAGGTACTTTTAAAAATTACTGGTTTTCCCAAAGTTGCTGATACCGGCCAGGGTGGACTGCTTGATGTGGTGCCCGATCCGGCATTTGTAAAGAACAGAACGATCTACTGGTCTTACTCCGAAAAATATGGTGTTGGAAATTTAACAGCAGTGGCTAAGGGTCAATTAATGCCTGGTGACAGCACTATTAAAAATCCTGTGGTGATCTTTCGTGCCACACCTGAGCTGAACAGTGCCTATCATTTTGGCTCAAGATTAGTATTTGATAAAAATGGTTATTTATTTGTAAGTGCAGGTGAAAGATCAATTTTAGAAGGAAGAAAACAAGCACAACTACTCAGCAGCGGTTTGGGTAAAATTTTCAGGATCACCAAAGAAGGTAAACCTGCACCTGGTAATCCATTCATCAATCAGCCCGATGCAAGGCCGGAAATTTATTCTTATGGTCATCGCAATCCGCAAGGGCTCGATATCAATCCAGCAACCGGCGATCTGTGGGATGATGAGTTTGGGCCAAGAGGTGGTGATGAAGTAAACCTTATTAAACCGGGAAAAAATTATGGCTGGCCTGTAATTACTTATGGCATTGAATACGATGGCAAAAAGATCGGTGACAGCATTCAGCAAAAAGATGGTATGGAACAACCAGCGTATTACTGGGACCCTGTGGCATCGCCAAGCGGTATGGTTTTTTATAACAGCGATTCTATTCCTGAATGGAAAAATAATATGTTCATTGGTGGCTTAAGCAGTATGCATATTATCAGGCTGGTGATCAAAGACAATAAAGTGGTGGGTGAAGAAGCCCTTTTGCTTGATAAGAAAGAAAGGATACGTGATGTGGCGCAAATGAATGGTAAATTATATGCGGTTACTGATTCGGGAATTTTGTTCAGGCTCAGTAAGCAATAGGTTTCGTGAGGCGTGAGTCGTCAGTCGTGAGTAGAAACTCGTAACTCTTGGAGGGTTCGGAATACCCTGCAAGTTTTAAAGTGTTAAGATTTGTAACGGCGTTTAATTCGAAGAGTATTCCGAACCCTCCAAGAGTTTTTGCAGCGTATTCGCTTCACGTTTCACGACTCACCACTCACCACTCACGATGCTATTTATTTTAGTTTGAATGGTTTGTTTATCAGTAATTGTTTTTGCCAATGCCATTGCTTTTTCAAAATTTGTACGGGCTTTGTTGCGGTCGATATCTTTATACAATTCTCCCAATAGTGTAAAATAAAAATGATTATTGGTTAAGCTTAATTTTTCTGCTTCGGTAATTGCTTTGGCCGCACCATGCACTTGTGCAACGGCATAAGTTCTGTTGAGTGCAGCAACCGGCGAATATTCAATTTGCAGTAAACGGTTGTAGAGTTGCAGGGTACTCTCCCATTTTTCTTTGCTGTCTGTTTTAACCGTAAGCCAGTATGCAATGCTTGCTTCCAGGTGATATTTTGAGATCGTTTCTCCCTGTGATGCTTGTTTAAGAAAATAAGCACCTTTAGCAATTAAAGTTTGATCCCACAATGATTCATCCTGGTCGTGGTATAAAATAATGGCACCGTTCTCATTTTTTCTTGCTGCAAATCTCGATCCATGAAAACACATCAATGCCAGTAAAGCGTTTACACGTGACTGGTTGGTGGCTTCATTTTCAATAAGCAAATAATTTAAGCGCATCGCTTCCAGGCAAAGTTCTTCACGCAATACACTATCGTGGCTTTCGGAATAATATCCTTCATTGAAAAGTAAATACAAAGTGGTTAAAACATTATCTAAGCGGTTATTAATTTCTTCTGTATGTGGGAATTCAATTTGCACATTTTCAAGTCTTAATTTTTCCTTGGCCCTTACCAGGCGTTTACTGATGGTTTCTTTATTGCTAAGTAAAGCATTGGCAATTTCATCAATACCAAATCCGCAAAGGATGCGTAATGCCAAACCTATTTGTGCTTCGGTTGATATGGACGGATGGCAAACCGCAAACAACATTTGTAACTGGCTATCGGTAATATTTTTTTCAGAAAGATCGATCTCCATTTCCACCGTTTCATTTGCATTACCTTTTATTTGTGGTGCAATTTTTCCAAAGAAGATATTATTGCGGTGAATATGATTTTTAGCTTTATTTTTTGCCACGGTGTATAACCATGCTGTTGGATTTTCAGGAATGCCTTTGTAAGTCCATGTTTCTAATGCGGATAAAAAAGTTTCACTGGCAATATCTTCTGCAATATCGATATGTTCAATACCCAACAGCTTACAAAGAACAGCCGTAATTTTTCTGAATTCTGTTCTGAATAAATGCGGTATCAATTCCTGTTGTTCCATAATTATAAAACCTCTGTAAAGCTAATGATACAGAGGTTTTATTGTGAGCATCATCAGCTATAAAGCATCTATTTCTCTTACTTCAACATTGCCACCGGCCAATAACAC
>Ga0068859_100000549_pt1 | contig 37241 bp, 29 predicted proteins | sample KBSSwiS22_FD_66585 | JGI IMG/M metagenome (GOLD analysis project Ga0068859, IMG submission 66585) | Switchgrass rhizosphere microbial communities from Kellogg Biological Station, Michigan, USA - KBS Switchgrass S2-2 | ecosystem: Host-associated > Plants > Roots > Rhizosphere > Soil ... | reverse complement strand
GACCGTACCTCGTGGCGCTGAGGTACCGGCGCGCGTCCACAATTTAACTTCAAGCGGGTGGGCGGGCGATCGACCGTACGATCTCAGATACGGTGACGCCGCATTCTTTCGACATCTGCAGTCGCAACTCCTGGCCTTTGCTGCCCGGCTCGATCTGGATGCGGCGGGCTCGAGCGCTCTCATCGAGCGGTACGATGAGCATGGCGTCGCGCATCTTCGCCCTCAGCTGATCGAATTTGGCCTCCCGAGGTAACGGGATCGTGCGGTAAAGCCGCCATAACTGCCGGCGGCAACTACCTCACATCGATGATCATCATCAACCCGCCGCCGCCACGGATCTCGACATTGTTGTTCGTCGTGTGATGGCCGATGTGGCAGTGGATGAGCCATTTGCCGGGCTGCCGCGCCTTCCAGATTACATCATAGCGCTGCCCGGGTCCGACATTGATTGTATCTTCCGAGTACTGTGTGGAGGGTTGTAAGGTCTGTCCGTCAACCGCAACAACTTTGAACGGCCCACCGTGAATGTGCATCGGGTGAATGAATCCGTTGTTGGAGCCGATGAAACGCACTTTGAGCGTTTCCCCCACCTTCATATGGATGGTATCGGTGGCCGGGTACGCGCGACCGTTGATGGTGAAGTAGTTTGGCTGGGCGCCATCCATTGGCATCGCCGGAAAGGTGAGCCCTGCGCGAACCAGCCACTCCTGCAACAATATAGTGTATTCGTGATCGGCCTGGAGGCTCGGGTCGGGTGCCGCTGGATCGATAATCAGCGCGCCGTACAATCCGAGCGCCTGCTGTCGATCCACATGGTCGTGCGAGTGATACAAATACGTGCCGGACTGCGCGACCGTGAACTCGTAGTGATACCGCTGACCTATCCCAATGGGCGCCTGTGTGATCTTGGCCGGGCCATCCATGACATTCGGCAGGATAAGCCCATGCCAGTGCACAGTTGTGCTCTCCGGTAAGCGATTCGTGACGTTGATTCGAACGTGATCGCCCTGATGCAGGTGCAGCCGCGGCCCGGGAATCTGTCCGTTGAAAGCGTATGCATCCACCGTGACACCGGGCAAGATCGTCCAGCGGATTACGGCGGCCTCCAGATCGAACATCTTGATACCGTTCTCGATACGCGGAATGAGCTCGCGATCTCCGCGCGCATCGAGTCCGTAGCGTGCGACGATGTCGCGCGGATCCACCGCCGCCATGTCGCGCATTGCCTGTGCGGGCGTGTCGCGGTCCATGATCATGCCCGGCGGCATGATCGCCCCGCCCACTTCGCGCGCTGAAAGGCGCAGATTCACTGAGTTTGCGGGCGCTACGAGGCCAGTGATGAGCGTCAGAAACGATACTCCAGACATCGCGGCGAGTTGGGCGGGTGTCGCATCGGAATGCATCGTGTGAGCGCCCTGGGAATTCGGACCCTGCGCCGCCGGCCTGGCGGGGTAATCCTTTCGGTCTGTCATCAGTCCGTGTTTTAACCCGCGTTTGACCATCCAGACATTGGCCGGATACGCGAGTGTGAATCCTGCGATCACTCCGAGTGACATCACACCCCAGAACAGCAGCTCGGTGGGCTCCATGGCCCGCATGTCCCGACCCATCATGAGAAAGCTCATGACCGGGCCCATGCCGGCCATCATGAAGTTCATGCTGATGAACTCCGGTAGAAAGCTCTTGCGTACGTTTTGCCAGTAGGTTCCGCCCATCATTGACTTCATGAAGAGCGATTGGAAAATGAACAAGCCAAAGGAGAAGCCCACGAGGTACTCGACGATGAGATCGATCCACATCGGCAGTCCTAGCGTCGCGGTCACAATCGCGGCGAGAATGATTCCCGTGGCATCGCCCGCGACGCAGTGAATGGTGGATCCCACGCCCTGCTTCCACAGGGGTGCGATGAACTTCTCGTGCTCGCCGGGTCGCGGTTCCTGGTCTGCCAGCACATACAACAGCAGTCCCAATGGACCCATGTAGAGGGTGATGAGGATGAAACCCCACTTCATGACCGTGGGTTCGGGATTATTCCGATACTGATCCCAGCCGACGTAAAGGGTCGAGGCGAGTGCGATGGCGAACCAGACGACGAGGCAGTAATCAATCGGTTGAATCAACACACCCGGTCTCCTTGGAATTGAGCGCTCCTCAGCCGGTGGCTCGCGGTAGCTCGAGTTTGCCGTTGATCGCAACATCGAGGACGAGCAAGCCCGTCGTCTCCCGGGCATCCTTTACCGATGCGCGCAGTTCTTCGAGTCCATGCGCACCGGTTGCGACGCGGCGCCCGCGGCCACCCAGGCTCAACGCCGTTGAGCGAAATCGGCCGCGCGCTGCATCGCATGCATGCCGGGCAATCCTTTGTGCTCGAGCGAATGACGCTCCTGCCCAAATCCGCCATCGTTCAGGACCACGACGGTGGTGGCCTCGTGATCGGGCCCCGTGACATCTCAGGGATGGCAGCCCACCTCAACTGGCGGCAAAGGCCAGGCTCATGCGACCGCTGGCGTCGGCCGGCAGAAATCTCGCAACCTATGTGCCAGAGCGAGTTCGTGACTAACCAATGTGATGGACAAGCTTGCCGGCAAGCTTCACCGGCAGCCGCAGGCATTGCGATTGCTGGACTCCGCTGAGAGTTGGCCTCGGCCCGGAGAGATCAGCGATGCCCGCACAAGCCAATAAGTATCCCGGAAAATCATCCTTGTCACCACACCGTACAGCTCAAGTCTCGACTGCAGGATCTGGCGCAACATCTGCGCGAGGATGTCGGGAAGATCGATGAGCCGAAGGCTCAAGCGCTGTTCGAGACTTCCGCAGAAGTTCTGGGTGGACTCATCAAGGCGCTAGAGCACTACGAGCAAAGCAGTGAGCGCGCTTTCCAGTAGTGCTGCTGCCGACAGCAGTCGCCGCGTGAGTCAATCGGCCGGGACTTTGTGCGGCTCCTCGCGGCGAGGGCCGACGCGAGCAGGATCAGCGCGACACCGCGGTGAAGGCTCATGCCACATGGGAGTACTCCCATCGATGGCGCAACGCTCGCCAGTTGGTGTCTGCGAGATCTCCCGAGAGTGCCCGCGTGCGAAAGAATGAGGCGGCTGCGCCTCGCAGATTCTGATCCCGCAGCCAGACATGCCCGCAAACTCGCCGAACCCGCCGATGATGGTGAAACCGGGATAGTAGATAGGTTGGACCGCAAGATAGGTCTCTTTTGTCAATCGCTTCTTGCCGGGCAGTTCCAAAGCGTGAGCAACCGCGGGGACCATCGCCAGCGCGAGCAACAGAAGCGTGATGACTTGCATTGCCGGGAGCACGTGGTTCTCCTCGACTATCAACTTGAAGAACGACGGGCGGCGTGAGGCGTTCCGAGCGCAATCTCAGACATACAAACTGCGGCCTGATCAATACACATCCGGCAATACGTGCTCAAAAAACCTCCCGGCGGCATGACACCGGGGTGCGTCAGTGATTCAACTGAGGCCCTGAGCCCGTACATGAATTTCCGCGTATTTGTCATCATAGAACGCAAGCCTGCCCTTCAGGTTCTGGTGCTCCTCGTAGGGCTCCTCGTACGACCAGACCGCATCCGGAAGACTCCTGCCATCCAGCTTCAGATTGAAGTAGCGTGCCGTCCCCTTGAATGGACACTGGGTCGTTGTGTCCGAGGGCTCCAGCTTCTCCATGGCGACCGCTGAGCGCGGGAAATAGAGCCGCGCTGGATTCCCGTCCTCCTCCACTCGGATCACATCCTGTGATTCGGCAAGAAGCTTCCCCGCGGCCTCCACCTCGATCTTGTCTGCGACGGGCTTTTCAACAACCTTGTGGTCCGGGAATTTCTGATGCCCTGGCGATTTCATACTTCTGCTCCATCTCCTGTTGCTTGCCGGTTTGACCACTCTACGCGGTCCGCAAGAACCGCACCCGGCGCAGGAGCTTCAGCGGTCGTGCTGCGCCAGTGGCCGCGCTCGCGGGCGTCGATGATCGCGACATTGCTCCGCTCACGATGAAGCTCGGGAGCGTCCCTTGCTCGATTTGTTGCAGGCTTCTCATGTAGCAAATGCTCAAGGGTGTCTTGTGTTAGAGCCCGCTCGTGCCCGCGCCCAGATGGTGAAAACTCAGATTGCTCAACGCGGCATCCGGGACGCCCGAGTTTTGGAGGCCATGCGCTGCGTCCCGCGCGAGGCCTTTGTTGAACCCGGATACGAGGAATTCGCCTACGAGGACGGTCCCCTGCCGATCAATGAGGGCCAGACGATCTCTCAGCCGTACATCATCGCGCTCATGATCGAGGCAGCCGATATACAACCCGGCGATCACGTGCTCGAGGTGGGCACGGGCTCGGGTTACGCCGCCGCGGTGCTGAGCCGTATTGCCGCGCAGGTTTACACCATCGAGCGACACGAGGCTCTCGCCCGCGTAGCCCAACAGCGATTTGAGCAGTTGGGTTATCACAACATCGAAGTACGAGCCGGCGACGGCACCCGAGGCTGGATGGACGCAGCGCCCTTTGATGCGATTTTGGTGGCGGCCGCCGGACCAGAGATACCACAGGCACTGAAGACGCAGCTCGCGATCGGAGGCCGGCTGATCATTCCGGTGGGCGAACAGACCTGGCATCAAACACTTCGCAAGATCCAACGGGACGGTGAGACCGAGTACGAGGTGGAGAATCTCGGTGCCGTCGCGTTCGTGCCGTTGGTCGGTGAGCAGGGCTGGGCGGAGGATGGCCGCCGCTCGGCGAGCAACCATGTGCCCGGGCAGTCGCGCGGTGAAAGTCTGCCGCAGATGATCGCAGCGGCGGCAGAGCGGCTGCCATTGTTAGAGGACCCCGCCCTTGGCGCTCTATTTGATCGCTACGCGCAGCGGCGCGTCATTCTGCTGGGTGAAGCAAGCCACGGTACATCCGAATTTTACCGTGCACGAGCTGCGATCACGCGGCGTCTCATCGAGAAGCATGGCTTTACCATCGTGGCCGTCGAGGCGGACTGGCCGGATGCGGCTGCGGTCGATCGTTTTGTGCGTCATCGTTCTGCACGTACTGGCACCGAGCCTCCCTTTCGTCGTTTTCCCACCTGGATGTGGCGCAATGCCGAGGTGGAGGAATTCCTTACCTGGATGCGCAGTCATAACGAGGGGCTCGGGACCGAACGCCAGAGCGCCTTCTATGGACTCGATCTTTACAACATGAGCGACTCGATTACGGCTGTCCTCGAGTATCTCGACAAGGTCGATCCCGAGGCAGCCAGAGTCGCACGTGAACGCTATGGCTGCCTGACACCCTGGCAACGCGAGCCCTCCACCTATGGTCATGCCGTGCTGACGTCCGCCTACCGCAAATGTGAGCAGGGGGTCATCCAGCAGTGCCAGGAGCTGCTGGCCAAGCGGCTCCAGTACGCACGGCAGGACGGCGAGAGCTTTCTCGACGCCGCCCAGAATGCGCGACTCATTGCGGCCGCCGAGCAGTACTACCGGGTCATGTACTACGGGGGCGCGGAATCCTGGAATCTGCGCGACACGCACATGTTCGAGACCCTGAGGCACTTGCTCGAGGCGCGCGGCCCGCGTGCAAAGGCGGTGGTCTGGGCCCACAATTCCCACATCGGCGATGCGCGGTATACGGATATGGGCGCCGTGCGGGAGGAGCTTAATATCGGTCAATTGTGCCGCGAACACTTCGGTGGTGAGGCGGCGCTGATTGGCTTCGGTACACACACGGGAACCGTCGCTGCCGCCACTGATTGGGATGGCGAGTTGGAATTCAAACGGGTCCGACCCTCGCATCACGACAGTTACGAGCGTCTCTGCCACGACTCGGGAGTACCGCGCTTCTTACTCGACGTCGGTCGTCACGAGGCGCTACGTCGGCGCCTCCTCGAGCCGCGATTGGAGCGGTTCATTGGAGTGATCTACCGCCCCGAAACCGAAGTGGCCAGCCACTATTCGGAAGCCTCACTTGCGCAGCAGTTCGATGCCTACGTCTGGTTTGACGAGACCACGGCCGTGACCCCTTTGGGGCCACAACACGCGCGGCCCGGCGTACCCGACACCTATCCCTTCGCGCTGTAGCTCATGGCGGCGGCTACGCGGCGTACTTTCTGCGCCGCAGTCGATCAGCGGATCGGTCTTGGGGACTGCGCTGCCGTTCGCTGCGAGGGCTGCTCGGTGCCTGTTACCCGCCAGATCATATTGCCGACGTCGTCTGCCACGAGGAGATCGCCGTGCCTGTCGATGACGACGCCGACGGGCCGGCCGCGCGCCTTGCCGTCGCGATCGACAAAGTCGGTCAAGACATCCACAGGCATCCCGGAGGGTTTACCTGCATGAAATGGAACGAAGATCACCTGATAGCGTTCCGGATCACGCCTTCAATTCGACCGGCGGAGTCTCTTCTATATTCAAGGACTACTACCAGCGCTGGCGAAATAGGGAGCGGCTTCTCAAAGCCCTGTGTGCTTTCGGGCACATGGGTGACACTTAATTCCGGCCGAATAATCTGTTACCCATGATTCCGGAATGGACTTTGATTGTATTGGTCGGGGCGAGAGGATTCGAACCTCCGACCCTCTGCTCCCAAAGCAGATGCTCTACCAGGCTGAGCTACGCCCCGACCCTATCCGCCCAGGACTGGGCGGGTCGGGGATGGTAACAGCTTGGCGACGAGGTGCAACGGATTGCGGCCGGATGCGACACAAATTCTTCTAAAATCATGAATTTGCGGGATCTGGATGCTAGCGAGAGGACCCGAGCGCGGCGCATCGATCGATAGGAGATCGAGGGTCGCGTAGCACCGGGGACGCACCGCGGGGCGCGGTAGCGCGGGGCAAAGTGTCCACAAATAGGGCGTCCCCACATGCCGTTCCACAACCCCGCCAGCCGGTTTACCAGCTACCGACGTGGACCTTGCCGCACGCCAGGTTTTGCCCTGCGCATGCGTTGTTGTTGGTACTTCCGCTTCTGCTCCTATACGGCTTCGGTAATCTCTGGCCACCGTTTCAGACGAAAGCGTGCATGATCAATTTGCTCGACGGGAACAGCGGAAAGAACGTCGATCCCGTAATCCAACATCACACTGGTCAGTTGCTTGTTGATGGCGATCTGTCTGATACGCTCAACTGCAGCGAAGATCACTCGCGTGCTCGCACCTTCCGCAATCAGACGATTGAAGAATCCCTTGACGATTCTGACCGCCAGTTGCGCCTGTGCGATACCTACTGCACCGCGCTTCTCCGGAATGAGCAGCAAAGTTCTGCAAGCGGCTGTCGAGTACATCCAATGGATGTAGCACAGTGCGCAAGGATCTCGTGCACTTCATCCGGCGTCAGCGCGACTTCGTGGGTTGGGTCAGTCACTCAATTTCGCATTCGGCCAACGAATGCGGGCGCCGCGCAAATCCTTTGGCTTTACCAGCATCAGATCCTCCGAAGAAACCGCACCTCGAGCCACGAGTTCGCGGTCACGGGCCTGCGATGCGCGCTTCATCTGCCAGAGAAGTTCCCCGGAAACCTCGCGTATACCGGAACTCTTCACCATAAACGGCAGCCCTCCTTCGCGTACAACTTGTCGAAAGAACAAAACACTTTTCACGTTCACTTGCGCGACCCGATCACGAATCAGGCTCCTGAATGGGGCCCGGCCCCGGCGAACCCAACTCCTGCTCGGCTAACTCGCGAAATTCATCCGGGACCGAGCGCCCGCGGCCCAAGACCACCGATCCGTAGCCGATCGCCTGCCAGCCGAATCGGTCACGTATCGTGTCGACGGCGCTATCCGCCGCAGCACGCGTCATGACTTTCTCGCTGTCGATGCGGTGTGCGTCGAGCCCGAGCGGCAAATTGAGCTGCAGATCCGTGTCCTTCGTCAGATGCGACACGCGAATCCCCAGCAGCGATATTTTAGACTCGTGCGGGTACTCGGCCAACACGGTGCGCACGAGCGCCTCGGCAATCTCCGCCAGATTCCTGGTCGCTGAAATGGGGGTGGTAAGGGTGACGGACCGGGTGACAGCGCGAAGATCAGCGAAACGAACGCGGACGGTGATTGTTCGACCGGATAGAGATTTGGCGCGCAGCCGTGCGCCGATTCTGTCTGCAAGATGGCGCAGCGCGGGTTGGAAAACTCTCCTTTCTGCCGGCATTCTGCCGAGGGCTGACTGCGCCCCTGCTGACCTCGCTCGGTGCTTCGTCTTGATTCCGCGTGGGTCTCGATTCCAGGCAAGCGCGGCAAGCTTCTCTCCTGCGGCGGGCCCGAGCAGGCGCTCAAGTGAGCGTTCCGATGTCTTTGCCAGTTGTCCAATCGTGCGCACGCCAACGTCAGCCAACCGCGCTTTTGTAACAGGGCCCACACCCCACATCAGCTCGACCGGCAGATCATGGAGGAAATCGAGTTCAGTAGCGGGATCGACGATGACGAGGCCGTCCGGTTTCGCCACTTGCGAAGCAATCTTTGCGAGGTGCTTCGTGCGCGCGACACCAACCGAGATCGGCAGCCCCAGTTCCACTCGAACGCGCCCTCGAATGATGCGCGCAATCTCGGAAGGCGATCCGAATAGGTGTGTGCACCCGGCCACATCGGCGAAGGCCTCATCGATCGAGAGCCGTTCGACGAGGGGTGTGTAGTCAGCGACGATCCTGATTGCAGCATCGCCCAGCCGCTGGTACTCATTGAAATGGCCATTTACGAAAATGAGCTGCGGGCACAGTTGCCGTGCATGCCGCCCGGACATGCCGCTCTGCACACCGAAAGCCTTAGCCTCGTAAGACGCTGCGAGCACAACTCCGCCGCCGACCGCGATCGGTTTGCGACTCAAGGACGGGTTCAGAAGCTGCTCGACTGAGGCATAAAAGGCATCGAGATCCGCATGGAGAATGGTCGCTTCCATCTCGACCCGCCTGCCAAGAACACGGATACGCAAATCCGCTGATCTGGCGCTGTTGTCTGGCCAGGGTGTAACTGGGTATTTATACAGTATCCACCCAGCCGCCGCCGAGAGCAAGTACTTGAGTGCTACAAGGCGGTGTCACGTCTCAAGGCTCGCTGCGGCCGCCGTTGGCGATTGACAGCGCAAATCAATGCAATATATTGCGCAACACATTGCATAGTTGTGAGGTCACGTGGTGGCGAACGGAAAGCGCAGGCTTGTTTCGATAATCCTTGCAGCCTTCTGGCTGGCCGCGCTTCCGGCGTCGGCGCACGAAAGCGCAATCTCCGACCCGGAAAAATCCGAGACCGTCGAAGCGCTCGCCGCTGCGCTCAAAAAACATTACGTCTTTCCCGAAAAGACGGTGGCGATTTCGGCCGGCCTTCGCGCCAGGCTGCGCGCGGGAGAGTACAAAGCGATCAAGGCAAAGGACGAATTCGCCGGCCGACTGACCAGGGACTTGATCGATATCAGCGGCGACCTGCATTTCTTCGTCGGCGTCGATCCCGAATGGATTGCGGACAACAAGGCGGAAAGCAATCCGGCCCGCAGAAACGCACGGCAAACTGCCGAACTGCAGCAATCCCGGCTTGCGAATTACGGGTTCGACAAAGTGAGCCTTCTTGACGGCAATATCGGCTATGTGAGCTTCACCTATTTCGAAGACCCGGAATATGGCAGTGAAACAGCCGCCGCCGCGATGCGGTTCATCGAGAATGCGGACGCCGTCATTTTCGACTTGCGATACAACAATGGCGGCCATCTTGAGATGGCGCAATTCCTGGCGAGCTACCTGTTTTCTCATGACAAGGAACAGCAGTTTTTCGATTACTACTACGTCGAGAACGGCAAGCGCATCGCGCGCGGGCAATGGCTGCTCCCGACTGTTCCGGGCAAGCGCATGCCCGACACGCCGGTTTACATCCTGACCGGCAGCACCACCTTTTCCGCGGCCGAATGGTTTTCGTTCACGCTGCAGAAGCTAGGCCGCGCCGTCCTTATCGGCGAGCGTACGGCTGGGGGCGCGCATCCCGTCGACCGAAAGCCGATCAACGACGATTTCTTTCTTCAAACCCCCATCGGCGAAATCAAGGATCCGGTCGACCATGGCGATTTTGAAGGCAAGGGCGTAAACCCCGACTACGAAACGGCCGCCCGCGACGCGCTCGCCTTCGCCCATGGGCTGGCGCTGCAAAAGCTGGCGGTCAAGGACCCTCGAAAACGGCAGGAGTATGATTGGCTTGTGCCGACGCTTGCCGTCGAGGCCACGCCGTTCTCCATTTCGCCGGCCGATCTGCAAAAGACAATCGGACAGTACGACGGACGCGAGATTGCGCTGGAAGGCGAAACGCTTGTTTACCGGTGGCGCGGCCGCTTTCGCCTCGCGCTTGAGCCGCTTTCACCCACGCTCTTCGCCGTCGAGGGCGTCAGGAATTACCGGCTGCAGCTCGTCACGGAAAACGGCCGGGTGACAGGATTGGAGCGAATTGAGCAAAGTGGCCAAAAAATCAGCTACGCAAAAACCGACTGAGGACGGGCTCGACACTTCGAGCAAAGTCTTTCTGGGCCGCTTGAGCGAACGTCTGAGCGCGTTGATCGAAGCTCAGACGCTGGCAGTTTTCAAGCATATGGGAATCATCATTCCCGCCCGATCATGTTCGCTTATGGTCACGCTGTCGAAGCTTGAATTGGCGGCGGCGGCCGATCTCGCAAGAGAACTGGGCCAGGCGCATCAGTTGGTACTGCAGAAGCTTCCGAAGCTGGTCCGGCTCGGCCTTGTCACGCACTACGAGGATGAGCACGACGCCCGCCGGAGGTTGTTTCAAGTTACCCGCAAGGGCCGCGATCAGTTGGAGAAATTCGCCCGCTGCAGCGATCTCATCGCTCGCGCATATGAGGGGCTTTTCGCGGAGGTGGGAAACGCACATGAAGTTATTGTGCGGGCCATCGACGCTCTCGAGAAGAAGCCGCTCGCCGAGCGCATCCCTGGCTGAGCTACGCCCCGACCGAGCCCGGCATCCCAGCAGGTTCCCCCGGTGCGCAACGAAATGCGCCGGTATGCCGGACGCTCACTCGCGGGCTGTCGTGTCTGCTGTTTCAGTCGGATCGCTTGGTAGCTGCCACTCAACCAACCGGATATCCGGCATGGCGACGCTACTGCGGAAGCGACCTACCGGATCGTAGGCGGTCACTTCGATACGAGCTCGATGTATCGCCGCGCTACCGACTGGATAGTGCGCAAGTCCAGAGCGATCGTGGAAAGGAATGGACAATTCCGAGCGCTCAACCGCGTCTTCAAGTGCTATGCGGTGGAACGGCCCGTAGTTTGGATCGCATAGGTGCAACTCGGGATTGCGTTGGTTTGTCTGCGGATCTTCGAGAACCACGCCCGCGCACGAGGGAACCCCAACGTTCGTGAGGCAGCCGAGCTCAACCTCATCAGCGTCGTTATCGATGCGCGTGGCGCACGAGCCCATTTCTGATAGCGATTGCACGTCACCCGTCGCATTTATCCTTTGGCTGGATCGAGCAACGAATCGAGTCAGTGCATACAGGACTTCCACACGCACGGGCTCGTCCTTGATCCGCTGATACACCGCAATCGGCAAATTCAACCGCTGCTCGACCGGTATCTCCATAGTCTCGGCCAGAGTTTCGGCTGAGCTCGCCCATACTTCCAGACGATTATCCGAGCAGGTAACACCCACGCCGGCGGGACCTCGCGTACAAACGCCTGCTCCCTCATAAAGCACCCGGCCGGTCTTCCCCACGAGCCGCACGGTAATCCGATCAGCAAACAGAATATCGCCGGGATGCAGACCTGAAATGCTCAGGGGCAGACGGATTTTCGCCATCTGCCTGCTTATGCGCGCAGCCTCCGCGGCGCGGGCAGCGACCACCTTCGCTGGAACAAAGCTTCCGTAAGCGGGTGCACCTTCTGGATCGCTGCGCGCCCACTCATGGGACGGATCGAATCTCAGCTTGATTCCACCGCTGTTCGACGATCCCCACAGGGACTCCTGAATCGCAATGACCGCCGTCCTCGGGAAACATATAAACGTGCACATTGCGGCGAGAACTGCGGCCAATCCGATGCCGCGAGCCATCGGAGTACGCCGCGTGGAGTACTGAAACGCGAGGGTTGCCGCCGAGCCAATGAGCATCACGAGGCCGGCGATGCAGACCGAGATCCACAGCATTCCCGGTTGGTCGCCGATTCCAACGAGCGCCGGGCTCAGGGCCGATGTAGCAAACATGAACAGAAACGCAAACCCGATCGCCGCGACGATCCCGAACACGAAGGCGTCGATCAGAGATCGAGTGACCGCCCCGAGCATGAGTGCCGGCAATGAGAATGCGAACACCATGACCAGAGCGCGAGAAACAGCGACCCCGATCGATACGGACAGGGGAAAATGCAACGCGAGCTGCTGCACGGCGTCGACAACCATCAAAGGCACGTTCACCGTGAGGAGCACGAACAGAACTTTCGACAACACCAGGTCCCGTCGACGAATGGGCCGGATCAACCAATCTTCTTGAGGGTCAGACAGCGCCTCCTGGTGTACGGCCGTGATGGCCACTATGGCAACCCCGAGATAGACCAGATAAGGCAAGAAAAAGGTGAGCCTCTCCAGTACTGGCTGATTGAAAAACCCCAACAGTGTTGTTCGTACCGCGCAGAGGGCTGCCGCGATGACTACGAAGAGCGACATGGGCCACAGCAGTCGGACATCCTTCTTGAAGATGTGCCAGACCATGTCAGCTCGCCTTGAGCTGCGCGTTTCGCGCTACCACGGTGAAGATCGATCGCAGAGGCATAGGCTGCACGTCGACACTTCTCACCCTGGATACCACCGCCGCGATGCGCGCGCTCAGTTCCTCCCTCGAGAATCGAGTCTCCACGAAGGTCAGTACGTTCCCAATCGCACGCACCTCGAGCCAGCTCGGAGGCGTTTGCAGCGGCTCTGTCGCTTCCTGACTTAGAACTATCTGTATGCGGCGCAGCCGGCCGGTCAGATCACTCATCGACTCCTGGAAGAGCAACATGCCGTTATCGAGAAAGGCAACATCGGTGGCCACGCCCTCAATGTCAGCGAGTTCGTGCGTAGAGATCAGGACAGTCATCTCGCCGGCCTGCTCCAGCAGCCTCTCCATGAACTCGTCGCGTATCAAGGGGTCCAGTCCGCTGAAGGGCTCGTCCAACACCAGCACCTTGGGACGGAAAGGCAAGGCGCAGGCAAGCGCCATCTTCATGCGCATCCCGTGCGACAAATCGCCTATCTTGCGCTCCGACGGCAATCTCAGTTGAGTGAGAATGGAACGTTCCAGATCGCCGTCCCAATTCGCATAGAACGCCCGCAGATGGGCCAGGTATTGGGCGACGGTCAAACGCGCCGGCATTCTTTGGTTCTCGGACACGTAACCAATCTGCGCGAACTCAGCGAGCGACAAGCGCCTCGAGTCCACACCGAGCACTGTTGCCGTGCCCCCAGATGGCGACAGCATGTTCATCAGTAACTTGATGGTGGTGGTCTTTCCGGCGCCATTCGCCCCGATCAGTGCGAGAGCGGAACCGTGCGGGACTGATAGATTCAAACCTCGCAAGGCGTCGTGTCGGCCGTAGGCTTTGCGCAGATCACTCGTCTGAATGATCATTTTCGACGTCCGGCAGCAACCGCATCCAGCTCTGCCCATCCTACCGATATTGCCTGGACTACCTCGTGCAGGCTGACTCCCATCTTCTTTGCTTCGACAATGAGGCGCTCTACATCTTCCTTCAGCAGCCGCTTCCGATCGCCTGCGCGCACTGCGGGTCGTTCTGCAACCACTGTACCGACTCCCGCTCTCACCTCGAGCCACCGCTCCTGAATCAGGTGGTGAACAATCTTCTGCGCCGTGTTGGGATGAATCTTCAGTTCAGCGGCCAGCGTGCGTACGGACGGAAACGTCTGCCCCGGCGAAAACTCTCCACTTACAAGTGCCTTCTCGGCTGCGAAGATCAGTTGATCAAAAATGGACTGTCCGGCCTGAGTTTTGAATCCGAGTAGTGACACATCACTAGTGTGACACAGTACGAATGGTACGGCAAGACCGAGGTCGTGCCACCGTGCGGTGGTGCTCGGGTCGCTAGGAACGTCGCGGTTTGTGAACGGATGCTAAGATACCGACCGCTCCAAGCCTGTTAGCTCAGCAATCAACAAGGACGCATGATGAAGCGAATCGCCCCCTCCTTCGCCTGGATTATGTTGGGATGCGTGTCTGCTTCGGCTAAAGCTGGCGCCTACATCACGGAACAGAACATCCTGATTCCCACCAGCGACGGCGCGACGGTTTGCGCCGTGGTGGTCCGCCCGGACAGCGCGCTGCGGTTGCCCGCTGCGCTCGAATTCACTATCTACGTTGATCTCAAGAAGAACCTCGAGCGGCTGGAATACGCCGCAGAACGGGGCTATGCCGGCGTGATGGCGTACACCCGTGGGAAGGCGTGCAGTCCACAAGACATCATCCCATACGAACATGACGGTCGTGACGCCAACTCGGTGATCGACTGGATTGCGAAACAGCCGTGGAGCGACGGCCAGGTCGGCATGATGGGCGCCAGCTACGACGGCTTCACGCAGTGGGCCGCCACCAAGCTGTCAAACGAGCATCTGAAGACCATCGTCCCGGTGGTGCCGAACAACCCGGGCAACGGTCTGCCCATGCAGAACAATGTCTTCCTGCCTGCCAACTACGCCTGGATTTACTACGCGACCAATGACAAAACGCTCGATGAGACCACCTATCACGATTCGAAATGGGCGGCACTACCAGAACAGTGGTACAAGAGCGGTCGCCCATACGCCGATATCGACACCATCGCCGGAGTTCCGAATCCCTGGCTTCACAAGTGGCTGCAACATCCGAGCTACGATGCGTACTGGCAGAGCATGAGCCCGTATCGCGAAGATTACGCCCGGATCAAAATTCCGGTGCTCACGATCACCGGCTATTACGGCGACAGCTCCGCTATCGGTTATTTCAACGACTTTCAACACTACAACCCGACGGCGCGGAGCTACCTCGTCGCTGGCCCTTGGGATCACCTCGGATCAGGGGGACGTATCAAGCCCGAAGTGCTCCGCGGCTATCACATCGACCCGGCCGCCCAGATCGACACCTGGAAGCTCACGTTCGATTGGTTCGACTTCGTGATGCGCGGCAAAGCACGGCCGGCCCTTGTGCAGGATCGCGTCAATGTCGAGGTGATGGGCGAGAATCGCTGGCGTCACGCACCGTCGTTGGCCGACTTAGGGAGGCCCGAGCGCTTTTATCTCACCGCCACGCGGGCAGGCCGGAGTGGCTATCTGCTTTCGACGACCAAATCGAAAATGAAGGACGGGGGCGCGCCTGCCCTACGGCAAGAGGTGAATCTCGCCGATCGGACGACGATGACCAACGATTCCTATCCTTACCTCGTTCTGGGCAAGAAACTCGATCTTTCCGACGGCTACGCCTTTCTCACGCAACCCTTCCCCCGCGCCGAGGAAGTCAGTGGCATGGATGGTATCGTTCATCTTCGGGTGAATAAGCGTGACCTGGATGTTGGCCTTGCGCTTTATGAGCTATTACCCGACGGCCAGCTCTTTCAGCTGACTTACTACACGCAGCGCGCCAGTTACGCATCTGACATGAGCACGCGCCACCTACTCGACCCCGGCTCGGCAGCGACGGTTCCGTTCGAACAGGATTACCTATTCAGTCGCTTGATCGCGAAGGGGAGTCGTCTCTTGCTCACGGTCAACGTGAACAAAAACGCCTTTGCCGAAGTCAACTACGGTACGGGGAAAGACGTCAGTACCGAGGACATTGATGATGCGGACGCACCTGTGCAGGTGGACTGGCTTACAACTAGCTACATTCGTTTACGCCTGCACGATCCCGACGCTACACCCTCCCATTGAACTTAGTCAGCGGGCCGCTGCCTGCCGCACCTCGTCACTGCTGAATGCCCAGAACAGGAACGGCTGTGACCTGAGGAACCTCACGAGGTCGGGTAATGTCAGGCCAAGTTTCGACAGGCGTTCTTCATCGATAAAGATCTGTAGATTCTCCGGTTCGAAGGCGGTCACGAGCTGTTTTCCTTCGGGATCGAACTGATTGTTCAGGAGATCTATGATCGATGGCGCATAGTGCCGACGGTCAGCTGATGAGGGTTCGGACGGCATACCGTGATCCGCAGTCACGGCAAGCAGATAGTCGTTGCCGACCTTTTTTTCCAGCGCGCCGAGAACTCGCGCCAGGTGACGATCCAGCTCGCCGAGGGTGACGCGCAGCTCCTGCGAATCCGGTCCGTACTTGTGGCCCACGAAGTCCGCACCCTTGTAATTGAGCAGGATCAGATCTGCAATGCCGTCTTCGCCGACGGGCTCGTGCTCGATCATGGCGATCATCGTGTCGGCTTCGAACGCGGGAAAGAGCGCCGAGTAGCGCACGGCGGCAGGCGTGTCGATCTTGTGATGCATCCACTCGGCATCAGCTGCCCATAGCGCGCTCGCGTTTAACTCTTTGAGGTATGCGGGCAGACGGTAGCAGCGGAGGTTCGTGCTCCACTTGCCAGTGCGCTGGTCGTAGCTGGCAAGCACGGCCGGTACTCCGTTCAATTGACACGCTCCATGCCCTGCAAGTGGGGTGGCGGCGCGGTCGATACTGCCCTGCGCCAGTATGATCGCGCGACCCGACGTCGCAAATTGCCAGACATCGGCCAGCGTTAACGCCATCAAGTCCCCGGGCTCGGCTCCGGCGAAGATCTCGCGACGTACGTGGCCGATCCGATCGTACACGTTAGTACCCGTTATCCCGTGTACGGCGGGATCGGTTCCAGTGGCAATGGTCGAGTGCCCCACCGCGGTATTCGACGGAAGAATATTGAGCCGCGCCTGAGTGAACCAGGCCGCACGCTGCCGCAGCATCGTGAGCGTTGGCATGAGCGTGGCGTATCGGTCGAAGTAGTCACGACGCATGCCATCAAGAACGACGAGCACGACTACCCGCGGCGGAGCCATACCCCTCTTCAGGACTGGTAATACGCGGCCAGTCGCCGTTGGCGGCATGTGCACGCCAAGCGCCGCTGCGACTGTTGGGGCTACGTCCTGCTGCACCGCCGGCATGGAATACGTTCCGACCCTGACCGCGGGGCCTACAAACATCAGCGGGATCGCGATGTCATACACCCAAGGCGAGCCGTGCATGTAAGGCACGTCCTGATCGGGCCGCGTGATGAAATCGCCCTCACGCGGCACGACCAGGATCTGGCCGGTGCGCCCCGGAAAATAGGACCGGGCAAACATGTCGAGGAAGCGCTGTCGTGTTGCCTGGGCGTCGCTCGGCGTCACTTCGCGCGCGTGAGAGGCCTCGGCTGCGGGTGCTTGTCCAGCGTATTGGCCAACGGCAGTGCAAGCAATCACGAGGAGAGCTGCGGCGAAGCGAGACCGCCGCGAATTGTCGCCACTCTGATGACGATGCATTTTCTATCTCCCGGAATACGCGCTTCGTAAATGCTACGCGCCCGAGGGCTCAATCTGTGAACTCGTTGAACCCCCGGCCGCTTAAGATCAGTGGCACACACTTTTCCGCCCGCGCTGCCCGCGTCTTCGCCTGCTTCGCGCTCGAGACGTGAAAGATGTACGACTTCCTCCGTCCCGGCGTCAGGGCTTCGAACGCCGCCCTCAGCTCTGGAGTTGCATTCAGCCTGACTTGCAGCTCATCGGGAATCACATACTCGGAAGCCTTCCTCAGGGGAACCTTCCTTCCCGACTCCTCGACCTGTATGGCTTCGTCGATGTAACTCTTCAGGGTCGGTCGCAGTGCTGAGATTTCCTGCGGAGAGGTGAATTTGATCCAGCGGCCCGCCTGTGTATGCTCTCCGATCTTTTTGAGAACGTGCTTCGGGTCCTTCAGCAAGGCGCCCTTGAAGAACGAGAGAGCGCACGCGTCCTTTAGCGGGATGATGATCGCCACGTTCTTTTTCCGGTAGGTGAAGCAGGGCTTGCCCCATTTCACCTCCTCGGTCAGGTCGCAGCCGAGTGCAATCTTCCTCAGGTTGTCTATTTCTTTCTGCCACTTCTTCGCGTAAGGCACCTTCATCGTCCCACCCTGTGTGTCATCTTCCGTTCGGGTTCAATGGGGCTACGCCTTCATAGGCGACCTCAGATAAGCTGCCGCTGGCCCTATCCGCGTCTGGCATATAGGGATGCCTCTACCCGATGAGCTGGTACAGCACCAGAGGATAGGACGATGCGCATCGCAAGTGTGGGTCATGCGGTCTTTGCGGCGACGATGATCGCCGTCGGAATCCTGGGTCTGATCAAAGGCGATTTCGCCCCGATATGGAATTCGGTACCCGTGGCTCTACCCGCACGCGAGGTACTTGCCTATATCTGCGCCTTCGTCTCCCTGGGATGTGGCGTAGGCCTGCTCTGGCAGCGCGCAGCCGCCACCGCTGCCCGCGTGCTGTTCGTCTATCTTCTGCTATGGATGCTGCTGATCAAAGTGCGCTACATCTTCCTCGCACCCACCGTGGAAGTTTCCTATCAAAGCTGCGGTGAGACTGCGGTGTTAGTGGCAGGTGCCTGGGTACTGTATGCCTGGTTCGCTGCTGCTGGGGCCAGACGGTGGCTCGGTTTCGTTATCGGCGACGAGGGCGTGCGCATGGCGAGGGTGCTGTACGGCCTAGCCTTGATCGCCTTCGGCCTATCGCATTTCGCCTATGTCAATTTGACCGCACCGCTGGTGCCGGTCTGGCTGCCAGCGCATCTGTTCTGGACGTATTTCACTGGCTGCACGTACCTCGCGGCAGGCGGGTCGGTGCTCATTGGTGTGTATGCACGGCTGGCAGCCGCCCTCGCGGCGTTGCAGATGGGTATGTTCTTGCTGCTGGTCTGGGTACCCATCGTGGCGGCAGGCAACATAGGCACTTTCCAATGGGACGAGACCGTCGTCAATTGTGCGCTGATAGCCGGTGCCTGGGTGGTGGCGGATTCCTACCGTGGCATGCCCTGGCTCGCCGTGGACAAGCGAGCGGCTGCCGGAGCTATGGTAGAGCGAATGCAACGATTGCATCCCCGAGAGACTCCTCGCGGATAGTCGGATGTCCGCCTGCCGCGACCACCAGGTATTGTTTGCCATTCATCTCGTATGTCATCGGGGTTGCGTTTCCGGCGGCAGGCAACGCGGCACGCCAAAGTTCTTCCCCCGTCTCCACGTTGAATGCCCGGATCTGCGAGTCGGGGGTACCTGCTATGAAAACGAGGCCACCTTCCGTGGTGATTGGACCTCCGAGGCTGATAGATCCCGGTGGCACGGAACCGTGTGCGCCGCCGAAGTCCTTCATCGAGCCGAAAGGAATTTGCCAGGCGATCGTTCCCTTAGTCATGTCAACGGCTGTTAGTGTGCCCCAGGGAGGCGCTCCACATGGCAAATCGGAGGGAGACTGCAAGAAGCGGCGAAGCATTCCGTAAGGGGTCCCGCGCTGCGGACCATAGTTTCCGTCTTCGCCGTCGGAGCTGATTTTCTCGCGCGGAATTAATCGTACGCGGCCAATCAGATTGTTCGTGTTCACGATCAGAAGATTGCGAACTGGGTCGAAAGCATAGCCACTCCAGTTCATACCGCCGAGGTTGCCAGGAATAGCTAGAGTGCCCTGCACGCTGGGAGGAGTGAAGATACCTTGATTGCGGAGCTTTCCGATAGCCTGCTTACAGGCTTCACGGTCTGCTGGCGTTGGCCCCCACACGTCTTCAATCGACAAGCGCTGTGGCGCGAGTGGAGGTGGAAACAGGGGAAAAGGCTGAGTAGGCGCTGCCTTCTCACCTGGGATATCACTCTGGGGTACGGCCCGCTCTTCGACCGGGAAAACTGGTTTGCCTGTATCTCGATCAAGAACATACAAGAACCCTGTCTTGTTTCCCTGGATGACAACGGCAATTTTCTTTCCGTCGCGTCGCAATGTCGCCAACAACGGAGGTGAGGCGGTGTCGTAATCCCACAGGTCGTGATGGACCAACTGAAAACCCCATGCAAGTTCTCCAGACCTCGCGTGGAGAGCCACCACAGAGTTTGCCCACTTGTTATCTCCAGGACGGAGGCCGCCGTAATAGTCTGGACTCGCGCTCCCAGTGGGGACAAAGACCAGATCGCGCGTCAAATCCACGGTCATGATCGACCAGGCATTTGCTGCTGCAGTGACCCATGATGAGTTCGTACTCGGTACATTCTGAGGAATGGGGTCCCAACTCCATCGCTGGGCCCCGGTACGCGCATCAAAGGCCCGCACGACTCCAGACGGCATGTCGATCCGTTGGTTGTCGTCAATGGCCGATCCGACGATGACCATATCGTCGATCGTCACCGGAGGTGAGGTCATGTGATACCAACCCTGCAAATGTTCGCCTCGGTTGGCATGTTGATAACCGGGAACATTCCGCAGATCCACCTGACCAGAGGCACCAAAATCCTTGCAGGGCATTCCTGTCACGGCATCGAGTGCGATCAAGCGAGCATCGAGCGTCGCTTCGAAGATACGGCGTCCGCACAACCTGTCCGGCGTGGCCAATGGATCCAGCCATGTCGCCACACCTCGATTGATAAGACCATCGCCATAGTCAAGGCTCCGGTCGATATTGGGATCATAGGACCAGAGCTGCTTTCCTGTGGTCGGATCAAGTGCGACAACCCGGTTGAAGGCAGTGGTGAGATACAATTTTCCATCGACCAGAATCGGCGTGGTCTCGAGCCCGCTTCGCTTTCTGCCATCGCCACCGGCGGAGATGTCTCCGGTATGGAAGACCCACGCTACTTTGAGCTTCGCGACATTTCCGCGGTTGATTTGAGAAAGAACTGAATGCCGCATGCCTCCAGGATCGTTGCCGTAGGCCGGCCAGTCCGATTCCGATCCGACTTGGCTGCTCCCATAGGATGCAAGGCTGATCGAAGCCAGGACGAATGCACCGCGACGAGCCAAGCGCCGCCATCTTTGAAATGTCAGCATTGGATGGACGGACTGTCGGCTTGAGACCGGCACACCTGTCTAGTTATATCGCACGGTTGGACTGGTCAGTGGAGTTGAACTGGCGCATCGGATTCGGACGCGACAGTTCTCATTCGGACCTGGGACCCGGCATCGAAGCTGAACTCCATGAGATCGCGCGCAACGGCGACCGGCCCCGAATAGAAATCCTTTACGCCGTCGATATAACCGCCCTCAGGAGAGTCAAGGCGCCCCGGAACCAGGTGCGATAGCACGAGCATCCGCACTCCCGCCTTACTTGCCACCCTGGCCACTTCCTGCGGTGTGCTGTGCTCCGTGCGCATGTGCTTCATCAAGGCCGCGAGGCGCTCCGGTGAGGAGTCGGTTCCGCGCACAGGCGTATTCATGGCCTTCTCGATGGCCCCGAGATCGATGACTTCGTGTACCAGAATATCGGCCCCTTTCGCGAAGTCGGCCAGTACGTCGCCGCAGGGCCCCGTGTCGCCGCTGAACACCACGACGCGGTCCGGTGTTTCGAACCGGAACGCAAACGATTGCTGCCAATGGTAGCCGGCCGTGCCCTTTGAGAAATGGTAGTGACAGTTCTCCACTGCCGTGACGCGAATGTTGGCATCCCGGTAGACCAGACCCGCCCCCGCGATGTCGTGCGCCAGGATGACCTTGGCCGGCAGGACGTTCGGGGCACCTTCGAGATGGTGGGCAGCTGCATTCGGAGCGAAGTACTGCAGAAATCCTCTGCGCATCGACTCGGTGCCCCTTGGCCCGTAAACCGTGATCGGCACCGTATTGCCGGCGGTCCATGCGAGCCCCATCAACGTGCCCCAGTCGGCATTGTGGTCATCGTGGTTATGCGTGATGAAGATCTGGTGGATGCTTAGTAACGGCACGTGAGCCAGCGACAGCTGACGCGCCACACCGTTACCCGCATCAATCAGATACGGCGTGCCGTTGACGATCAGCACGTTGGACGGCTGGGCGCGATCCGCGTTCACCCGCGCCCCGCCTTGCGTACCGAGCAGGATCAGGCGCGTGTCTTTCGATTCAGCGCTGTCGGCGGCCATTGCAGGGCTGGCCAAAAACATGCCCGTCAACGTGACGATCATCAAAAGCCTGCACTTCATTGATAGCTCCGGCCCGGTAGTGCAACACCTGCCGCTGGAAGGATAGCGCACAGTGTCCCGACTTTCAGAAGGTGGTGCGGGCTGCTCTTGCGGCCACGCAGGCCTGACCGGAAAATTGCGGATACAACCGTCCAGGTAGTACAACGGCGACACACTGATTATGCCTGTCCTCAACGTCGTAAAATCAGCCGCTTTGGATAGAGCCGTCTTCGTTAGGTTGGCCCTGGTGCCGATCACGCTTTCTGTCGTAGCTGCCAGCTTATCGACAGCCGCTGTCGCGGAGTGTCGCCCCGGCGTCTATGGCGGAGGCGCGGACGAAGTCGTTGTGATCGGTGCCACGGTGCCTGCGCCCGCGTCGGGACAGCGCTACCTCTTCCGCGATGGACGACGCGGGGCAACCGGCACTCCGGGGTCGCCCGTGGCGTGTGATGCCGACGTGGCCACGGTGACCTTACCGGACGGGACTGCGCGGCAATGGGTCCGCAGCAGTACGCGCGAGACCGACGTGACATTCGTCAGCGCCGCCACCAAGCTGGCCGGGCGACTGATCGAGCCGCCGGGGGCAGTTGATCCGAAGCGCCCGCTAGTGGTTCTCGTGCATGGATCGGAGAAGACACCGGCAATTGGCAGCGTATACGCGTACATGCTGGCGGCGCAGGGCGTATCGGTCTTCGTCTATGACAAGCGCGGCACGGGCGCGTCCGAAGGCGACTACACGCAGAATTTCGAGCTGCTCGCGGATGACGCGGCAGCCGCGATGCGGCAGGCTCGCCAGATGGCGGCGGGCCGCTTCGGACGCGCGGGATACTTCGGGGGAAGCCAGGGGGGATGGGTCGCCCCGCTTGCTGCCACTCGCTCGTCCGCGGACTTCGTGGCGGTGGGCTTCGGTCTCGTCGTCTCGCCCATCGAGGAAGACCGCGAACAGTTGCTCGATGAGGCGTATCACATGAAGCTCAACGCCAAGGACCTTAAAAAGGTCGAGCGACTGTCGCGTGCGACGGCTACGCTCGTCCGATCGCATTTCGCGAGCGGCTACGATGAACTCGCCCGGGTTCGGAGCGAGATCGGCGAGGCGCCTTGGGCCGCGTCGATTGACGGTGAATACAGCGGCGACATGCTCCGCATGAGCGATGCCGACCTGCGTCGGATCGGCCGCGCGCGTTTCGACAACCTCGAACTCATCTGGGATTACGACGCCGCTGCCACTCTGCAGAGGCTCAAGGTGCCGCTGCTCTGGGTCCTTGCCGGCGACGATCGCGAAGCCCCGATCGCTGCGACCCGCTCGATCCTCTCGAAGCTCATCGCGGGAGGGAAGCAGATCGATGCTTATCTGTTTCCCAACACCGACCACGGCATGGTCGAGTTCCGCTCGAACGCGGACGGTTCGCGGACGCCGACGCGCATCACGGATGGCTACCTCAAGCTCCTCGCCGATTGGATCAAAGGCAACCTTTACGGCTCTTACGGCCGTGGACAGAAAATCGATAGCAGCCCCCGATAGCTGCCAGCCGACATGCCCGGCCCGGCGCGGCGCTCTCACAGATCTTCTGTGAATGCGGATAGTGCGGCGGCTCCGCCCGTGTGCCAGAACAGGACTCGCTGCCCCTTGCCGATGACCCGCTGCCGGATCAAATCCATGAGGCCCCCAAAGGCCCGACCGGTGTAAACCGGATCCAGCAGCAGCCCTTCGGTCTGCGCCACGGTGCGAAGGGCATCGCGCTCGAGCGCGCCCACCACCGCATACCCGCCCCCGAGATAGTCGGCGTTCACCTGCACACGAAGCAACGCAGCAGCCGCTTCAGGTCCAAGCAGCCGCGCAGCCTCCAGCGCGATCCGGGTTACGGTGTTGGCCAACTCCGGTGCCGGAGCATCGATGCTGATTCCGAGTATCTTCCCCGGGTACGCTGTCAATGCCGCTCCCAGAACGAGACCGGCTTGTGTCCCCGCACTGCTGGATCCAACCACCATGACGTCAATATCCAGCCGCCATTCGGCAAGCTGCGCCAGCGCCTCGCGCATTGCAACCACGTAGCCGAGCGCGCCGAGACCCGTTGAGCCACCCAACGGCACGAAGTACGGACGGCGTCCCGAGGCGCGGAGTAACTCAACCACCTCCTCCGCGACAGCATCCCGCGTGCGGCTGCCCGCCCAGTGCACATGGGCACCCAACAGCTCATCCAACAGCAGATTACCCAGCCGCTGTCGGGGAGGATCTCCGCGCAGCACGACACTGCATCCCAACCCAAGAGCTGCGGCGGCGGCCGCCGTCTGGCGACAGTGATTGCTCTGCGGGCCGCCGAGAGTCACGAGATGATCGCAGCCCTGCGCCAACGCCTCTGCCAGAATGAACTCCAGCTTGCGAGTCTTGTTACCGCCGCTCGCCAGGCCAGTCTGGTCGTCTCGTTTAACGTAGATCTGCGGACCCTGCAGTTGTTTACTCAGCCTCGCCAGGTGTTGCAACGGAGTGGGATATTGTCCGAGCCGGACCCGCGCAGGCAGACGCGGTGGTAAAACGGAATCGGTCACTGCTGGAGAGTCGCGCGCTGCAGGTAACGATCGCGAAGCTCCGTCTGCCGCGACCGCATGCTAAGTGGCCGACCGGCTATCCAGACCTGCTCAGCCTGTGTGGTGATCTCCAGAGGGTCGCCGATCCACAGCACCAGGTCTGCTACCTGGCCAGTCTCGATCCGCCCATGCTGTGCCCCCACGCCGAAGATATCCGCCGGAACCGTTGTAATTGCTGCCAGAGCCACCTCCCACGGCAATCCGTGGGCCACGGCATTCCCAGCCAGTTGCCTGATGTTGCGCGCGTTGTAGTCGTCGCCGGCAGAAAATGCGACGCGCACACCCGCACGGTGCAGCAGCACGGCGTTGTCCAATCGGGCGCCGAGGGAGTCAAAACTGTCAGGCAAATTGTCGAGCGGATTGAGAATCACTGGAATGCGGGCGCGCGCCAGCTCGTCCGCCACCAACCAGGCCTCGCTCCCGCCGCTGATGACGGCATTCAAGTCATGCCGCCGGACAAACAGCAGCAACTGATGGATATCGCTGGCGCGCTCGACTTCAAAGACGATGCGGCCGCCGGCCACGTAGGGCGCCAGAGCCTCGCGACCCTCCGCGTTCAGTAGCGCGCCCTCGTTGGGCGAGCGCGGGGCGCGCACCTCATGAAAAGCTTGCTGGAGCAGCATGTATTGAGCCGCGCGGCTACCACCTGTGCGGCTCTTCGAATCGCCGCCCAAACTGATGAACAGCGATCGGCTGCCCTCCATGGCGGCATCGAAGCGCCCATCCAGGGTCACAGCGGCTCCCTGACCTGACACCATGCTGTTCTTGCTGAATGGACTGAGAACCGCCCACGTGACACCTTCGATTCTTGTCACAGGCACCAGGACCGAGCGTGGATTGAATGCAAGAGTGACGTCGAAATCAGGGCGCCATTTAGGTCCCCCGGCGGCATCCAGATTCAGTTGGGCGTCCCACGTGCTGGACTCGGCCACGACTTCCCCAAGACCCAGAGCCGAAATTCCGCCGAACAGACCTGGAGTGAGCGGACGATTGTTGCCTTCAATTACGCTGCCCTCGGCAGGAGGACTCAGGCCCTTGCCCACAGCGGCGATTTTCCCATCGCGGACCAGCACGTCGGCGTGCTCGAGCGTGCCCTGTGCGCTCTCTGTGTAAACCTTCGCGTCCCGGATCAGGACCTGCTGTGCATCAGCGCTAGAACCTGCCGCCGCGAGAATCGACAGCAACATCCAACCTGGCAAGCGCGTCATGGCGTCCCCTGCCCCACTTTGAAGTCAGAACGGGGTTGCGCGGCAGGGTGCTGTCGATCGAACAGCAGCACGCCGTCGATGAAAACCTGATCAGCCAGGGCATACACGCTGAAGGGATCGCGACTCCAGATCACTGCATCCGCCATCTTCCCCACCTCCAGCGAGCCGATCCGGTCACCCAGCCCCAACGCCCGGGCGGGATTGCTCGTCAGCCAGCGAATGGCACGTTCAGGGGGAATGGCGAATCCCATGCTGACACCGCGCGCCATTGCCTTGGCGGCCTCCTGGTTGAGCCGTTGAATTCCCTGTGCCGAATCCGAGTGCACAATGGCGCAGCCATTGCGCGCGTGATCCACGAACGCGAGGTTCTCCTGGATGCCATCGAATGCTTCCATCTTGAAGCCCCACCAGTCAGCCCAGAGCGCCGCGCAAACGCCTTTGGCCCCCAGCTGGTCGGCGATCTTGTAAGCCTCCACGCCGTGATGGAAGGCGGCAATGTGAAATCCAAACTCATCGGCCAGGTCGAGCATGGTGGCCATGTCGTCGGCCCGGTAGCAGTGGACGTGCACGCGGATATCGCCTTTCAACACCCCGGCCAGCGTCTCCAACTTCAGGTCCCGCTTGACGGGACCTGACTTCGGATCCTTGGCAGCCTTGTCCAGCTGTCGCCGATAGTCCTGCGCCTCGATGAAGGCCTGTCGGAAACCGGCCAGACTGCCCATGCGCGTCGCCGGTGACTGATGTTGCTCGCCGTAGTTCCGCTTCGGATTCTCGCCACACGCCATCTTCAGCCCATAGGGCGCGCCGGGAAATTTCATGGCCTGATAGGTGATCGCGGGCACGTTCTTGAGGACCACCGAGCGACCCCCGATGAGATTGGCAGAGCCCGGCAGGATCTGCAGCGTGGTAACGCCCCCTTCCAAGGCCGTCTCGAAAGCCGGGTCCTGCGGCCAGATGGAGTGTTCGATCCAGACATTGGGCGTGGCGGGGTTGGTCATCTCATTCCCGTCGTCGTTACCTTCAACGCCCGGAGTAGGAGCCACGCCCACGTGCGAGTGAATATCGATAAGACCTGGTGTTACCCACCTGCCCTGCGCATCGATCACGCGCGCCCCGGGAGGTGCCGTCAAGTCGTGGCCCACTGCAGCCACCCGACCCTCGACCAGCAGCACGTCCGCCGCCTCGAGGCGCTGACCCGTGCCAGTCAGCACGGTCGCGCCCCGAATCAGCGTGGGAGCACTGGACTGTGCGCGATACGTGGAGGGATACGGCTCGCCTGCAAGCGCAGCCAGACTCACCAGCGCGGCCACCGCGCACCAGATGCTCCGCAATACCGCATTCATGACTGCCGGCCGCCTTCTCGTTTCAACATCCGGCCTTTGCGATCAGCGCTCATGCCGCCATGATCCAGAGCCACCTGCCCATTCACCAGGATAGTCTCCAGCCCGGAGGGCTGCAGCTGCGGCTGCACCCAGGTGGCGCGGCTATGCAGCTCGGACGCAGACAACACGAGAATGTCCGCTTTCCGACCACGGACCAACTCCCCGCGATCCCTGATGCCAACGACCTGTGCCGTCAATCCCGACATCTTGTAGACAGCCTGTTCAAGGGTCATCTTCGGAGCCGGGCCGACATAATCCTCGAGCACTTTGATGAACGACCCGTAGGACCGCGGATGCGACGAACCGGGAGCCCCATCGGTGGAGATACAGACGTTGTCGGCGGTGATGAACTCATCCTGCGCGGACGCGCTCATCAGGAAGTGCGCTTGCGGCGGCCCGCCATATCCGAGATTGTCGATGATAACCTTTTCATAAGGCTTGCCCAAACGCCTGGCCACATCCGCGAGGGTTGAGCCCGCGTAGGTATCACCGACGAACAGAATGGCTTCCGGCCCGTTGCGCTCCTCCACCCGCCGATGAATGTGCGCTTCGAGCTCGGCGCGCCGAGTCTTGACCGCTTCGTCATAGTCCTTGTGAACCTTAGCCCAGTCGGGATAGAGGAATACGAAGTTGCTCGCGCTCGCGAGGTACGGATATACATCGGCGCTGACATCCTTGCCGGCATGCCGGGCGCGAGCCAGCTTATCGAGCACTGCCAGCGCCTCTTCCCGCTGATGCCCCGCCACGATCTTCAAGTGCGACACGTGAACATGCGCGTTGATCTGCAGCAGCTCGTCGATCGCGCTACCGATCTTGCCGGTATCCTCGGAGCGCATGTGGCTCATGACAACGCCGCCGTACTGACCCACCAAATCGCCCAGGGCCTTTTCTTCGGCAAGCTGTGCATAGCGTCCGGGTTCGTACTCCAACCCGAAGCTCATTCCAAACGCGCCGGCCTCCAGATCACCGCGCAGCGTGCTCTGCATTGCCAGCAGTTGCTTCGGTGAGGGGACGGGCTTGTCTCCAACACCTGCCATGTCCCGCAGCGTGCCATGACCGGACAACGCAGCAACATTGACTTCGCTGCGATGCTCCGCCACGCGCCGCATCCATTGCGCCAGTGACTTCTGCTCGGGAGCCTCGTAGTCGCCAGTGACCCCGTCCTGGCCCAGCACGACTGTTGTAATGCCCTGCCCCAGGAAGTTCGCGAAGGACTCCTTGAGCGGATCGCCATGCGCATGGGCGTCGATGAATCCTGGTGCAACGATCTTGCCGGTGGCATCGATCACGCGTCTGGCCTTGATGCCCTCGGGCACTTTGCCGACGAAAGCGATGGTGTCAGCTTTAACGAGCACATCAGCGCTGTAGCGCGGCCACCCGGTGCCATCGACAATGGTGCCGTTGCGGATCAGCACGTCGTAAGTCACTGCTGTGGAAGGTGCATCCGCGGCACTGCCGTCAAATACGGTCATCGCCTCGCCACGAATCCCGGCAAAAGCGCTGTGCACTCCCTCCGGGCGCGCCCCATTTCCGGTATTGAAAGCACCAACGATGCCGCGTCCCGTGAGTGGATCGGCATAAAAAAACGTAGAGAAATCGTTCTGTCCACCCGTATGTCCCACTACGACATGGCCGTTGCGCCGGCTCAGGAAGTAGCCCAGGCCCAGGTTCCCATTGTCTGTATTCGCGCCTTGGGACTCGGTTTCTCCGGGCTCGGCCGTGCTGACACGCGGATGCCACATCTCCTCCAGCGAAGAACGCGTCAGTACCCCGTCATAGCGCTGTCGGGTACGGGCATCACCCGCGGCCGTGAGAAATCCTATGTAGGTGGCCACATCCGCCAATGGTGCATTCCATCCGCCATTGGGAATTGTGATACCCGGGTCGAAATCTGCGCCCACATCCTCTGTGACCAGGGTGTTGTCGCTCTTCTTCGTGACCTGATAGCTATGCGAGCGGGCCGGACGTAGCCACGCCGGTGTCATTCCAAAATAGCTGCGCGCCATGCCCAGCGGCGCGAAGATGTTCTTTTGGATGTAGTACTGCCAGGGATCATCGGTCAGGTCTTCCAACATGTGCGCCAGATAGATCCAGGCCGGATTGGAGTACCCGAAGCGGCTGCCGGGCGCGAACTCCAACTCCTGGTACGGCATCATGGCCACGAGTTGCGACCAGCGCGTCGGCTCGAATGGCTCCCAGTCCTTTCCCTGCTTATAGGGCCAGGTCGCGCCTTGAAAGCCCGACGTATGGCTCATCAACATGGCCACGGTGATGGCGTCCATGGAGCCGAAGGAGTTATGGACCTGACGCAACTCCGGCACGGAGCGCGTGATCGGATCCTGCAGGCTGAGCAATCCCCGATCGCGCAGCTGCATGATGGAGATGGCGTTCAGCGTCTTGGTGTTGGAAGCCCAGTGGAAGATCGTGTCGGCATCGACCCGGCGGCCGTTCACCTGATCGGCAAACCCGTATTCATGATGTGCAATGATCTTCCCGTCCTGGACCAGGGCCAGACTGGCGCCGACGACGTGATCCTCCTGGACGCGCGCATCGAACGAGCCGACGAGGCGGGTCCATTGCTCCGGCAGGGGCGCCGCGGCCCACGCCGGCGCGGCCGCCAGGGCCACCAGGCCGCAGAGACTCACTTTTGACTGACGCAAGCGTGCGAACATGGTCAGCCCCAGACCTCGCTCATGACCCGTGCAAAATTCCCGCCCAGTATCTTGGAGATGCGCGTGTTGGAATGCCCCCGCTGCGCCAACAGCGCCCCCAGCATTTCGAATCGTCGCGGCGAGTTGAGGTCGGGTATGAAAAGGTGCAGCTCGTGCGAGCGGCCTTTTTCAAAAATCCCCTGCTCAAACATGTCATCGATATTCTTGCGGTTGTCTTCCTCCGCCTCCGGGGTGCGCGGCAGCGCGGAAACAGAGCCGTCCGTGCCGATACCGACGTGATCCTCGCCGCAGACCTTGATCGCGTGCTCGATGTGCCGGATTACATCTGCCGCCATCGGTTGGCCTTCCTTGCGAAGGTACGGCCAGAAAATGATGCCGGCGACACCGCCCCGGTCGGCCATGGCCTTCAGTGACTCGTCCGGGACACATCGAGGCAGATCCGAGAGGGCCGCGCAGCCGGTATGACTGATGATGACCGGCCCCTTCGCGGCGACGACCGCCTCGCTGATGGTGCGGCGGGAGCCGTGCGCAAGGTCCACCACGATGCGCTTGGCATTGAGTGCCTCGATCATCTTGTGGCCAAGGTTGCTCAAGCCCGCGTTACCGGGCTCCATCGCGCCATCGCCCACCAGATTGCGCCGATTGTGGGTCAGCTGGATGAGGCGTACTCCGGCCCGGTAGAACACGTCGATGCGATCCAGGTCTTCACCTATGGGAGAGGTTTCCTGGAAGCCGTAGATGAGCCCTACCGTGCGTTCTCGCTTGGCCCGTGCGAAGTCCTTGCCTGTCAGAATCTGCGTGAGCACCTGCGGATGCGCGATGATCTCCCGATCCCACTCGGAGATGCGCTGCAAGGTCAGCTGGTACGCTGCATCGTTGAACCAGAAGGCGCCTTCGGGTGCGAGACTCAACCGGATGCCCGTGAGCCCGGACTCGCGCCCATCGGCCAGCTCCAGCTCATTGAGCTTGCCGGGGGTGCCGTCGATCCGGCCCAGTCCGCCCATGGCATCGATGGCGATGGTGTCAGCGTAGGGCGCCCAGCGTAGCTCGAAGCTCTGCTCAGCCAGTGATGTGCGGCAGGCCGCGGCCACGGCCAGGCCGGCGCCGGCCACGGCAAACTGTCGTCGGGAGATTTTCATGCGCGTCCTTTTACCAGCGCTTGCTCAGATGCAGCGCGATGTAACGGCCCAGGGCATCCGCGTTGAATACGTCGTAGTTCAAACCGAAAATCGGATCCTGGGCATAGGGCGGGTTGATGTCGAACAGGTTTGTAACGCTCAACGTTGCCTTCGCACCTGCGAGCACCCCTTGCGGCTCAACCGCATCGAAGTCGTAGCTGAGGTTCAGATCGACTGTCGTCCAGGCCTTGACGTGCTGCGAGGGGATGACCGTGGTGTTCGTATAGGAGTTGGCATAGTTGATTGAGGCTGTGTCGCTCCAGCCGCCCCTGGACCAGGTTGCCATGAAGCGGCCTTTGGTCTTCAGAGGCATTTCGTAGTTGTTGATGATGTCCACCGGAGTGGTGTAACTCAACAGCGAGGTGCGGATGTTGTTGAGCCTGGCTACATTCAGATGAAAGTCGAAGGCATTGCGGCCTAACGTGAGCAGGTAGGACGCATCGGCATCGACTCCGTCGATTCGGGTCCGTGCTGCATTCTTCTGCCGATCGTCGAAGAGATAGCCAACGTCAGTCAGGCCGTTTCCCGCGCGGTCGCTGAAGGTGGCGCCATCGGCGATTGCCGCGTCCACATAGGCCTGCGCGGCGCCGCTGGGCAGTTGGGTCACCAGGTCGCCGAACACATCGGGCTGCAGGAGCAGGCCCTGATCAAACGGCGGCGCTGAAATCTGCTCGCGATAGTCGATGCGGAAGTAGCTGGCAGTCAGCTCGGCGCCGGGCAACTGTGTGGGTCGCAGCGTGAAACCCAACGAAAGGTTGTTGGACTTCTCGGCGTTGAGGGGCGTGCTGCCCTGCGCGACGAGGATGGGTATCATCGCATCGCCGCCATCCGGCGCGGCTACCGGTGTCGTGTATAACTGCAGGCCCCGGGTAAAGAGCGCCTTTTCTGCAACGCTGGGCGCGCGGAAGGAGGTCCCGTAGCTTGCGCGCAGATCCAGGCCCTCCAAGGGAGTCCAGACTAACGCGTACTTTGGATTCCAGGTATGACCGAAGTCGGAATAATCGTCATATCGGCCCGCCAGGGACAGATCGATGCGCCGCGCCCATTTGAGATTCTGTTCCCGCGAAACCAGGGGGACGAATGCCTCCACGAACCCCGAGCTCACATGCCGCTGATCCTCCGCACGGATCTGGAAACCCAGGTCCGGAATGATGCGAAAGCGCGTTGAGCGCAGCTGGTCATCCCGAAAAGAGCCACCGGTAGCGAGGCGCACCTTGCCGCCAGGAAGGGTGAACAGCGTGCCGTCCGCCTTGAAATTCGCCTCGTACATGTCAAAACGGTCGCGATAGTCCACAAACAGCAGCTCGACGAACTGGCTGGGCAGATCGGTGTACCGGAAACCCGTCACTGTCTCCTGACGCGCAGCCATTGCGTCGAGCTCGAACCGCCAATCGCCGAACGGTTGATACCCCAGCCCCAGCACCGCGCTCCAGGAGTTGGTGACCGGATGACTGGCAGAGAGTTGTTCGGGAAAATCACCGTCTGCCGGCAAAGTCGTTGCCTGATCGACCCTTTGGTGCGAGTACAAGGCGTTGGCCACGAAGTCGAAATTGCCCGGCAACGACTGTTCGAGATTGAAAACCAGGCTGCCAGTATTGCGCCTGGGAAGTATCCACGTAGGCTCCAGTTGCCCCACTCCGCCACCGGCCACAATGAAGTCCCGGTCGCGGGCATCGAACGGGTCACGCTTGGACCAATCGGCCACCAACAACGCGTTGCCTCCGGTCCAGGTTCGGCCGATCGTCTGCGATACACGCTCCTCGGATGTCCCGCCGCGAGTCGCAGTGGCGAGATCCACGGAAGTTTCGGCCCCGTTGAAGTCCTTGCGCAGAATCACGTTGACCACGCCCGCGACTGCATCAGCGCCGTACACAGCTGAAGCACCGTCCGTCAGTATCTCCACGCGATCAACTGCCGCCAGGGGAATCGTGCTGATGTCTACAAACTGGCCCTGAGCGGCGGGGGCAACTCGCCGGCCGTTGATCAGCGTGAGCGTGGATACCGATCCCAAGCCGTGGAGATTGAATCCGGTGCCGGAGGTCAGGTTCTGGCCACTGAAAGGCGCGTTGCCGAAACTCGCCACCTCCGAGGAACCATTCTGACCTCCCGAGAAGTTCATGGGCAGCGAGTCCACCAGTTGGGTCATGGTGGTGAAGCCGGAGCGCTCGATGTAGTCGCGTCCCAGCGTTATCACGGGTGCCGTGTCGTTCTTGACGCCGCGAATGTGCGATCCGGTTACTACCACCTCTTCGAGCACCGCCCTGCTCTCCTGCGCGGCCGAGGTACCAACAGTGGCCTCATCCGCCCGATTCGCGGAATCTTCCCGCGCGAGGCGCAGCGGCGCGGTCTGTGGGTCGGTCGAGTTGGATGTCAGCGGAGCCGCGGCAACCTGCTTGATGGCCACCGTGTTGTTGTCGATCTTCTGGTAGGTGAGCCCGGTGTCACGCAGCATCCGGCTTAACGCTTCGTCGTTGGTCAGATCGCCCGACACGGCCGGCGCTTGCTTGTTCGCAGCCACCTCCGACATGACCACAATCTGCAGCCCCGTTTGCGCAGCGAGAGCATTGAGGGCTGCTGTCAGGGACTGGGACTTGATACTGATTTGATGGCGCCCCGCCTGAGCGTGTGCGGCGGTGGCCAATACGCAGCTGACCGCGATCGCGAGCGCCGTGGGAATCGCGCGTGCCTTCACGAGTGTTTTGAACCGTGGACTGGATTTTTCCTGTATTGGCACCCGCATGAACTCTCCCCGTCGATTATTTCTACAGGACGCACGCCGCGTTGGCGCTCCCCTGCCCAGTTATGACGGGATGAGTGTGGATTTCGGTCCCCGCAGATATTTCGAGCCCGCGGCGCTGGCCGCGCGAGCGCTAGTGCTGGCGCTCGATGAGCCAGGCGCCGTCGGACTGTTGGACTACCTTCAGACCGCTGGCCGCGGCCAACGAGGCGCCGAAGGTCTCGGCGCTGTCGGACTTGAAGTTGATGCTGATGCGCATGTCACGAACGGCCGGATCGTCGATCACGAACGGTTGGCGACTGTAACGATTGAATTCCTCGATGACTTCGTTGAGCGGACGGTCGACGAATATCAGGCGCCTTTGCGTCCAGGCGGTCACCGAATGAAGATCGGCCTTGCGAGGCGCCGCCGCCGTACCGGCAGACTGGCTCGCAATCGTGATTTCCTGGCCCGGCTCGAGTAGCACAGGCGCACCGCGGACACCGCGAACCTCGACGCGACCTTCGAGCAGCGCCACGATGGTTCTGCCATGGGCGACATGAACGTTGAACTGGGTACCTTTGGCTTCGATCGTGGCTTGTGGTGTGTGTACGCGGAATGGATGCGCGGGGTCCTTCGCGACCTGAAACAGTGCCTCCCCATCATTCAGGCGGATATCCCGCGTCGTTGCATCCACCGTGGCCGCCAGGCGCGATCGCACGTTGAGCTCGATATGGGAGCCATCGGCCAGTGTCAGTGAGCGCTGCTCGCCCACTGCGGTTGTGTAGTACTCGGTCCGAAAGATACCGCCGACGCCGCTGGCCAACAGGGCGCCGACTGCCGCCACCGCCAGCACCGCCGCCGCAACCAACCACCGCGACGAGGAAGCGCGCGGCGGTCTTTCGGCGACTGGCTGCCGGCGTAAGTGGGGTTCCAGATCTAAGACGTTCTCTTGTGCCTGCGAAAGATCCGCCAGCAGCTTGTTCACGTCGGCATCTCGGATTTCGGGCAGGCCTGCCAGATCGCCCTGCAAGGCCGCGAGGCGCAGAAATTCCTCCACATGAACGGGCGAGCGTTGCAGCCAGTCGGCGTAGATCTCCTGATCTTGCGCGGAGACCTCGTCACCCTGCAGACGAATGAACCATTCCGCGGCCTCGACGCGCGGCGCCTGCGCACTCGGATTGTCCTTTTTGGCGCTCATGACACCCTGCCTCAAAGGTCCAACGGCACACGCTCTCGCAGCCCGGCGTAGGCGGCAAGCAGGTACCGTTTGACCATCCTCGTACTGACGTTCATTCGGGCGGCGATCTCTTCATAGCTCAATCCGTCGCGGATCTGCAGAGTCAGGGCGGCCCGCACCGCCACCGGAAGCTTGCATACCTCAGCCGACAGACGCTGTGCACGTCGCGCCGCGATAGCCTTATCTTCCGGATCGTCCTGTGACTCCAGAGTATCCAGTGCGGCGGACCCGTGCGGCCGGGCCTGCTGCGCTTTGAGCCGCCAATCGTCCAAGGCGTTGGCGGCAATCCGTAGTAGATAGCTGCGCGGCCGCCGCACCAGATCCGTGCGGTCCACGCGTAGCAGGCGCAAGTAGACCTCCTGAGCCAAGTCCTGGGCATCCGCCCGGGTCGACGTCCGGCGTGCAAGGAATTTGATGAGGTCGCCGTGCCACTCGTCGGCCCAGACGGCAACCTGCTTAGCCCATTCAGAAGTGGACATCACCCGGTCATTCGACTTACCCCATTAATTCATGACAGGGTGAGGAGTGAATTCGGACCCCTATTCCTAAAGCGCAGGGCCCAACATAATTTCGCTTTGCTCGTTCTCGACCTGGCTGTAGAGCAGCCAGTGCCCGTCGGGAGAGACGGCAAGTCCAGGTCCAGCAGGAATTGCAGTTTGCTTCAGGGTCATGAGTGTGCGCGTCGCGCGCGTTGTGAAGTCATAAAAATTGACGGTGACGGGTTTCGCCTCCGAATCCGTGTAATAGATCCCCGCGGCGGTTGCCACCCATGCATCTTCATAGGAGAGTTTCGGCATTTTCTCCAAAGGAGCTTCCGGGCCGCCACTGACCGGCTTGCTCCAGAGATCGACGCCATCCGACCTCAGCACGTTGAAGATGACCCGGTCTGCAACCACGAGTGCATAGTTCGAAGGGTGCTCGCTGACTCGTTCTGCCCGACCACCAGCGGCCGGGAATCGGTACAGCATCGTGTTGTCGCCGCTGGCAAACAGCCAGCGGCAGTCCTGCGACCAGGCCGGCGATGAGAGGTTATCGTGCGAGGTGACGACCTTGCGGGGGACTCTCTCTCCAATGTCTTCGACATACACCGCTGAGAGCCCCAAGGCTCGAGAATCGAACGCAATCCGGCGCCCATCGGAGCACCAGCTCGGCGAGCTGGTGTAAGGTCCGTTGAATGAAGTCATCCGCTCGGGGTTGCCGCCGTCCGCATCCGTGAGCCAGATTTCCGTGCTGCCGGAGCGATTGGATTGAAATGCGATCCGCTTTCCGTCGGGGGAATAGCGGGCAAGGGCCTGAATGCGCGTGGAGTAGATCAATCTGCTCGTGGACTCCTCCGGGGGCGAGGCGGTGAGGTCCGCGCGCCAGATGGCCAGAGTTCCGCGCCCCCGCACGTAAGCAACCCGCCCGCTTTTTGGGGCCACCGCAGGCTCCGAAGCCTCCTCGCCGAAGGGCAACTGAGTCAATTCGCCGCTCAAACTCAGCTGCCATAACTCGCCCCCATCGCCGGGGTCCTTGGAAAAGATGAGCCGATCCCCCTCGACCGCCCAAGCGAGTCCCTGCGGATTCCCCATCACGGAGGCGAGCGGCCGCAGGGGCCCGTGGGGCAATTGCATCGCATAAATCGTATATGCCGCCGAGCTCGAAATGCAGACGAACGCGAGCTGCTTGCCGTCCGGCGAAAACGCAGGCTCGCCGGCCTCCAGGCATTCCGGGGCCGGCCTCAGCGGCTGGGTATCCAGCGAATCCAACGAGACGAGATACACCCGGGCCGAGCCACCTGGACCATAAGCCGAATAGGCGAGCTGACGGCCATCGGGCGACCAGCTGATCTGGACGAAAAGGCCCACCGCGACCTTGCTCAGGATGCTCCGTTCGGATCCACCGAGAGCGGGAATGACAAAGATACCGGCGGCCCCGTGCGTTATTCTCACAAACGCAATGCTGCTGCCGTCGGGCGACCACGCCGGATTGATCCGTAGGGCAGGCTGATGAGTTAGCTGTAGCAGCCGCTCCGACCCGAGGGATTTGACATAGAGATCGAACTGACCGCCTGCACTCGCGCCTCCATTCCACGCGAAAGCAATCTGGCTACCGTCGGGAGAGAACGTCGGCGCAATCGCCTGTCCGGGTAAACTTGCGAACGGAACGACCTGCCGGCCAGACGGTGGGCGTGTTGCTGTATGACGAGCGGCCAGGAACACGAGGGTCGCGATGAAC
>Ga0068859_100000547_pt1 | contig 37255 bp, 30 predicted proteins | sample KBSSwiS22_FD_66585 | JGI IMG/M metagenome (GOLD analysis project Ga0068859, IMG submission 66585) | Switchgrass rhizosphere microbial communities from Kellogg Biological Station, Michigan, USA - KBS Switchgrass S2-2 | ecosystem: Host-associated > Plants > Roots > Rhizosphere > Soil ... | reverse complement strand
CGACTGCCTGATCTTCGTCGACGGCCACCCTTATGCGTGGCGCGACGGCGAGGACATCGTCTTCGACGAAACCTTCGTGCACTGGGCCGAGAACAAGACCGACCAGACGCGCGTGATCCTCTTCTGCGACGTCGAGCGTCCGCTGAAGACGCCGATCATGCGCGGCATCAACCGCCTCGTCAGCCGAGTGCTCGGCCAGGCGACCGCGACGCAGAACGTCGAGACCGAGCGCGTTGGCGCGGTCAATCGCCTTTATGCGTTCGCGCATCGCATGGGCGAGCGCAAGAAAGCGTTCAAGCGCCGTCATCCGCTCGGTTACAAGTTCGGGCGGTATGCGCTGATTCTGCTGGTGCTGGGCTGGCTGGTGCTGCCCTGGATTACATGACGGCTCACCGTCGTCCCGGCGAAAGCCGGGACCCATTTTCGTGCTTCTCGCGATAAGCAATCGCCACGGATTCCGGCTTTCGCGGGAATGACGGCAAAGGTGCTAGGCCGCGGCTGCCAACGGCAGCTCATCGGCTGCCAGCGCATCGAAGTAATCCCGCGTCAGCCGCATCTGCTCGCTCGCGCTTTCGGCACGGTTGACGACCGCGCGAAACGCGGCGTTCTCCGCCCGATCCTTCGCATACCAGCCCAGATGCTTGCGCGCGATGCGCACGCCCTGAAGCTCGCCGTAGAACGCGTATAGATCTTCGAGATGACCGATCAAGATGTCGCGCACTTCGCGCGGCGATGGCGCTGCCACGGTTTCGCCGGTCGCGAGAAAATGCGAGATCTCGCGGAATATCCACGGCCGTCCCTGCGCCGCGCGACCGATCATGACCGCATCGCAACCCGTCGCATCGAGCACCTCGCGCGCCTTCATCGGCGTGTCGATGTCGCCGTTCGCAAACACCGGAATCGCGATTGCCTGCTTGATCGCCGCGATCGTCTCGTATTCGGCGTCGCCTTCGTAAAGATCCGCGCGCGTGCGTCCGTGCACCGCAAGCGCTGCGATGCCGGCGGCTTCGGCGATCTTCGCAATGGCGACGCCGTTCCTGTTCTCGCGATTCCAGCCGGTGCGGATCTTCAAGGTCACCGGCACGTCCACCGCCTTGACGACGGCATCAAGGATGCGCGCGACCAGCGGTTCGTCCTGCAACAGCGCGCTGCCCGAATAGACGTTGCAGACTTTCTTCGCCGGGCAACCCATGTTGATATCGACGATCTGCGCGCCGTGATCGACGTTGTAGCGCGCCGCCTCGGCCAGCATCGCCGGATCGAAACCGGCGATCTGCACGCTGACCGGGTCGGGCTCGCCGACGTGATCCATGCGATGCAATGACTTGCGCGTCGTCCACAAGCGCGGATCGGCCGTGGTCATCTCCGACACGGCCAAGCCCGCGCCGAGCTGCTTGCACAGCTGGCGGAACGGCTTGTCGGTGACACCGGCCATCGGCGCGAGCACGACGGGCGGGTCGATGAGATAGGAACCGATGCGCATGCGGGCATTGTACCGGGGAGGGCGTTTGCGCGCGGAATCAGCCCGAAAAGCGCCGCACGACCTCATCGAACCGCGGCATGACCGGCGCGGTGCCGATCGATTCGGTCGACATCGCCGCCGCGCGGTTGGCGTGCAGGACGGCATCGCGGAACGGACGGCCTTCGAATCGCAGCATCGCGGCCGCGAGCGAGCCCGAGAACGCATCGCCGGCGCCGGTCGAGTCGATCGCGACGACGGTTTCGGCGGCGATGCGATAGAACGCCGAATCATCGCCGCGACGATTTGAAGCGTCCCCGTGCGATACGAAACAACCGCGCGCGCCGAGCGTGACGACGACGGTATCGACACCGAGTTTTCGCGCGAGGCGATGCAGATCCGCATCGTCGCGATCGGCGAGGGTCGCCGCTGCGACGCGCTCGTCGGTAAAGCGTTCGATCAGCAGCGCGAACTCGGTTTCGTTCGGAGTGACGAGATCGCAACGATGCAGCAGCGCCGCGTCGATATCGGGATGCACCGGCGCAGGATTCATCATGCGGATCAATCCGTGCCGCGTCGCGATATCGAGCGCCGCGGCGATCGCATCGAGATTGTTCTCGAGCTGGACCAAGATCAGCTTTGCGCGTGCGATCTTAGGCTCGAGCGCGCGCAGAAATGCCGGATCGATATGCTCGTTGGCGCCGAGGTCCACCATCTGCACGCCCGGACCGTCGCGGTCGACGACGATGCCCGACGTCGCCGTCGGCACGTCGCTGCGAATCTGCCAGCGGCAGGGCAGGCCTTCGCCTTCGGCGAAACGCTGCGCGATCGCGCCGAGATGATCGTCGCCGAGCGCGCCGACGAAGAGCGTCGAGACGCCCTGGCGAAGACACGCGACGGCTTGATTGAAACCTTTGCCGCCGGGGCCGGTATTAAAACCGAGTGCTCGCCGCGTCTCGCCGCGCTGGGGTAGCGAGTCGGTGAACCAGGCATGGTCCTGCACGAAGGAACCGACGACTACGACATCCGCGCCGCTCATTGCTTGCGCCACCGTTTTTCGATGGCGGAGTGTAGCCGCTCGGCGGCGCGGCGGGCCGCCGAGCGGTGATTGCGATCAGCGATATTCGCTGCGGATCACGATATCGACACGCCGATCGCTGTCGGCCATTGCGATGTCGCGTCGCGTAACACTGCGCGCGTCGATGCGCGAGATGTCGACGCCGCGTGCGTCGAGGTAATCGCGCACGGCGTTGGCGCGGGCCAGCGCCATCGGGCCGCCGAAGCCTTCGATCGTGATGCCGGCATCGGTGTCGCTGTTGAGCACGCGTGCGACGCCATCGAGCGATTGCTGAGCTGATCCCGTCAGCATCGCCTGGCCGGGCTCGAACATGAAGTCGCCGAGGCGGATGACGAGCCCGCGCGCATCGAGGCGCGACTCAACACCCGGCAGCTGGTTCTGCATCGACATCAACTCCGCGCGAGCCTGAGGCACCAGCTCGCCGGTGTCCGTGCGCACCGGATGCTCGTGGCGCACTTCGGTCACGACCGTGCGTTCCTCGGTCATGCTGGCGCGCGCCAGCAGACGTTCGCGCTCGGCGCCGAGCTGCGCGCCGCGCTCCTCTTCGAAACGCGCCAGCGCGCTGGCCTCGGCGATGCGGATCAGGCGATCGGCGATATAGACGCCCTGCTGATACGAATCCGCATCGAGCGAGCGCGAGTTGCGCGCCAGCACATCCACGGCGGCGTCGGCGTTGCCGAGCTCGGCGCCGGCGTTGGCCGCGATGCGCGGATCGGAGTGCAGACGATCGAGATCGCTCTGCAGACGCACCACCTCCGGCGGCGGTCCCTGTGGCACCGTGGCGCAGGCGCCGAGCAGCGCCGTCAGCGCGGCGGTCAGTAGGAGACGTTTATGCGAGGTATTCACGGCGCACCTCCATTAGGCAGCTGGGCACGCAGCGAATCGACACTGCGCTCGATTTCCGCGGTCGCCGCTTCCGCGCGATGCTGGCGCGAGCGCGCCGAGGCGAGATCCGCCGAGACTTTCGCGCGCTCGGAGTACATCGCAAGGCCGGTCCAATCGCGGTGATCGGAAGCGGCCTGCGCAGAGGCGAGCATTGCGTGCGATTCGTCGAGATCGGCCGGCGCGTACCGCGCGGCGTCGTCGCGCTCGGCGGCCTGAACCGCGTTGATGGCTTGCGCCAACTCCAGCTGCGCGCCGTCGCGATCGACGGCGTGCGCAACACCGGACATCGCCAGCGCTGCAACCAGAACGAAACAAAAGGATCTCATGGCAACGCTCCTTGCCCGGCTCGCGACCTTGCGACCCGGCGCCTGTCTCCCGCTTCCCTGCAGGACTATGAAAAGCGCGCGGTGAACCGGCGCGAAACTTGCGCCGCGCCGATTCAGAAACGGTTGAGCGCGCTGAACGGCTCGGTAATGGTTGGAAAAAGCGTCGCGGCTCAGAGCTGCTCGAGCACGCCGGCGATCGTCGCGGTCATGAAGGTCGCGATCGAGCCGCCGAGCACGGCCCGAAGCCCGAAGCGCGCGAGATCCGCGCGCCGGTTCGGCGCAAGCCCGCCGATGCCGCCGATCTGGATCGCGATCGACGAGAAATTCGCGAAGCCGCACAGCGCATACGTCGCGATCAGCTGGCTCTGTTGCGTCAACTGGCCGAGATGCTTGGACATGTCGACGTAGGCAACGAATTCGTTGACCACGACTTTCTCGCCGATGAAGCTTCCGACCAGCGTCGCGTCCTGCCACGGCACGCCGATCAGCCAGGCCAGCGGCGCCAGAACCCACCCGAACAGGACCTGCAGCGAAAGCTCGACCGGCCGACCCGCATTCGCGGACAGCCAGCCGTTGATCGAAGACGCCGCGTCAGCGCCCCACGCGTGCGTGCCGAGCCACTGGATCGGCGCATTCAGGAGCGCGATCAGCGCAATGAACGCGAGCAGCATCGCGCCGACATTGAGCGCGAGACGAAGACCATCCGCAGCGCCCGTCGCGGCCGCGTCGATCACGTTCGCGGTCGTCTTCTCGACGTCGAGCTTGACCGTGCCGCGCGTCAGCGGTTCCTGCGTCTCGGGCACGAGAATCTTCGCCAGCATCAGCGTCGCCGGCGCGGCCATGACGCTCGCGGTCAGGAGATGCTTGGCGAAGAACTGCTTTTGCACCGGATCGTCGCCGCCGAGAAGGCCGACGTACGCGGCCATGACGGAACCTGCGATATGCGCCATGCCGCCGATCATCACGGTCATGAGCTCGGAGTTCGTCATGCGCTCGATATACGGCTTGATCGTCAGCGGCGCCTCGGTCTGCCCGATGAAGACGCTGGCGCACACGCTGGTCGTCTCTGCACCCGACACATTCATGACCTTGGTGATGATCCAGGCCATGCCCTGGACGATCCGCTGCATGATGCCGAGGTGGTAGAGGACGCCGGTCAAGGACGCGAAGAAGATGATAGTCGGCAGCACCTGCACGGCGAACACGAAGCCGAACTTCGAGATGTCCATGAAGCTGCCGAAGATGAACTCGGAGCCCACGCGCACGAAATCGAGGAGGTGCACGAATCCGGTCGCGATCGCGTTGAAGACATCGCGGCCGAGCGGGAGCTTCAATACCAGCGTCGCGAATACGATCTGAAGACTGACGCCGGTCAGGACGAGCTTCCAGCTCACCGCGCGCTTGTTGTTGGAGAAAAGAAACGCGATGCCGATCAGCACCGCAAGGCCGAACAGGCCGAACGCGATATGGCCGAGCGCGTCGAGCATCCGAGTCTCTCCCTGGCGCCGCGACGCCTCGTCCGGCGAGCGTAGAGCAGCGGCGAATCTGGGCGCAAGGTGAGGGTTCGAGGGGCGGGGAGCGGGTCGCAGGCACCGGCGTCCCGCAGCCTTTGACGCGTCGCACCAAATGTGTTCCACTCGAATCCGAGTGGAGCCTCCCTCACGAACGGACGTATAGACGCCTATTTCTATATCGCGACCTTTCGCGCGGCCGGCTCCGACGGCGCTCTTTCGCGGAGGCGCATACGATGGCAAAGCGCTCCGGGCTTTACCACCCGAGCTATGAACACGACAGCTGCGGCTTCGGCCTGATCGCGCAGATCGACGATCGGGCCAGCGCGCGGGTCGTCGACATGGCCTTCGCGGCGCTCGAGCGCCTTGCCCACCGCGGTGCTGTCGGCGCCGACGGCATGAGCGGCGACGGCTGCGGACTCCTGATCTATCGCCCCACCGCGTGGCTGCGCGCGCTTGCGGCAGAAAGTCGCATCCCGCTCGGCGAGCGTTTCGCGGCAGGCCTCGTTTTTCTCTCTCCGGATCGCGCGAGACGCGAGCGCGCCGTGCGCGAGATCGAGCAGCGCCTGCGCGACGAAAATCTGATCGTTGCGGGCTGGCGCGAAGTTCCGGTGGATACCTCCGTCGTCGGCGCCGAAGCCGCGGCCTCGCTGCCCGACATCGCGCAGCTCTTCGTCGAAGCGCCGGCCGGTCTCGACGAAGGCGCCCTCGAGCGCGCGCTGTTCCGCGCGCGCCGGCTCGCCACGAACGCGCTCGCCGACGACGATCATTTCTATGCGGTCACGCTGTCGGCATCGACGATCGGCTACAAGGCGATGGTGCTGCCGGGTGCGCTGAAGCGCTTCTACCCGGATCTCGCGCGGTCGGAGCTCGCCACAAGCGCGATCGTGTTTCACCTGCGCTTCTCGACCAACACAACGCCGCAGTGGCGTCTCGCCCAGCCGTTCCGTCATCTCGCGCACAACGGCGAGATCAACACGATCCGCGCCAACCGCACGTGGATGCAGGCGCGCAGCGGCAAATTGATTTCGCCGCTGATCGATTTCTCCGAGCTCGGCGCGCTAGTCACGATGGACGGCTCGGATTCGCAGAGCCTCGACAATGCGCTCGAGCTGCTCCTCGTCGGCGGCATCGCGCTGCCGACGGCGATGCGCATCCTGGTGCCGCCGGCGTGGTCGGCGCGCGAAGACATCGATTCGGATCTCGCCGCGTTCTACGAGTACTACGCGCTGCACACCGAACCCTGGGACGGACCCGCGGGCCTCGTCATGTGCGACGGGCGCTACGCCGCGTGCGCGCTCGACCGCAATGGACTACGTCCCGCGCGCTGGGCGTTGGCGAACGACAATCACCTGATCGTCGCTTCCGAAGCCGGTATCTGGGATGTTCCGGATTCGGCGATCGTCGCCAAAGGGCGCTTGGGTCCCGGCGAGATGATCGCGGTCGATCTCGTTGAGCATCGCTTACTGCAGAGTCCCGATGTCGACAAGCTCAATCGCGGCCTCGCGCCGTTCAAGCAGTGGCTCCGCGACGGCGTCACCTATCTCGAATCGCACCTGATCGATCCGAGCCTCGCCGCCGAGCCGTTTCCGGGCACGACGCTGTCGCGCTTCCAGAAACTTTTCGGACTCTCGCGCGAAGAACGCGACACCGTGCTGACGACGCTCGCCGAGCTCGGCGTCGAAGCGACGGGCTCGATGGGCGACGACACGCCGGTCGCCGCGATGTCCGGCGAAGCGCGTCCGCTCTACGACTATTTCCGGCAGGCCTTCGCGCAGGTCACCAATCCGCCGATCGATCCGCTGCGCGAGACGGCGGTGATGTCGCTGGTCACGCAGATCGGCGCCGAAGGCAACATCTTCGAGCTTTCGCCCGAGAACGCGAAGCAGGTGATGCTGACGTCACCGGTAATGTCGCAGCGCAAATTGCGCCAGCTGCTCGCGTTGCCGCAGTTCGTCAACGCGCAGGTGTTCGTCGATCTCTACTATCGCGAGAACGAAGGCCTCGAAGCGGCGCTGCACCGCATGTGCTCCGAAGCGACGATGGCGGTTCGCGCGGGCGCGCGACTCGTTTTCCTCAGCGATCGCTATCCGCCGCAGCGTCCTGACAAGCTGCCGGTGCACGCGCTGCTCGCGACCGCGGCGATCCATCAAGCGCTCATCAACGCGCGGCTTCGCTGCGACTGCAACCTCATCGTCGAGACCGGCACCGCGCGCGATCCGCATCACTTCGCCTGCCTGATCGGCTACGGCGCGACGGCGGTGTATCCGTATCTCGCTTATCAGACATTGTTCGCGCTCGGCAACGACGGACGCATCCGCGCACCGGACGGCCAGCCGCGCGAGCTCGGCCGCAGCTATCGCCGCGGCATCCGCAAGGGACTTCTCAAGATACTGTCGAAGATGGGCATCTCGACGATCGCGGGTTACCGCGGCGCGCAGCTCTTCGAGATCGTCGGGCTCGATCGCGCCATCGTCGACTTGTGCTTCGCGGGCACGCCGTCGCGCATCGGCGGCACGCGTTTCGTCGATCTCGAGAACGAGCAGCGCGATCGCGTGCGAGCCGCGTACGACTCGAATGCGATGCTGGCGCCGGGCGGACTCCTGAAGTTCATCCACGGCGGCGAGTATCACGCGTACAACCCCGACGTCGTCGGCGCGCTGCAGCGCGCGGTCGTCACCGGCGATCCGGATCACTATCGCCACTACGCCGATCTGGTCGACCATCGCGCGCCGGCTTCATTGCGCGATCTCGTCGAGCTGCGCGACGACATCGCGCCGATTCCGCTCGACGAAGTCGAAGCCGCCGACGCAATCCTGAAACGCTTCGATTCGGCCGGCATGTCACTCGGCGCGCTGTCGCCCGAAGCGCACGAAACGCTGGCGCAGGCGATGAATCGACTCGGCGCTCGCTCGAACTCGGGCGAAGGCGGCGAGGACCCGGCGCGCTATCGCACCGACAAGACCTCGAAGATCAAGCAGGTCGCCTCGGCGCGCTTCGGTGTCACGCCGGAATATCTGGTCAACGCCGAAGTGCTGCAGATCAAGATCGCGCAGGGCGCGAAGCCCGGCGAAGGCGGCCAGCTGCCGGGTCATAAGGTCAACGACATGATCGCGCGGCTGCGCTACGCGCGGCCCGGCATCGGTCTCATCTCGCCGCCGCCGCATCACGACATCTATTCGATCGAGGATTTGGCGCAGCTGATCTTCGACTTGAAAGAAGTCAATCCGGAAGCGCTCGTCTCGGTCAAGCTCGTCGCGCACGCTGGCGTCGGCACGATCGCCGCGGGCGTCGCCAAGGCTTACGCCGATCTCATCACGATCTCCGGCCACGACGGCGGCACCGGCGCGAGTCCGCTCACGTCGATCCACTACGCCGGCGTGCCGTGGGAGCTCGGTCTTGCCGAAGCACACGAAACGCTGCGCAGGAACGGCCTTCGCGATCGGGTGCGTCTTCAGACCGACGGCGGATTGAAGACCGGGCTCGATGTCATCAAGGCCGCGATCCTCGGCGCCGAGAGTTTCGGTTTCGGCACCGCGCCGATGATCGCAATGGGCTGCAAGTACCTTCGCATCTGCCATCTCAACACCTGCGCGACCGGCGTCGCGACGCAGCTCGAGGTGTTGCGCCAGAAGCATTTCATAGGCACCGCCGACAAGGTGATGCGCTATTTCCGCTTCGTCGCCGACGACGTGCGCGTGCGGCTGGCGCGGCTCGGTGTCGCGCGGCTCGAAGACCTGGTCGGGCGCACGGACTTGCTGCGCGTGCGTTCCGACGTCGCCGGCAAGCGCAAGCGCATCGATCTCGCGCCGCTGTTGAACGCGGCCGCGATGAATGAAGGCGCGCAAGTCTGCTCCGGTGCGCGCAACGTGCCGCGCGATCCCGGCACGCTCGCGGCGCGCATCGCGGAGGACACGCGTCTTGCCGTGGAGCACAAGCGCGGCGGTGAATTCCGCTACGACGTGCGCAACACCGATCGCTCGCTCGGCGCGCGACTCTCCGGAGAAATCGCACGCCGTCATGGCGATCTCGGCATGAGCGACGCGCCGATCGTGCTCAAGCTCAAAGGCAGCGCCGGGCAAAGTCTCGGCGCATGGAACGCCGGTGGACTTCACATCGTGCTCGAAGGCGAAGCCAACGACGGCGTCGGCAAAGGCATGGCCGGCGGACGCATCGTGCTGCATCCTTCGCATGACGCGGGATTCGCCGCGCGCGACGCGGTCATCATCGGCAACACTTGTCTCTACGGCGCGACCGGAGGCGAGCTCTACGCCGCAGGCCGCGCGGGCGAGCGTTTCGCGGTACGCAACTCCGGCGCGCTCGCGGTCGTCGAAGGCTCCGGCGATCACTGCTGCGAATACATGACCGGCGGCACCGTCGTCGTGCTCGGCTCGACCGGCATCAACTTCGGCGCCGGCATGACCGGCGGTTTCGCCTACGTGCTCGACACCGAGCGTGATTTCGTCGACCGCTACAACCACGAGCTGATCGACATCCTGCGCATTTCGCTCGAAGGCATGGAAAACCACATGCAGCACCTGCGCGGCCTGATCGCCACGCACGTCGCCGAAACCGGCAGCGTCTGGGGTGCGCAGATCCTCGATCAGTATCGCGATTTCCTGTCCAAGTTCTGGCTGGTCAAACCGAAGGCAGCCGGCCTCGATACGCTGATCGACGAATTGAAGCGCGCGGCATGAAAGAGAAGCCGCCGTACTTCATCGAATTTCCGCGCGCGACGCCGCGCGAAGTGCCTGTCGCCGTCCGCGTGCTCGGCTGGAACGAAATCTACGGGAGTTTCGAGACTGGCGAAGGCGAGCAGCAGGCGACGCGCTGCATCGACTGCGGCAATCCTTACTGCGAATGGAAGTGCCCGGTCCACAACTACATTCCGAACTGGCTCAAGCTCGTGCAACAAGGCCGTCTCTTCGAGGCGGCGACCTTGATGCACGAGACGAATCCCTTGCCCGAGATTTGCGGTCGCGTCTGCCCGCAGGACCGCCTCTGCGAAGGCGACTGCACGCTCAACGACGGCTTCGGCGCGGTCACGATCGGCGCGATCGAAAAGGACATCGTCGACAAGGCATTCAAGCAAGGCTGGCGGCCGGATCTCTCGAATGTCGTCGCCACTGGAGCGCGCGTCGCGATCGTCGGCGCGGGTCCGGCCGGACTTTCCGCAGCCGACCGGCTCGTGCGCGCCGGCATCGCAGCGACCGTGTTCGATCGCTACGAGGAAATCGGCGGCCTGCTGACCTTCGGCATTCCGCCGTTCAAGCTCGACAAGAACATCGTCAAGCTGCGCCGCCGCGTGCTCGAAGACATGGGTGTCGAATTCCGTCTCGGCGTCGAGATCGGCCGCGATATTTCGTTCGACGCGTTGCTCGACGAATACGACGCGGTGTTCGTCGGCACCGGCGCGTATCGGGAAGTCGCCGCCGACATGCCCGGCGACGGACTGCGAGGCGTCGAGCCTGCGTTGCCGTTCCTCATCGCGAACGCGCGGCGTCTGCTCGACGAAAGCGGCAGCGATCCGCTCGATCTCTCCGGCAAGCGCGTCATCGTGCTCGGCGGCGGCGACACCGCGATGGATTGCAACCGCACCTCGATCCGCCTCGGCGCGGAATCGGTCACCTGCATTTATCGCCGCGACGAAGCCAGCATGCCGGGCTCACGCCGCGAAGTCGCCAACAGCCGCGACGAAGGCGTGCGCTTCCTGTTCAATCGCCAGCCGGTCGCAATCGTCGGCGACGACCGCGTGACCGGACTTCGCGTCGCTGCGACGCGCCTCGTCGTCGACGGCAGCGGCCGCACGCATCCCGAAACGATTCCCGGCAGCGAGCAGGTCATCGAAGCCGACATCGTCATCGTCGCATTCGGTTTTCGCCCGAGCCCGCCGTCGTGGTGCGCCGCCGCCGGCATCGCGCTCGACACCAGCGGCCGCGTTCGCGTCGGCGGCGAAGGGCGATTGCCGTTCCAGACCTCGAATCCGCGCGTGTTCGCCGGCGGCGACAATGTGCGCGGCGCCGATCTCGTCGTGCGAGCCGTCCACGACGGCCGCGAGGCGGCGGCTTCGATCGCGACGATGTTGGCGGCCGATGCCGTAGGCGGCACTCGCCTACGAGTTGTCGCCGAAGCATGATCTTTAGCCCTCCCCTTCAAGGGGAGGGTTGGGAGGGGATGGGTTCCGCGTAGATCCCTCGTGTCTCCAGCGCATAGACGCCGCCCCGCAAATATCGTTAACGTCGCGCATCGCATTGATGGAACGAAGTTCGATGTTCGAACTGGAAAACAAGCGCGTGCTCGTTGCGGGCGCATCGTCCGGCGTCGGCCTCGCGACGGCCGGTCTGCTGGCGAAGTGCGGCGCACGCGTCGTCGTCAACGGCCGCGACCGCGCGAAGCTCGATGCGGCAGCGGCGAAGCTCGGCGATCGCGTCTCGACCGCCGCATTCGATGCGTCGGATGCCGACGAGCGCTCGCGAGGCCTGTCGGCGATCGGTGCGTTCGATCATCTCGTCATCGCGCTGAGCGGCGGCAAAGGCGCAGGTCCGTTCGCGACGCTCGCACGCGAAGACGTGCGTTCCGGTTTCGAAGCGAAGTTCTGGACGCACTTTTCGCTCGCACAAGAAGCGCTGCCGTACCTCGATGCCGCGGGATCGATCACGTTCGTCTCGGCGATCTCGGCGCGCGCCGCGAATCCGGGAACCGCAGGTTTGTCGGCGATCAATGCCGCGATCGAAGGCCTGGTCAAGCCGCTCGCCGTGGAGCTCAGGCCGCGTCGCGTCAACGCCGTTTCGCCGGGCGTGATCGATACGCCTTGGTGGAACTGGATGCCCGCCGATCAAAAGGCCGACACGTTCGCGAAATTCGCCAAGGCGACGCCCGTCGGGCGCATCGGCAGTCCCGAGGACATTGCGCAGGCGATCGTGTTCTTGATCGGCAACTCGTTCATGACCGGATGCGTGCTCGAATGCGACGGAGGCATGCGCTTGGTGGGACAAGCGCTTTGATACGGCTGCGATGGAAGGGGCGCAAACCGGCTTGACCCGGCGCTACGCCAGGGGCTTGCACGACGCGCCCGCTGTTCTAGACTTCCCGATCGAGACGCTTCCGTCGGCTTCGTCATCGGGTACCACTCCCATGTGCAGAAACATCAAAACCCTCTTCAACTTCGAGCCGCCCGCGACGGAGGACGAGATCCGCGCCTCGTCGCTGCAGTTCGTGCGCAAGCTGAGCGGATTCAACGCGCCGTCGAAGGCCAACCAGGTCGCGTTCGATCGCGCGGTCGACGAAGTGGCCGCGGCGGCGCGACGCCTGATCGATTCGCTGGTCACCTCGGCGGATCCGCGCGATCGCAACATCGAGGCGCTGCGCGCGAAGGCGCGATCCGCGGCGCGCTTCGTCACGCCGATGTGACGCGCGCAAAGCCGAGTGAGCCGGAACCGGCGACGCTCGTCTAGAATGGCCGGCATCGACACGCCGAGGGGAGCGCGATGTCAAAGTCTTCTGTCAGCCGCACGCCGTATGCCGTTGCGGATGCGCTCAAGGCGCCGGTCGGGCTCGTGCGCGAAACGATCGACGACACCGGCGATCTCCTCGCCAGTCACGGTCCGCTGAAGTTCGGCCAGGGTCTGATCGCGACGATTGTCGCGTTGACGCTTGGCGCGTTGTGCCTTCTCGCGGTGCTCGCGTTCCACTTTCCGGAATACCTGACGACCCCGGAGCTGCGCCACAAGTATTCGGTCGACGTGCTGCGCCAATTATTGCTCGCAGGTCTTCTCGTCGCGGGCGGACTTTCGCTCGCGTGCATCGTCCTCGGCGTGCGGCGCAATCTCAATCTGCTCGCGTTCGCGCTCGTGATCGCGGCGGTCGCGCTCGGCGGCTCACGCGTGCCGGTCGGCGATTTTCCCGACGACACGCCGTATATCGGGCTCGACTGGTTCATCCTCGACCTGCTCGGCTCGACGCTGATCTTCATCGTGCTCGAAAAATTGTTTCCGCTGTATCGCGATCAGCTCGTGTTCCGCAAGGAATGGCAGACGGATCTGAAGCACTTCGCCGTCAATCATTTCCTGGTCGGACTGATTCTCCTGACCGTGAACTTCGTGATCCATCACGGCTTCGGATGGATGGTGAGCCACGATTTCCAGCTCGCCGTGCAGCACATCTGGTTCATCCCGCAACTCTTGCTTTGCATCCTCGTCGCCGATCTCGCGCAGTACTGGACGCATCGTGCGTATCACGAGATTCCGTTCCTGTGGAAATTCCACGCGGTGCATCATTCGGCGAAGACGATGGACTGGCTGGCGGGCTCGCGCCAGCACGTGTTCGAGATCGTCGCGACGCGCGTGCTGGTATTGGCGCCGCTGTTCGTGCTCGGTTTCAGCGAAGCCGTGATCAACACTTACATCATCATCGTCGGTTTTCAGGCCGTGCTGAACCACGCCAACGTTCACGTGCCGTGGGGCCCGCTGCGCTATCTGATCGTGACGCCGGATTTCCATCACTGGCATCACTCGTCCGACACCGAGGCGATCGACAAGAATTACGCGGCGCATTATTCGTTCCTCGATTACCTCTTCGGCACGGCGGTGAAGTCGAACAAGCGTTTGCCGGAAAAGTACGGCGTCGTCGGTGACTACATGCCGGATGGGTGGGTGAAGCAGCAAACGTTTCCATTCAAGGCCAAAGCGGTCGGATAGGAGCGTTTCGCGCGTTTGCCCTCACCCCAACCTCTCCCGCAGCGGGAGAGGGGAACCGCCGCTGCCAACTGCTACAATTCCGCTCTTTTCTCGACGCCTCCCTGAGCGGCTCCAGCCATGTCCGTACCCGCCACCGCCCTCGCTCCCACGATCGACCGCGACTACACGCTCGAACACAAGTACACGCGCACTGAAGGACGCATTTATCTGTCCGGCGTGCAGGCACTCGTGCGCTTGCCGCTGATGCAGCAGATGCGCGATCGCGCGGCCGGGCTCAACACGGCCGGATTCATCTCCGGTTATCGCGGATCGCCGCTCGGCGGATTCGATCTCGAATTGTGGAAGGCGAAGAAACACCTCAAAGCCTCGAACATCGAGTTCCAGCCGGGCCTCAATGAGGATCTCGGCGCGACGATGGTCTGGGGCACGCAGCAGGCGAATCTTTTCCCCGGCGCGAAATACGACGGCGTATTCGCGATGTGGTACGGCAAGGGTCCGGGCGTCGATCGCTGCGGCGATGTGTTCAAGCACGGCAACGCGGCGGGAACCTCGAAGAACGGCGGCGTGCTCGCGCTAGCGGCGGACGATCATGCCTGTCGATCTTCGACGCTGCCGCACGGATCGGAGCTCGAATTCGTCTCGGCGATGATGCCGGTGCTCAATCCCGCCGGCGTGCAGGACATTCTCGACATGGGCATGCTCGGTTGGGCCATGTCGCGCTTCACCGGGCGCTGGGTCGGATTCAAGACGATCGCCGAGACGGTCGAGTCGAGTGCGAGCGTCAATGTCGATCCGCATCAGCTCGATATCGTCGTGCCGACCGATTTCGTATTGCCGCCGGGCGGGCTCAACATCCGCTGGCCCGATCCGCCGCTCGATCAGGAAATGCGTCTGCACAAGTACGCCGTGCAGGCCGCGATCGCGTTTGCGCGCGCCAACGGCATCGATCGAGTCGTCATCGACTCGCCGCGCGCGCGGCTCGGCATCGTCACGACCGGCAAGAGCTATCTCGACGTGCTGCAGGCGCTCGAATACCTCGGCATCGGCGCCGAGGAAGCGCGCGACATCGGTGTGCGCGTCTACAAGGTCGGCATGACCTGGCCGCTCGAGCCGATCGGCATCCGCGAGTTCGCTCGCGGGCTCGAAGACATCGTCGTCGTCGAGGAAAAGCGTTCCTTCATCGAATCGCAGATGAAGGAGCACATGTACAACTGGGAGCATTCCACGCGCCCGAGCATCATCGGCAAATACGACGAAGCCGGCGAATGGGTGCTGCCGTCGACGAGCGAATTGACGCCGGCGATGATCGCGAAAGTCATCGCCGCGCGCCTGAAACGCTTCTTCACATCCGAGCGTATCGACGAGCGCCTGAAGTGGATCGCCGCGAAGGAAGCCGAGCTCGCGATGCCGCGCGCGAATTTCCCGCGCGCCGCGCACTACTGCTCGGGCTGTCCGCACAACACCTCGACCGCGGTGCCGGAGGGCTCGCGCGCGCTCGGCGGCATCGGCTGTCACTACATGGTGACGTGGATGGATCGTCGCACCGACACGTTCACGCAGATGGGCGGCGAGGGCGTGACGTGGTGCGGGCAGGCGCCGTTCACCGAAACCAAGCACGTATTCCAGAATCTTGGCGACGGCACGTATTTCCACTCAGGTTCCCTCGCGATCCGTCAGGCGATCGCGGCCAAGGTCAACATCACCTACAAGATTCTCTACAACGACGCCGTCGCGATGACTGGCGGCCAACCGGTCGACGGCACGTTGACCGTGCCCGACATCGCGCATCAAGTGCGCAGCGAAGGCGTGCAGACGATCATCGTGATGTCGGACGATATCGAGAAATGGGCCAAACCGGAGATCTTCCCGGTCGGCGTCGAGTTCATCCATCGCGACGAGCTGGACGCGGTGCAAAAGCGCCTGCGCGAAGTGTCCGGCGCGTCGGTGCTGATTTACGACCAGACCTGCGCGACCGAGAAACGCCGCCGCCGTAAGCGCGGCAAGCTCGAAGATCCGAAGAAGCGCATCTTCATCAATTCGCTCGTTTGCGAAGGCTGCGGAGACTGCGGCGAGAAATCGTTCTGCGTATCCGTGCTGCCGAAAGAAACCGAGTACGGGCGCAAGCGCGAGATCGACCAATCGAGCTGCAACAAGGATTATTCCTGCGTCAAAGGTTTCTGTCCGAGCTTCGTGACCGTGCACGGCGGCAGTCTCAAGAAACGCAAAGGCGGCGCCGACGCGGTCGATTTCAACGCGCTGCCCGCGCCCGTCGTCGCGACCGATCTCGCGCAGCCGTGGAACATTCTCGTCACCGGCATCGGCGGCACCGGCGTCGTCACGATCGGCGCGTTGATCGGCATGGCCGCGCACCTCGAAGGCAAGGGCGCGACCGTGCTCGACCAGACCGGTCTTGCGCAGAAGGGCGGCGCGGTGACGTGTCACCTGCGCATCGCGCGAACGCCGGCGGAAATCCACGCCGTGCGCATTGCCGCCGGCGAAGCCGATCTCGTGCTCGGCTGCGACATGGTCGTCGTCAACGATTACTGGGCGCTCTCGAAGATCCGCGCCGGGCGCGCACACGTCGTGCTCAATACCTACGAAGCGATGCCGGGCACGTTCACGATGAAGCCGGACATGCAGTTCCCGGCGAAGCAGATCGTCGACGCGGTGACGTTCGCGCTCGACGGCGAGAAACCCGAGCTCGTCGATGCGACCGAGCTTGCGACCAAGCTTCTCGGCGATTCGATCGCGAGCAATCTCTTCATGCTCGGCTATGCGTTCCAGAAAGGCTGGGTGCCGATCTCGCTCGATGCGCTGATGCGCGCGATCGAGCTCAACGCCGCCGCGGTCGAGATGAACAAGACCGCGTTCAACTGGGGCCGCCTCGCCGCGCACGACATCGAGCAGGTGCGCAAGGCGACCGGCACGACGAAGAATGTTTCGCGCGCCGGAACGATCGCCGATCCGATGATCGACGAGGCGCTCAGCGCCACGCTGGACGAGGAGATCGCGCGCCGCGTCGCGTTCCTCACCGATTATCAGAATGCCGCGTACGCCGAGCGCTACAAGGCGCTCGTCGCCAAAGTGCGCGCCGCCGAACAGCAGAAATCCCCGGGATTCACCACGCTGACTGAAACCGTCGCGCGTTACGCGTTCAAGCTGATGGCGTACAAGGACGAATACGAAGTCGCGCGCCTCTACACGAGCGGCGATTTCGAGAAGCGCATCCGCGAGACGTTCGATGGCGACTACAAGCTGCACTTCAATCTCGCGCCGCCGCTGTTCGCGAAGAAGGATGCGGAAGGCCACTTGCGCAAAGCCGAGTACGGCACGTGGGTGTTCGGCGCGTTCAAGCTCTTGGCAAAACTGCGCGGACTTCGCGGCAGCGCGTTCGATATCTTCGGCTACACCGCCGAGCGCAAGACCGAACGCCAGCTCATCGCCGATTATTTCAAGACGATCGACGATCTGCTCGCGACACTCGATCACGACAATCACGCGCTCGCGATCGAGATTGCTTCGATTCCGGAGCAGATCCGCGGCTATGGTCACGTCAAGGAACGCCATCTCGCGGCGGCGCTGACGCGTCAGGAGCAGCTGATGCAGGCGTGGAAGCGTCCGCAAGAACGCGGGCAGGCGGCCTGACTCCATCCGTCATCCCGGCGAAAGCCGGGATCCATTTTCTTGTGGCACCGAAAATCAAAATGGGTCCCGGCTTTCGCCGGGACGACGGTGCTTCGTTTTGTGCGCACCCGAAATGAAAATCCCCAGCCGAGCCGTCGGGGCAGACGGCCCGGCCGGACGCGTCGCCAGGATCTAGCGCACGCGGGCCTGCGCGTCGTCATCGTCCGCGTCAGGTGCGGGCGTGGCGGGCGCGGCCGGATCGTTGGCGCCGAGTGTGGGCGGAGCCGCGGGAACCGGCGGATGCGGAACACCCGGCATGCCGGGACCGCGCGGACGTCCGGGGCCGCCTTCGCGACCCGGCGGCAGCAGCCACTGCGCGAGATTGCGGTAGCCATCGTCGCCGAGCAGCTTGCGCAGGCGCGCGCTCGACTCGTCGTCGATGCGTTCGTGCTCCGAGCGCGAACGCGTCATCGCGGCTTCGCGCTCGGCCCGCTCCTTGGCGCGCAATGCATCGTGCGCGTCGCGACGTTGCAGCAGGATCTTGCGTACTTCGATCTGCTGCTGCGCGTTGAGATCGGGCACGGTCGCCAGCGATTCGGGCGACAAGCGGCCTTCGGGTCCGGGCGGCTGCGCGGGACCGTGCGGAACGCCTTGCGCATGCGCGGCACCGGCCGCGAGCAGAAGCGTCAGAAAAATCGATCGGTTCATGAGGTCCTCCTTGAAGGGTCGCCGCGTCGAGGCGGCATCGTGGAACGATCGCAAAGCTAGTCCCCGAATGCGCAGCGCCTGCGCAGAGAACGTGGAGAAATAGGGGATATCCCGCGCGGCCATAGGCACGGCGCGCGCGCGCGGCTATCGTGGCGTTCCCGGTCTTCTCATCCGCGCATGCAGCTTCGACTCTGGCATCGGCTCTTCGTCGCGTTCGCGACGCTCAGCGTGCTCGCGCTCGCGGGCCTTGCGCTGTGGCAGCAGCAGGGTTTCCGGCGCGGATTTCTCGGCTATCTCGACGAAGTTGCGCTCGAGCGTCTCGCGCCGGCGAGCGTGCGCGTCGCGAACGCGTATGCCGAGAACGGACGCAACTGGGATTTCCTGCGCGATCGGCCGGATCGTTTCGACGAGCTCATCGACGATCGCCGTGCGCGCTTCGTGCGCCGCATGCTGCGCGAAGAAGGCGAGCGCATGACGCCGCCGCGCGAGGATCGGCCGCCTCCGCCGCCGGACGATCAACCGCCGCCCCCCGGCGATCGGCCGCCGCCGGACTATCTCGGGCCGCGCGACGGTCCGGGCGGCCATCCGCCGCCGCACGGCCCGCCGGATCTGATGCCGCGTCTCGTGCTCGTCGATGCCGATGGCAGGCATGTCGTCGGCAATGCCGACGTGCCGCCGGATGCGCCGACGGTTCCGGTCGAATACGAAGGTAAGCGCATCGGCACCTTGCGGCTCGCGCCGCAGCCGCAGTTGAGCGATGCGATCGATCTCGCCTTCGCGCGCGGCCAGTTGCGCGATGCCTTGCTCGCGGCGATCGCCGTGCTCGCCGCTTCGCTCGTGCTTGCGTTCGCGCTCGCGCGTTGGCTCTTGAAGCCGGTGCTCGCGCTCGGTGCGGGCACGCGCGCGCTCGCGGCGGGCGATTACGAATCGCGTCTGGATGCGGGACGTCGCGACGAGCTCGGCCGTCTTGCCGAGGATTTCAATCATCTCGCGGCGACCTTGCAGAACCATCGCGATGCGCGCCGCCGCTGGGGTGCCGACATCGCGCATGAGCTGCGCACGCCGCTCAGCGTGCTGCGCGGTGAAATCCAGGCGCTGCAGGACGGCGTGCGCGCGCCGACACCGGCGGCGCTCGATTCGCTCAACACGGAATGCGAACGGCTCGGCGGTCTGATCGAGGATCTGTATCAGCTTTCGCTGGCCGACGCCGGTGCGCTCGAATATCGCTTCGAGCGGATCGATCTCGGCGAGCTCGTGCGCGAAGCGCTCGAAGCGCAACGCCGCGCCTGCACGGATGCGGGGCTCGCGCTCGAAGAAGCCGTCGCGGAAGGCATCGAGATCCGCGGCGACGCGCGCCGGCTGACCCAGCTCGTCGACAACCTGATCGCGAACGCGCGTCGTTACACCGACGCGCCGGGGCGCATTCGCGTCGAGCTTGCGCGGACGCGCGACGGCACGCGGCTCGTCGTCGAGGACACCGCGCCCGGCGTGCCGGCGCACGCTCTGCCGCGATTGTTCGAGCGCCTGTATCGTGTCGAAAGCTCGCGCTCGCGCGCGGCCGGCGGCGCGGGGCTGGGCCTCGCGATCTGTCGCGCGATCGTCGAGGCGCACGGCGGGCGCATCGACGCGGCGCCATCGTCGCTGGGCGGGCTTCGCATCGTGACGGATCTTCCGGGAGGCACACCATGAGCGATCTAGCGCACGTGCTGATCGTCGAGGACGAGCCGAAGATCGCGACGCTGCTGCGCGATTATCTTGCGGCGTCGAGCTATCGCGTCAGCGTGATGGAGAGCGGCGACGGCGCGATCGAATGGGTGCGCATGCACGCGCCCGACGCGATCCTGCTCGACCTGATGCTGCCCGGCACGGACGGGCTCGCGATCTGCCGCGGCGTGCGCGCGTTTTCCAACGTGCCGATTCTGATGGTGACGGCGCGCGTCGAGGAGATCGACCGGCTGCTTGGTCTCGAGCTTGGCGCCGACGATTACATCTGCAAGCCGTTCAGTCCGCGCGAAGTCGTTGCGCGCGTGCGCGCGGTGCTGCGCCGCGCGGCGGCGCCGGCGATGACCGATCCGCCGCCGATCGAGCTCGACGAAGACCGCTTCGAAGTGCGCGTGCGTGGCAAGCCGCTGGTGCTGACACCGGTGGAATTCCGACTGCTGCGCAAATTGAGCGCGCAGCCGGGCCGCGTGTTCTCGCGGACGCAGCTCATCGATGCGCTCTATGTCGATCATCGCGTCGTCAGCGATCGCACGGTCGACAGCCACGTGAAGAACCTGCGCCGCAAGCTCACCGACGGCGGCGTCGATCCGATCGGCTCGGTGTACGGCGTCGGCTATCGCTTCGAGTGGCCGGAAGACGCGCCGAAGTGAATCACGCTTCGACGAGATCGACGTACTGGAAGCGTCCGTCGCGCAAAACGCGCTCGCCGCGTTCCAGCGGAATCGGCGTCGACCACAACGGACCCGCGTAGACGCAAGTGTGGAACTCGCCGTTCTCGCCGCAGGGATCGGCGGTCGGCGGCAGATCGGCGAGCAACGCTTCGTCGAACTCGCGCCCGGAGAATTCCGCATCGAGCTGTTCGGTGTCGACACAACTCAAGATCGCGCGATAGCCGTGGCGGATGAATCGATGCGCGAGCAGGGCGGTGTCCTCGGACCACAGCGGAAACAGCGCGCGCCAACCGAGCCGCGCGAGCATCGCTTCGCGGTACGCGCGCACGTCGGCGAGAAACAGATCGCCGAACGCGACCGTCTCGATCGAGGGATCGTTGCCACGCGCCTTCGCCAGCGCATTGGCGAACGCGCGCTCGTAAATGTCGTTGCTCGAAGCCGGCGGAATCTCGGCCTCGATCAGCGGAAGACCGAGGCCATCGACTTGACGGTGCAGAATCGAACGACGCACGCCATGGATCGCGATGCGATCGTAGCCGGTCGTCACCGTCGTCAAGAGCGCGACGACGTTCCAGCGCTCGTCGCCGAGCAAGCGTTCGAGCGCGAGCGTCGAATCCTTGCCGCCGCTCCAGGCGAGCACGACCGGCGTCGTCACGGTTGGCGCTGCCAGATCAGCGTGCGGTTGTTCGCCGGCATGGCGACGTCGTCGATCATCGCGAATCCTGCAGCGCGCGCGAGGCGGTCGACCGCTTCGATGTCGCGGATGCCCATATGCGGCGTGCGCGACTTCAGCGATTCGTCGAACGCCGCGTTGCTTGCACTGGTGAACTCGCCGCCGTAGTTGAACGGGCCGTAGATCGCGAGCTTCGCGTCTTCGCTCGTCATCGCGGGCAGCGCGGCAAACAGCGCTTCGACTTCCGCCCAACTCATGATGTGCAGCGTGTTCGCGCTGAAGATCGCGTCGTAGCTCCCTTGCGGCGGGCCTTGCGCGACGTCGAGCTCGATCGGCGGCGGCGTGTTCGGAAGCTTCGCTTCGTCCAGCCACGCACGGATGCCCGGAAGATTCTCGGCGCGATCGGACGTCTGCCAGATGAGCTCCCGCATTGCCGCGGCGAAATGTACGGCGTGCTGGCCGGTGCCGCTGCCGATCTCCAGCACATGCTTGCGATCGGAAAAATGCGCTTGCAATACCGCTAGGATCGGATCGCGATTGCGATCGCAGGCGGGTGCGTAGGGTTTCTCGCTCATGGCGCCATTTTCGCAGATGTGCGCGCGAACTCCCTCTCCCCTTGCGATGCTTTCCCCCTCCCCGTTCGCGGGAGAGGGCTGGGGTGAGGGCAGGCTTGAGTCGAGACCTCACTCCGACTTCCCTCACCCGCGCCTTTGGCGCGACCTCTCCCGCGCAGCGGGAGAGGTGAAGGTCATTCACGCAGGAAGCGAATCTCAACAACATCGAACCAAGGCGTGCAGAGCAGTGCTTGGCTGTCGGCCACGGCAAACGACGCGCGCCACACCGTCGCGTCCGCTTTGCTGCGCGTGAATGCGCCTTCGGAGAACGGCGCAACGCCAAGGCAGTAGCGCACGCGTCTCACCGAATCCGGCACTTCGCCTGCGGTCTCGCCGGCGTGCGTCGCGCCGCGTTCGATGCGCGTCGCAAGCGCCACGCGCGGGACGGTCGGTGCCGGTTTCGGCAGTGCGAGTGCTTGCTGACTCAAGGTCAGCGCATCGCCGTCGAGCTTCGAGAAAGGCGCCGCGCTCGTCGCCTTGCCGCCGACGGCGACGCCGCGATCGAGTGCCATCAGCGGCGCATCGGCGAGATTCTTGACGGAATACGCGACGCGCAACGAGCGCGATGCGGCGTCGTAGTCGAAGCGCACGTCGAGCGATGCGAGCGTCGCCTGGACGTGCGCAGCGTGGTCATCGTCCTTCATCGAGCGCGGCTCCGCGTGGATGCGCGCGGCCGCCGCGAACGAGACGGCGGCCAACGCGAGCGCGAGAAGATTTCGCATCGAGCGAGTGTAGTGCCGCCGCGCCGCCGCGCGACAGGCCCGCCGGCGCCGGCATGGATGCGCAGGGACCATGCCGGCGCCGAGCGCCTACAGCGCGTAGTGCAGGCGCAGCGGCAGGCCGAGCTCTTTACGCAGACCGTTCTCGGTGAGCGCCGCGGGATTCGCGGTCGTTTTCGGCGTCGCCGGATTGCCGTCGAAATCGTAGGCGACGCCGGTGTTGTCGAGCCCGACCGCCTGCCGCTCGGCATTCGGAACGCCGGCGTTGCGATCCTGCGCGTCGGTGCCGGAATACGTGCCCGGTTGGAACGTGCCGTTGACGGCGTCGTACGCGTGCGACATCTCGTGATACAGCACGCCGACCGGCGCCGGGAACGCATCCATGTGGAACGACGGGTTGTAGACGATCGTCGCGTCGGAACCCGCGCTCGGCACGCCGCGCGCGCTCAGCTCGCCACCCTGACTCTGCGTGAATCCGTTGTCCTCGTTCTGCAATTCGCGGATCGTCACCGTGTTGCCGTTCGCCGCGGCCTTGTCGTACTCGGCCAACATCTGGCGGCCGGTGGGCGAGGAACGCAGCATCTCGATGTCGGCCGTCACGCGCTGCACGAACGCGGACGAGCCTTCGATCTTGAGACCCTTCGAACCCGGCGTGCCGGTGAGATCGACGTTGACGACCTGATTCGTCGCGCCTTTCGCGGCGCTGGCCGTGTCCGTCGCGGTTTGCGCGTAGATCGTGTCGCTGCCGCCCGAATTCGCGATCGTGTCCTTGCCCTGGCCGGCGTAGACGACGTCGTTGCCGGCGCCGCTGTCGATGCTGTCGTCGCCGATGCCGCCGGACAGCATGTCCTGGCCGTCGTTGCCGGAAATGCGATCGTTGCCGGCGCCGCCTTCGACATAATCGTCGCCCGCGCCGCCGGCGAGAATGTCGTCGCCGTCGCCACCGTAGACGACGTCGTTGCCCGCGCCCGCGTCGATGGTGTCGACGCCGCTGTTGCCGAACACGTCGTCGCTGCCGGCGCCGGTCTTGATCGTGTCGTTGCCCGCGCCGCCGTCGACGATGTCGTTGCCGGCGCCGGTCGTGATGGTGTCGTCGCCGTCGCCGCCGTCGACGATCAGGTTGACCTTGACGTCGGACGCGACGTCGATCGTGTCGTTGCCGCCGCCGGTGCGCAGCGTCAGCGCCTGATCCTGCGCCATCTCCACTTTGTAGGCTTCGCCGTTCACGGTGACGTTGAGCGAGCCGTCGGTGTTGCGCGTGACTTCGAGCTTGTCGTTCGCCGAGCCCGTGGTGAACACGAGCTGGTCCGAGCTGACGTACTGCTGGCCGCCGCCGGCATCGGCGAGCGTACGCTCGCGGGCGATGGTGACATTGCGATTGCTCTCGATCGGGTCGACCGCGATGGTCTTGCCGTCGGTCGTCTGCTTGTTCGTGCGCTGGCCCGCGTTCGTCGCGTTGCCGTCGATGATCGTCGAGGTATCGGGCGTCTCGGGTCCGGCGCGGCGCACGCCGAGATCGGCGGCCTTCGCAAATTCGGTCGAGCTCGGTTGATAATTCCAGTAGCCGTCGCCGGAGGCGCGGGAATCGATGGAAGCGGACATGGCAATCACCGTGGAAGCAAGGGAATCGATCGACGCCGCGATGGGCGTGGGCACACCGTACGCTCCCGTATGGCCTCGAAACATTGGGGCATGCCCTACCTCGGGTTTGCCCTAGAACGTGCTCAATCGTCTTTGGCTCGGCTTCTTTCTGACGGCGGCGATCGCTGCGCTCTCGCGCTGGATCGTCGGCGGCGACGCGGGCGTTTTCGCCGCGATGATCGGCAGCCTCTTCGAGATGGCGAAGCTCTCGGTCGAGGTAATGATTCTTCTGTTCGGGACGCTGACCTTGTGGCTCGGCCTCTTGCGCATCGCCGAGCAAGCAGGACTGATCGATGCGCTCGCGCGACTGCTCGGTCCTTTGTTCCGCCGGTTGATGCCGGAAGTGCCCTCAGGTCATCCAGCCATCGGCCTCATCACGCTCAACTTCGCAGCGAACGCGCTCGGACTCGACAACGCGGCGACGCCGATCGGCCTTCGTGCGATGCGCGAGCTGCAGACCTTGAATCCGAGCGAGACGACCGCGAGCAACGCGCAGATCCTCTTTCTCGTGTTGAACGCGTCGTCGTTGACCTTGCTGCCGGTCAGCATCTTCATGTATCGCGCGCAGCAGGGCGCGAGCGATCCGACGCTGGTATTCCTGCCGATCCTGCTCGCGACCAGCGCATCGACATTGACCGGTTTCCTCGCGGTCGCGATCGTGCAGAAGATCAAGCTCGCCGATCCCGTCGTGCTGGCATGGATCGCGGCGATCGCGCTCGCGCTCGGTGGCTTCATCGCGCTCCTTGCGACCTTGTCGGCGGCGGCACTGGCGCCGTTGTCTTCGCTGCTCGGAAACCTGACGCTGTTCGCGATCGTCATCGCGTTCCTTGTCGCCGGCGCGCTGCGCAAGGTGCCGGTGTACGAGAGCTTCGTCGACGGCGCGAAGCAGGGTTTCGACGTCGCGAAGAATCTATTGCCGTATCTCGTCGCGATGCTGTGCGCGGTCGGCGTGCTGCGCGCGTCGGGCGCGCTCGATCTCGCGCTCGACGGCATCCGCTGGCTCGCCGGTGCTGCGGGAATGGATACGCGTTTCGTCGATGCGCTGCCGACCGCGCTCGTGAAGCCTTTTTCCGGCAGCGCCGCGCGCGCGATGCTGATCGAGACGATGAAGACGCACGGCGTCGACAGTTTTCCCGCGCTGGTCGCGGCGACCGTACAAGGCAGCACCGAGACCACGTTCTACGTGCTCGCCGTCTACTTCGGCGCCGTCGGGATCCAGCGCGCGCGCCATGCGGTCGGTTGCGCGCTGCTCGCCGATCTCGCCGGCGTGATCGCATCGATCGCGGTCTGCTACTGGTTTTTCGGCTAGGCGCGGATCGACTCTCCGGCGCACGCGCCGTACCGCGAAAGTCCTACGCGCATTCGCGGCGGCGCGCGATCGTTCGATCGCCATTTTGCGAGGCACGCTGACGATGGTCCATCGTCGCGGAGCTCGCGTGTCTCGAATCATCGTCTTCGTTGCTTTTGTTGTCGCTCGCGTTTGCGCAGCCGAATGTCCTGCGTGGACATCTGAGCGCGCACAGAGCGAAATCGCAGCGCTCGACGCGGAGCTCGCGCGCTGGGACACCGCGTATCACCGCGACGGTCATTCTCCTATCGGCGATTCGGCGTACGACCAGGCGCGTGCGCGGAGTGCGCACTGGCGTGAGTGTTTTCCGGATTCCAAGTCGCGTGCACCGGAGCCTTTACGCTCAACGCGCGGTTCCGTTCCTCATCCGATCGTGCAGACAGGCCTCGACAAGTTGCCCGATGCCGACGCGGTCGCGAAATGGATGCACGAGCGCGGCGACGCCGATCTGTGGGTCCAGCCGAAGATCGACGGCGTCGCGGTGACGCTGCTCTATGTCGACGGACGATTGCAGCTCGCGGTCAGCCGCGGCGACGGCGAACGTGGCGAAGACTGGACGGCCAAGGTCGAGGCCATTGATGCGGTGCCGAAGGAATTACCGAATGCGCCTCCACGCGTCGTACTGCAGGGCGAGCTTTACGGACGCCTGATCGATCATGTGCAGGCAACGCACGCAAGCACCGGCGCGCGTTCGCGTGTCGCAGGTGCGATGGCACGCGCGTCGATCGACGCCGAGACCGCGCAATCGATCGGCTTCTTCGTCTGGGAATGGCCTGATGGACCTGCTTCGATGCCGGAGCGCATCGAGGGCTTGCGCGAATTCGGGTTCGACGAGCCCGCCGCATACACCATCGCGATCGACAATGTTGAAGAAGCCGGCGATTGGCGCGACGCATGGTTCAACGCCGAGCTCGCGTTTGCAACGGACGGCGTCGTGATCCGGCAGGGTACGCGACCCGACGGATCGCAGTGGCAGGCGAAACCGCCGTCGTGGGCGGTCGCGTGGAAATATCCGCCGTCCGAGGTGTTGGCCGAAGTGCGCGGCGTCGAATTCGCGATCGGACGCACGGGCCGCATCACGCCGGTCGTCAAGCTCGAACCTATCGCGCTCGGCGGGCGCACGATCCGGCGCGTCAATGCGGGTTCGCTCGCGCGCTGGAAACGGCTCGATCTGCGCGCCGGTGATCACGTCGCGATCTCGCTCGCCGGCATGACGATTCCGCATCTCGATTCGGTGATCTGGCGCTCTCCGGCGCGCGCGGATATCGATGTGCCGGACGCAAGTAAATTCGACGCGCTGACGTGCTGGCATCCGAACGAAGGCTGCGAATCGCAATTCCTCGCGCGGCTCGAGTGGCTCGGCGGAAAGCACGGGCTCGATCTCGGCATCGGGCGCGAGACGTGGAAAAAGCGGGTCGATGCGGGAGCGATCGCGAGTCTCGTCGATGTGTTCGATTCCGATGACAGTCGACTCGCCGAGGTGATCGGATTCGGCGCGGATCGCGCGAACGCGCTGATGGTTCGCATCGCGCTCGCGCGCGAGCAGCCTTTCGCGACCTGGCTGCGCGCGCTCGGCGCGCCGCCGCACTTCGACGCGCGCGATTGGGCGAGCGCCACAAAGCGCGATCTCGCCGATTGGCGACGCGAAGGTCTGACGCCTGCGCAAGCGCGCGCGGCCGTCGCGTTCGCGCGGCATCCGGACATGCAGGCCGCGGCGCGTCGCCTCGGCGAGCTCTCGATTCGGGGTTTCACGCCTGAATGATCACGATTTACCCCGACGGAGAGCCGGTTTGGCTCCGATTCTTTATATTGCACTTGAGATAAATATGAATGATAATTGCATACGAAATGAAAGCCGGAGGCGCCATGCCGCAGTCCGCTACGCACAGAGTCCAGTCGATGGGCACCGATCCCGGCCGCGTTCTGACCAAGGCGGCGTTGCGTGCCGCCGACATTCTCGATATCCCGCAGCGCACGCTCGCCGACATCATCGGTGTCAGCGCGTCGACGGTTTCGCGTGCCGCGCACGGCGGCGCGCCGGTGGATCCGGACAGCAAGGCCGGCGAGCTCGCCAAGCTCTGGGTGCGCGTGTTCCGCTCGCTCGACGCAATCGTCGGCTCGAACGACGAGGCAGCGCGCGCCTGGATCAATTCGGCCAACGCCGCGTTCGGAGGCGAGAAGCCGATCGATCGCCTGCGCAGCGCCGAAGGCTTGATCCATGTTCTGCACTATCTCGACAGCGCCCGCGCTCGTCTTTGATCCAACCGATTTGATCCAACCGATTGCGGCATGGTGCGCTGACCCGATCGCAAATCGTGCGACACGGGTTTGCGATGCTGCGGCCATCGAGCCGAAACCATGACCGCGATCACATTGGACATTGTGCAGAAAGCCATGCGGCGCCTGAGCGCCACGCCGTGGCGCGTCGTCGAAGCGCAGCATCGCGCGTCGACGATGCGGCTGGTCGACACGCTCGACGAGCAGGCGGCGCTAGAGGAGCTGATCGACGAGAGCAAGCCGCCGCTGCCGGGCGATGTCGCGCGCTTGCACTATCTTCTGGCGACGCCGTTCCGCTATCCGGCGCCTCCGCCCTCGGGTTCGCGTTTCCGCGGCATCGGCGATCCCGGCGTCTGGTACGGCGCGGATGTCGTGCACACGGCACTCGCCGAAGTCGCGTACTGGCGCTTGCGCTTTCTTGCCGATTCGCCGGCGACGCCGGATCTGCCGCCGGTTTCGCACACCGCGTTCCGCGCCGGCGTAGCCGGCAGCGCAATTTTGCTTGCGGAGCCGCCGTTCGAGCGCCAGCGCAAGCAGTGGGAGGACGCGTCCGACTACTCAGCGACGCAGGCGCTGGCGCGAACCGCGCGCGGAGGGGGAGTCGCGCTGATCCGCTATTGCTCGGTGCGCGATCCCGAACACCGCGCCGCTGTCGCCGTGCTGACGCCGAAAGCGTTTCGCAAATCCGAGCCGATCGAGCAGCACACGTGGCTGATCAAGGTGACGCGCGAGCGCGTCCTGGCTGAAGCGAATATTTCCGGCGAGCGCATCGCATTCGATGCGGCCGAAGTCGGCGCGCCGCGCGCGAAGGAAAAATGAGCGCTAGCGCGCCCGGAGATGCCGATACAGCGTGCTGCGGCTGACGCCGAGCCGGCGCGCCGCTTCGGACGTGTTGCCGCCGCACGCGGCGAGCGCGTGGCGCATCGCGTCGCGCTGCAAGGAATCGAGCGGCGCGACGCCTTCCGTCACGGGCTTCGCCGTCGCCGCGATGCGCGACTCGCTGCCGCGCACGGATTCGGGCAACGCATCGACGCCGATCGAAGCGTGCGGATCGCCGAGCGCGATCAGCGTGCGCAGCACGCCGACGAGCTCGCGGAAATTTCCCGGCCATGCGTGCGAGGCGAGCCGGCAGAGCGCCGCTTCGTCGAGGCGCATGCCTGCAGCTGCGGCGCCGAGCGAATGCCAGAGCGACACGATCAGCGCCGCGCGATCCGTGCGCTCGCGCAGTGGCGGAATCTTCAGGGTGTTCTGTGCGATGCGGTAGTAGAGATCCGTGCGGAACGTGCCGGCTTCGAGCGCGGCGTTGAGGTCGTGATGCGACGCTGCGATCAGCGCGAAATCGACCGGCACCGCGCGTCCGCCGCCGAGCGGCGTGACTTCGCGTTCCTGCAACACGCGCAAGAGGCGGCTCTGCAGCGCGAGCGGCATGTCGCCGATCTCGTCGAGGAAAAGCACGCCGCCGTGCGCCTCGCGCAGGAGGCCGGGTGCGCCTTCGCGGCGCGCGCCGGTGAATGCGCCGTGCACGTAACCGAAGAGCTCCGCCTCGATCAGGCTTTCCGGCAGCGCCGCGCAATTGATCGCGACGAACGCCGCGCTCGCGCGTGCGCTGCGGCGATGCAGCTCGCGCGCGAACACTTCCTTGCCGGTGCCGGTTTCGCCGTGCAGAAGGATCGGAATATCCGCATCCAGAAGACGTACGGCACGTTCGAGCTCCGCTTCGGCGGTCGCATCGAAGAACGGTCGCGGCGTGCGCGCGGGACGCACGCGGCGTGCGGCAGGAATCGGGGACACCGCGATCTGCCGCGCGCCGCCGTCGCGCCGCGCGTGCAGCGACGTGCCGACATGATCGCGAAGGCGGCTCACGCGTCCTGGCGTAGGCATCGCACCGGTGAAAATCTCGTCGTAGCGTCGGCGGCCGAGCTCGCTCCAGTCGAGGCCGAGGATTTCGAGCGCGTGCCGGTTCGCGGCGACGAGCTTGTGCCCTTCGAACACGAGCAGGCCTTCGCAGGCCGTGCCGAGCAGAGCAACATCGCGATGCACGCGGACGACGTCGCGTCCTGCGCAGATTTCTTCGAACAGGCGATGCTCGATCTGGTCGACCGCGAGGCGAACCATGCCGAGCGCGTGCACGTGATGCACGGACGCTTCGCCGGAAAGATCGAGCACGCCGGCGAGCTTGCCGAACGGGTCGATGATCGGTGCTGCGGAGCAACTCAGTATCCGATGCGGCTCGAAGTAGTGCTCGCCGCCGCGCACTTCGACCGGACGCTTCTCGACCAGGGCGGTGCCGATTGCGTTGGTGCCGGTAGCGTCTTCGCGCCACGGCACGCCGGGTCGAAGCGATACGCGCGCAGCCTTGTCGAGAAACGCGGCGTGACCGACCGCATCGAGAACGAGCCCATCGGGTCCGGTCAGGATCGCGATCGCGCCGGTCGCGCTCGCATCCGCATGCAACGCTTCGAGCTCGGGCCGGCACACGCGCAGCAACGATTCGTAGCGATCGTGCATTTCGTGCAGCGCCGATGCGCCCAAGGGCTCGAAGGCGGGACGCGCGCTCGCCGCAAGGCCGAGTGCCGCGCAACGCTGCCACGAGGCGAGGATCACGTTCGAAACGAGCCCGGTCGGGCGCTCGCCGGATGAGAAGAATCGACGGCGTGCGGCGATGAGACCTGATGGAGGGGTGGTGCGCGGCATGATCGGAATTCCGGAGTGTCGCAATTTGCGACAGCTCCAAGAGCGTATGTCGCGCTACTACACACCCGTCTTGATTAAACGCAAGCGAAATCGTGTATCGGGTCTATTGCGATGCCGCAAATCAAAGGCCGATATAGCGTCAAACAGACGCAATACGTGTTTGTTCATCGCAGCAAACAGCGGTTGGCATGGCCGATGCTCACATCAGTGTGCCTTCCAAAAACGCGGAGCTCACGCCATGACCAAACTTCAGCAGCAAAATCTCGCCGTGCAGGTGCCTTTCAAGAGTCGCTACGAGAATTTCATCGACGGCAAATGGATCGCGCCGGTCAACGGTCGCTACTTCGAAAACATCACGCCTATCACCGGTCGTCCGTTCTGCGAGATTCCGCGTTCGGATGCAGCCGACATCGAGGCCGCGCTCGACGCCGCTCACGCCGCGAAGAAAGCATGGGGCCGCACGGCGCCGGGGGAGCGCGCGAACATCATGAATCGCATCGCCGATCGTATGGAGCAGAATCTCGATCTGCTCGCGCATGCCGAAACCTGGGACAACGGCAAGCCGCTGCGCGAAACGCGTGCGGCCGATGTGCCGCTCGCGATCGATCACTTTCGCTATTTCGCCGGCTGCATCCGCGCGCAGGAAGGATCTCTGGGCGAGATCGATCACGACACCGTCGCGTACCAGTTCCACGAGCCGCTCGGCGTCGTCGGCCAAATCATCCCGTGGAACTTTCCGCTGCTGATGGCGGCGTGGAAGCTCGCGCCCGCGATTGCGGCAGGCAACTGCGTCGTGCTGAAGCCGGCCGAGCAGACGCCGGTCGGTATCCTGATCTGGGCAGAGCTGATCGGCGATCTGTTGCCGCCGGGCGTGCTCAACATCGTCAACGGTTTCGGTCTGGAAGCCGGCAAGCCGCTCGCGTCGAGCCCGCGCATCGCGAAGATCGCGTTCACCGGCGAGACGACGACGGGCCGCCTCATCATGCAGTACGCCTCGCAGAATCTCATTCCGGTGACGCTCGAGCTCGGCGGCAAATCGCCGAACATCTTCTTCGACGACGTCCTCGCCAAGGACGATGATTTCTTCGACAAGGCGATCGAAGGCTTCGTGATGTTCGCGCTGAACCAGGGCGAAGTCTGCACGTGCCCCAGCCGCGCATTGATCCAGGAATCGATCTACGATGAATTCATGGAGCGCGCGTTGAAGCGCGTCGCGGCGATCAAGCAGGGCAATCCGCTCGATCCGACCACGATGATCGGCGCTCAGGCGTCGAATGAGCAGCTCGAGAAAATTCTTGCGTACATCGACATCGGCAAACAGGAAGGCGCGAAGCTGCTCGCCGGCGGCGAGCGCAACGTGCTCGACGGCGATCTGAAGGGCGGCTACTACGTCAAGCCGACCGTGTTCCAGGGCCACAACAAGATGCGCGTGTTTCAGGAAGAGATCTTCGGACCGGTCGTGTCAGTGACGACGTTCAAGGACGACGAGGAAGCGCTCTCGATCGCGAACGACACGCTGTACGGCCTCGGTGCCGGCGTGTGGAGCCGCGACGTCAATCGCTGCTACCGCTTCGGACGCGAGATCCAGGCCGGTCGCGTGTGGACCAACTGCTATCACGCGTATCCCGCGCACGCGGCATTCGGCGGCTACAAGCAGTCGGGTATCGGGCGCGAGACGCATCGCATGATGCTCGATCACTACCAGCAGACGAAGAACATGCTGGTGAGCTATTCGCCGAAAGCGCTCGGATTCTTCTGATTCGTCGCTGGGATGACGGCGAGAGGACGCCGGAAATATGAGCAGCGCCGTCGCTCAGGTCATCGCCACGCCGGCCGCCGTGCAGCTGATCCAATCGCTGCGCGCGCGGCACGGCGCGGTGCTGTTCCATCAATCCGGCGGCTGCTGCGACGGCTCGTCGCCGATGTGCTATCCGCAAAACGATTTCATCGTCGGCGATCGCGACGTCGAACTCGGCGAGATCGGCGGCGCGCCGTTCTACATCTCGGCGCCGCAGTTCGAATACTGGAAGCACACGCAGCTGATCATCGACGTCGTCGAAGGCCGCGGCGGTATGTTCTCGCTCGAGAACGGAGAAGGCGTGCGCTTCCTGACGCGCTCACGCCTTTTCACCGACGAGGAAATCGATGCGCTGAAAGTCGCCGGCCGCTTCGGCGGCTAGCGACGATCAGGCGCGGCTGCGCGAAGGTCCGCCACCGAGGATCCGCGCGGGCAGGAAGATGATCGCGCGCAGAAGCTCGAATACGCCTTCGACCGCGATGCCGAGAATCCGGAACGGCAACAGCAACAGCCAGACGATCGGATAGAGCACCAGCGCGAGCAGCGCCAGCGGCCAGCAGAAGACGAGGAGGAGAATCCAGAGCAGGAAGGTAAGCATCGACATTCTCGCCAGAGCGTCGTCCTCGACGCGGGATCACGATCGCGTAAATGGAGACGCCTCGGCAGTGCCAAAAGGGGTAGCCGGCGCGATCTACGCCGGCGGTGGCCCTTGCCCGGTCAGCGCCGCGCGGATTTCGCGGAGCTTGGCCTTGATCGCCGCTTCGTTCTCGGGCCCGCTGCGCAACAGCATCTTCTGACCCGCCGAGCGCGATTCCAGGGCCGGGTCGGCGAACTCGTACATGACGTTCGGCTGCGTCAGCGCGACCGGCTGTGTCAAATCCGGCGTCGCCAGGAGATGGTCGATGACGAAGACCAGGCGGTCGTTGAAATAGCCGTCCGGATATCCGAGCTGCCGATAGGCTTCTTGGAACAGCGGATAGAAACGCACGTACCACGCGACCAGCGCCTTCGCGTCGACCGCCTGCGCGATGTGTGCGTAGGCGGTGTAACGCGCGGAATTCTTCGCATCGATCGTGCGTTTGTCGCCTTCGAGCGCCGTGCCGAACGTGCCTTGTGCGCCGCGTATCGGCAGCACGTCCGCGGCAAGTTTCTGCCGAGGCAGGCTGTCGATCGTCGCGACGATGCGCTGGACGACGTGCTGCGGATTCAGGATGCCGGCAAGATTCTCACCGCCGAGCAGCGACGCCAGCGCTTCGCCGATCGTGGCGTCGCTTTCGTCGAGCTTCGGCAAAGGCGTCGCATCGGCGGCGGCGCCGGTATCGACCTCGGTAATCGGGTGCTGGATCGCCGGCGCCGCCGCCTGCTGCGCATCCGTCTGCGCAAGCGTGGACGGCGGCGGCAACGCCTCGGTCACCGGCTCCTTCCCCGTGCGCGCCAGATAAATGCCGATACCGAGCGCACCCGCAATCGCGAGCGCGCCAGCGAGCCATGCCCACCACGGTGTCGATGTCCGTCGATTCTTCATGACGCGAGCGCCGTTGCCGCGAGATCGAATATTGGACTCACACTTTTGCGGATGGTTCCGCGCACACGCCGCCCCCAGCTGTCGGAGCGAGGGGCTTGCGCGGTGGCGAGCACCGGTCGCGACAGTCCGCGCCGATCGATGGCGTGGTGTCCTGGATGGATGTCGTCGCCCAAATGTGCGCGAGATAACGTTCCAACTCCTCGCGCAGGCGATCGCCGTGGTTCACCCGATGCCCCTGACCGAGCCGGGCCAGCAGGCGCGCTATCGCCGGGTAGCGCCCGTGGTCCGCCGGACGCGTATCGGCGAAGTAACGATAGTTCTCGCTGACGAGCACGTTTGCGCGCGAATAACCCGGCGCTTCACCGAGATCGTGCACGAGATCCTCGTCGCTCGCGTGCACCGTCGCGCTTTTCTTCCGGAGAAAGGCACCACTGCTCCAGCGGTAAATGCAGTCGCGACGACGCTGGAACTCCGACGCGCGATAATAGGTTCCTTGCGCGAACCTGCGGGCGACGACGGCGGCATATACGAGTCGCTGGTCGGCACACATCGATTTCGCGGCAAATGCGATGACCGTGTCGCCCGCTTGTGCGGTGGCGCGAAGAGCGGGTTTGCATAGGGCCAGCGAGAGCAGCCCATTCGCGACGTGCGGCGCAGTCCCGTCGTCGTAGCGGATTTTGTAGACATAGAGACGGCTCATCGCAACAGCGTAACGGCGTGCCGCCAATTTGTATCGTTCATGGTGCAGCCTGCCGACGGACGGCCCAGGATTAAGGGCGCGTTTTCCAGAGCACCCGCACGATAGCGCCCGCGCAAGAGGATTCGACATGCGAAAACGCAATTCCATCACCGCGGAACGCGAACGAAAGCTCGCCAGCGAGCGCGAGGGAGCGCCGGCGGTGCGCAAATCGGCCGAGAATCCGCCGGTGCGCATCACGCATCCCGAGCGCATCGTCTATCCCGACACGGACATCACCAAGCAGGACGTCGCGGATTACTACCGCGCGGTGATGCCTTGGCTCCTGCCCGAGATCACCGGGCGGCCGCTGTCGGTGATCCGCTGTCCCGACGGCGCGGGTGGCACCTGCTTTTTCCAGAAGCATCACGCCGACAAGCTCGGCGCGAGCGTTTCCTCGATCACGCTGCGCGAGAAGGACGGCGGCAGCGATCGCTATCTCTACGTGGACAACGCGCGCGGCGTGCTCGAGCTGGTCCAGATGAATACGCTCGAATTCCATCCGTGGGGCGCGCGCGTCGACGATCCGGAAAAACCCGATCGTCTCGTGTTCGACCTCGATCCCGCGCCGGGAATCGGCTGGAACGATCTCATCGCCGCGGCGAAGGACGTGCGCGCGCGCCTGCGCAAACACGGGCTCGAAAGCTTTGCGCGCCTTTCCGGCGGCAAGGGCGTGCACGTGGTTGTGCCGATCCGGCGCGGTCCTGTGTGGGACGACGCCAAGGCGTTCAGCGAATCGATCGCGGCCGAGATGGCGGCGGATGAACCTTCGCGCTATCTCGCGACGGCGAGCAAGGCCGAGCGCAAAGGCCGCATCTTCATCGACTGGCTGCGCAACACGCGCGGCGCGACCAGCGTCGCGAGTTTTTCGCTGCGCGCGCGCGCCGGCGCGCCGGTCGCGATGCCCGTGCGCTGGACCGATCTTGCGAAAGTCGGCGGTCCCGCGGTGTTCGATCTGCACGCCGCGGCCAAGCGCGTCAATGCGCTGCGCAAGCATCCGTGGGACGACTTCGCCACCTTGCGCCAGTCGCTGCCGCGAAAGTCCGCGAAGCGATGAAAGACGATCGCGCGTCGTCCGGTCACATTCGATCGATCTTGCTCGGGACGAAGTCGACGTGTAAGGGATGTGGGTCCGTTGATGATGGATAAGAATCCGGAATTCGTTCTTCGCACACTCGCACTCGCGATGATGATCGCCGCGCCGCTCGCCGTGCAGGCGAAATCGCACGAGGCCGATCACGTCACCGTCGAGCTGATCAGCGAGCACACCGCGCTCGTGCCGGGCCAGTCGATGCAGATCGGCCTTTTGCTTCGCCACGAGCCGCACTGGCACACGTACTGGATCAATCCCGGCGATTCGGGCTTGCCGACGACGCTCGATTTCACGTTGCCACAAGGCTTCAAGACGCAGGACATCGCCTGGCCGCTGCCCAAGCGCTTCGATGTCGGCGGCCTCTACAATTTCGGCTACCAAGGCGAGACGCTGCTGCCGGTCGCGATCGAAGTTCCCGCCGACGCGCGGCCGGGCACGAGCGTGCAGATCGCCGTCGTCGCGAAGTGGCTGGTCTGCCGCGAAGAATGCATACCGGGCAAGGCTTCGCTCGCGCTCGATCTTCCGATCGTCGCGGCGCCGGCCAAGCCCGATCAGCGGTGGACGGCGCAGTTCGCTCGCGCGCGTCTCGAACAGCCGCAAGCGACGGCGTGGAAAAGCGAGGCGCATATCGCGGGCGATCGCATCACGATTGCGCTCAGCGGTCCCGGACTTCCCGATACGAAAGGTCTCGATGCGTTCGTCGAGGAGCGCAAGCTCGTCGACAACAAGCCGCCGCAGATCCGGCGCGACGGCGATGCGCTCGTCGTTGAGGCCGCGAAGAGCGAATACTTTGGAACTTCGCCCGCCACGTTCGATCTCGTAGTGACGGCGCGGTCCGCGGCCGGCATTCGCGGCTGGCGCGTGCGGGTTCCGCTTCTCGACAGAAGCGCCGGCGCATCTGCGCCCGCGCGTTGATTCCAGCCCTGATGGAGATCGCGATGAAACCTCGTCTGATGATGCTCGCCGCCGCGCTGACTCTTCTCGCAGCGCCCGCGTTCGCCAAACCTGTTGTCGGTCAGGCCGCTCCGGATTTCTCGGTCACCGACGCGTCCGGCAAGACGCAGAGCCTGTCGGCGTACAAGGGCAAGACCGTCGTGCTTGAATGGAACAATCCGGAATGTCCGTTCGTGCGCAAGCACTATGGCGCCGGCAACATGCAGAAGCAGCAGGCCGAAGCGGCGAGCGAAGGCGTCGTCTGGCTGACCGTCAATTCGGGCGCGGCCGGCAAGCAGGGGCATCTCGACGCAAGCGAAGCCAAGGCGTATGTCGCCAAGGTCGGCGGCAAGGAAAGCGCCTATCTGCTCGACGCCGACGGAAAAGTCGGTCACGCCTACGACGCGAAGACGACGCCGCACATGTACGTGATCGACAAGGACGGCACGCTGCGCTACATGGGCGGCATCGATTCGATCGCGAGCACCGACGTCGACGATATTCCGAAAGCGACGCAGTACGTG